>Ga0307517_10003799_pt1 | contig 23440 bp, 8 predicted proteins | sample 23_EM_MG_FD_194515 | JGI IMG/M metagenome (GOLD analysis project Ga0307517, IMG submission 194515) | Populus trichocarpa ectomycorrhiza microbial communities from riparian zone in the Pacific Northwest, United States - 23_EM | ecosystem: Host-associated > Plants > Roots > Unclassified | place...
ATTTGATATAAAAATTAAATGAAACTAAATGAAGGATGAAATTGAAAAAAATTCAATCAAAAAATATTTAAAAAAATAAATAGCAATAAAAAAATAATGATCAAATTGGATAAAAGTAAATAAATAAAAGGATATCTTTATATTTTGGCAAAAAAAAAAAAAATAGGAGAAGAAAAAATTACATTTAAGGTTAACAACTACGTTGTCATGTACACATGTCACACCATCAAGAAGACCATCAAGAAGATTACAGTAAGGTGCTTGGGAGCATTGCTCACTCGCTAGCATGTGTGTCACACATGGCAGCCACTTTTCTTTTTAAATTAATATCTTAATCTAGGAAAAGACCAAACTGCCCCTATGTGAACTTGTTAATTACTAAAAAATCAATTTAAAAATATAAAAATGCCCTTTATTTGTAAGTTTAGAAATTTTTATTTTCAAGGGTATAATAATCTTTACATTGTGCTTCCAAAATATAAAAAGACTGAATTGTTCCCGATCAACTTTCTAACAAAATTTGCTTTTTAGGATAATATAATTTTTGCTTTTGAAAGATCAAAAGACCAAATCATCCCCAATTAATTTAAAAATGATTAATCATCCGCAGTAACAAGTTCATTGATTTTTCATTGAAAGGGCAAAATAATAATTATATTATTATAGTGAATAATGATGTATCTATTGACACTATGAATTCACCTTGGCCTTCAGTTTTTTTAAAAAAATGTACGAAGATAATGGCTTAAATTTTGAAAACTAAAATCTAGAACCCTAAATGCCAAGATGCAATCTCTCTTTTGCCTCAATTATATATTTAAAAGTTTTTAATTAATCAACAGAGACTATAATATATATAATTTCAACCGAATACTCCCTCTTAAAACCAAACACACACTAAATAGGTAGAAATGAGGAGATATGTCTCTCTTGTCTTAACTATATTCATCAAATTAAAAAACCATTTAAAAATAGATTAAAAGAAGACCCTTCACTCCAAATGCTTTCTTTCTTTCTTTATTTGGACTCCAAATTAGAGATTTTATTTCACAATTTTAATACTTGATATAAACAAAAACAAGAAGAAAAGGTTGGAAATAAGTTAAAAGTCTGACTCAAATAATCCAACAGATCATGCTGCAGGCACAACAATAGCTCCCCCATCATCCCTGATACTGGTGCGGTGTGCATTTTGCCGGCGACCGCCAAACAGACACTTACATGACAAAATCCTACTACCAAGACAGGCGAGCAAGGATTCGATGCAAAGCCATCTTATTTAAAGACAGGGGAGGTGGCACATGGAAGAGCAAGTACTGGTAGAACGAGTTGTATCAGCAATTAATCTTTGCAATGGTCGTCAAGCTCAACATCTCTTTAAATGACATCATGCATATCTACCCTGAGCTTTATATATATATATATTGTCAAATGGTTGGACTATGGCATTAGCTTTGCTAGTTTTGTTCCACATCATTCCAAATATAGTGGAGCCTCTGGCAAAAGAATGGAATACTCTAGACAAAGAAAAGACAAGGAAGGGGGGCCATAAATACTCAAAAGTCAATAATTTATCACACTAGTAAAAAATGACACCTACAAAACTCAGATCCATCTAACACTTACAACATTGATATATATTCCACACTCCTCAAGGTTACAACCACAAGAATAAATGCAATGAATATATTAAGTTTTACACAAAAAAGATGACCTTAGCAAACCTAACTCAAGAAACAACTATATAATTCTTTTTTTTTTTCCTTTTTTCATTTAATGTTATCCATTTTGGTCCCTTTTGTCTAGGGGAAAAGAAGAAGAAGAAGAAACAAAAAATAAGAGAAACCCCCCCACCAGAACGAGCACCAGCAAGACTGTTAGCCTAATATCTTTGTAAAACTGTGCTGAATTGAGATGTGTTGGATGGCATACTCTGGGCAGGAGTTTCTGATATAAACCAGTTCAGACAGGAGTAGGAGTGCACATGAGCTCTCATCAGCGTCCTGTTTTCGCGCGTTTCATTCCACTTGTATTGAAAGGAGAGACACTGCCACTTGGCCCTGGACTCTCTTCTCTGAAATTTGAATTTAGCATCGCTAGCTCGCGCAACTGCTGCCTCTTAATAAAATCTTGTGACTCGTCCTGCAGAGAAAAATAATTATTTTACAGAACCAAGGGGAAAGGAAATGCTCTTCAGGTTTAAGTCCCACTAAAAGGGGCAGGGGGGATGAAATGCATAAGAAGAACACGAAGAAGGGGGACAGCCTATCTCTACTGCTTGTGTCAGAGGAGCTAAAAGATGTCATGAGCCAGAACGCCGTTGGTGGACACTCATGTTTCACTTATTTCCAACCTGATATCTTCAAAGGCATCAAGGGAAACAACTTCTAGAAAGGATAAATTTTTATGGTTACTGAAACAACAGAATATATTTGCAATAAGAATACAGTTTCTAAAGCAGAAGAGGGTGATATCTTCAACTAAAAGCTTCATATCTCAACCTTCAAGAAAGCTCCTCTTCACTTTTTAACAGCAAATGCAAGAACCTAGTTCCTCCAGATTTGAGAGCAATAATATTAATTCGGTCCACAAACCTTGAATATGAACTGAAAACCTACATTGGCATGAAACACAGAACTCTCAACTTGTTTGCCATCACATTTGTTCCCAGACAGACTAAAGCCTTGGAAGGACTACCATTTACCAAAGAGGATGAACAGGCTCCAATTATTAGATTTGCAGCTAAACACTAAATTGTAGCACAAAGCATACAAAAGATCGCCAGCACACCATAGTGATAAAAAAATTAGAATTTCATGAAACTTTTAAACAAAAGTGTGAAGAAAGGAGGCAGATACCACGGGTTTGAGCAGTTCTTCTATAATTTCTTGTGCCTGTCTGAGTCTTATGTCAACAATGCTGGCAGGTAAGTCGGCCTCGATTAAGATGTGAAGTGGATCATTCAAGTGCTCATAGCCCGGTCTACCCTTTAGCTTCTCTTCCTTCAGGATGGAACCGGATGAAAATAATTAGGAGCAAACTCAAAAGGCATTAGAAAGGATAAGATTCTACTGGTAAGATCAATCAGTTTTGGCTGTATCATCATTCATTACAGGGAAAAAAAAAACAGATTTCAGTAGCACTAAAGTGAGAAGGAGTGTGTAGGTTAGCACTACCTTGTCTGGATCCTTGATTGATCCTTTCCCTCTAATGTACACCCGGCAACCTGTGGTAGCTTCTACCCGTTTCAGTGAATTGCCTCTAGGGCCCAGAAGTCGCCCAACAAAATTGAACTAAAATAAAGAAGAAGCCAGCAAATGTTACCACTTAACAATTCTATTTCATTAAAGGAAATTGTGAAGATATGCTCAACCAGTAAAATTTAACAGGACAGCACCAGAACTTGGTGCAACTTGCAATACATACATTTGGATAAGTATCTACTGGAATTTCCAAACGCAAAATTCTCTTCACGGTAAATGAACTAGGGCTTGCAGGTGCACCTTGCCAGTCCATAGTCATTCCAGGAGGTCCACTTAATCTCTGCATGAAGAATTTAACAATATCAGCGCGCCACAGAAGTGGAAGCACAAAGGATTGTTATCAAAATTGTTAACAGAAATAATAAATTGAACTAGACAAAATATCCTCTTCAATCTAAAGCTTCTCCAAGTCATCAAATTAGTAGTGAACCTATAACACTAGCTATCATACCACTGATAAAAAAAAAATTAAAGTGGGAAAGAAAAGACAGCAGCTCTGTTATTAACCACAGCATGTTAAACTAATGACACTTGTTATCAACCTATTACAGACCTTAGGTTATATAACCAAATAGTAAGATGACCCCTTGCCAAAATTATGATAGACTTATTTGCTATCCTCACTTTTTATAATTATACTACAAACTTATGAAAGTTTGGATTTAGAGAATGAATCCTCATTTGGATCAAGAATATTAAGATGAAAGCTAATTTGTGAAAACAGATGTGAAAAGGAGTGTTAAGCATGCAAGTGATCACAATAAAACAGTTATTCAACAGAATATTTGACATTTTAAGCATGTTGGATTTTCCTTCCTCGAACAACCACAATTTTCATAGGCAGCACGATCTTTTGATTACAATAGCATAGCAGCTGGGAGATGCTTTCTGTCTTAATTTGAACTTATTTCCAGGCGACTGCTTTCACAGTGGAATTTGACTTTGATAGTATGAAAGCTAAGATCAGTTTTCAGTTATCTCAAATTGAACAGTAATATACCGTAACCACTTTCACATATTTCTACCAACATTAAAAGTGAAATAGTTGGGACACACAATTCTGACATTCAGGTCATCAACTTGTTGAGGAAAATTTTAAATGTGGATTTCACAGGTGCTAGTAAACTTGGTGCAACATGAAAAGTTATTGGCCCGGGTCTAATCATTAAGAAGAATCATGCCTATCATGCTGTCTCTGAGCTTCTCAGCATTTGAAGTATGCATAAACCTGGAACATACAATGTCAAAGTCCATGTAAGATGAGCTCTTATGGGCTTTTTGGCATGACATGGTGCAAACTATCAGCTGGGTCCCTTTTCATATGTGAAAAGCTTGAGTCCAATTTCAACCTCGTGCCATGGAAATAAATGGTTTGCACTCCAATTTTAAATGCATGGCAAAATACTCAAGATGCAGTTGGTACAACACCTGAAGAAATGGTTCAGATTGAGGAACTTAAAACTAGATAAGGTACACAAAAGTAATTTAGGTTCTCCCGATAAGATTATTGAACTAAGAGTTTTGCTAAAGATGACACAAGAACACTTGTTCCATACACTTTAGGGAAAAAGTTTCTTTAGCTTATGGGAAAAACATAATAATAATAATAAATTAAGGCATTGAAACAGCCAGTAAGTCCATGTCTCTCTACTACTGATTTCTCAAGAAAAAAAGTCATCAAATTAGTCACTAATGCACTAAAATATCCTCTTCTTGGTAGCATATCAAATGTTCAAAACAATAGCAACAAAAAGCTATAGAAAAATACGCATGGAAAAGGGAAATCTCAAAATCCAGCAAGAATGCTTCTTTACATTCTTCGGAAGTGTTTGTTTTTGTGATTGGAATTGCTTTTTAGACTGCTTTTTACCTAAAAAGGCATTAAATTAATGCCTTTTTAGGTGTTTTTCAATGGTTTTGATGAGATGATATCAAAAATGAAAAAATAATTGAAAAAACATCATTTTGATGCATTTTCAATTGAAAAGCACTTTTGAAAAGCATTATGCACCGCATTACCAAACACATGAAATTTATGAAGAAGAAAAAAGCAGAAAATGAAGTTAAATCATTAATCCTACACAAAAAAACTACTTCTTGGTGACATTCTAGCATCTTGCAATGCTATTAAAATCCAGAAAACATTTTTCACGAGAAGTTTTAGTAACATCCATTGAAAAATGAAAATTCAAACCTTTTCACTAGTCACCTCATCTACCTGAAATACAGGCAGGAATGACACCCGAATACCAAGTTAAAGTGGGATCCAAATAGATAACTAAAATGTTAAAGGAAAATAAGGGAAGAAAAATGGGATCCAAATTTGATAACAAAAGAAGCAATTACCTCCTGAGGAAGACCATTCCAGCCACCTAAACCCGTCCCACCAACATTGGAGATAAGGTTCGAAGAAGCCATTGGGCTGGGACTTCTATGCCGTAGTCTGTCAAAGTCTCCAAATCCTTGGTTGGACATCATTCCTGATACCCGGAAAATTTCTACACATAAAAAGAGTATTTATTTAAGAGAGAGATCCAGGGTGATCTTAAAACGAAACATCACTAAATGAAGAATTGAGGCCGTAAGAAAAAGGAAAGAAGGTAACCAAAAAAATAGCTGGAACACAAAGCAAAAGTGAAGAAGAAGAAGAAGAAGAAGAGCAAAATGAATGCATCACATAAGTTGTATCTCTGATACAATGATAATACCATGAAAACTTTTGGTCGAAAAGTTAAAAAAAATTAAACTTCAAATCAGAAAGGGGGCCAACAGAAGACAGCTATTCACACATTTCATGTGCCTGTAACAATTTCCTCTACAGAATCACTGCAAACCAGTTACAAATTCCTGCGCAAGAACTTAAAAGCTCTCAAATTTGCCAAACACAGATCGTGCACACAATTTAATGTCTGACACAAACTAGTATAAACATTTTATGCTGACAGAAACTGCAGACATGAAATATTGAACAACAACGGTCTTTATTGTTTTTCTTCCTTCTCATAACCGTACATGTTTAGTGATTCAGAGAAACAACCTATAATTAGTTAAGACTAACTCTTTTATATAAGTATATGCCTATTTTCATGCACTCAAGATTAATCCAGCCTAAGGCTTTTAGATGGTGTCCAAGTTCATGCTGCAATGCTGCCTGAACCAGACTGGAGATGTTAAATTGCTATTACCAAATGAACTGAAAACAACTACTTCCTAGCCATCCAGCCAACAAGATTACTAACACAGTCTCACAATCAGAGTGAGATGATAAAAAAATGCACATTCGATACACTAACCAAAGTAGATAACAGTGAAAATCAGATGGTAAGAACAGTCAAACACATCTAAACACACAAAGAAGCATATTGAAAAACCAGAGTGATGAAATCAAAGAACATGTTAGCTTAAAAGGAGAAAATAAACCAACAAAAAATCCAGAAAAAAACTAGATCCAAAAATGAAAGACTAAGAAGTGAACCTTGATTTAACAGGCGGCTACATATTGGAAGAATTTGCATGAAAGGTCCAAGCTTTTGATGTTCTGCTAATAACTCTGACAAGTACTGACTGCAAAAGGAGAGTAACAATCAAAACAGATCAAAACAACACAAGTCTCTACACAGACAATACAAAATTGAACAAAAATAAGTAAAAAGACTGAGTCTTTTCCCTTCTTTTGTGAGAAAGAAATGATGGGGTTTACAGAGAGAAGTAGCTAAGCTTGCTTACCTGTCAACATCTGGGGTGCTTCTAATCTGAGGAGAAGCAGCTCTTGCAGGTGAAAAGCTGGGATTATACAAGCCTGACATGGATTTTTTGGTTTGCTTTTGTGAGATTTTTTTGTTTTTTTGTTTTTTGTTTCTTTTTTGAACAAACAAAAGAATATTAAGACTGGAAAAAGAAAAGGCAAGGAAAGAAAGGTAAGGGTTTTGTTGCAGAAGAAAAGGGAGAAACACAATACCATCAATAAAGGAGGAGTGAGTTTTGTAATAATAATCTCCCCCAACAAAAACAAAAACAATTATTTATTAATACTCCTAATAATATTTATCAAAAAATAATATTAATAAAAAAATAAAAGGGTTTGCAACTCACTAGTCCTCTCTCTCTCTCTCTGGACAACAGAACTATCTTTGTGAAATCTTGCAGGATGTAAAGACAAAAGTGCTCTTAATTTTTATTTACCATGTTATTTTCTCTTTCCTTGCATATTTCTTGCTAGTGGCTAGTTGCTATTATAGCTATATTATTTTTAAAGTATTTTTTATTTAAAAATATATTAAAATAATAATATTTTTTATTTTTTAAAATTTATTTATACCATTAAAAATATTTTAAAAAAATTAATTTAAACTAGAAAGTTGAAAAATTTATAAAAATACCAAATATAACTTAACAAGAACAAAATAATTGTCAGGTTGTCTGAGGCTTTTAATTTTAACTTCCTCTCTTCCCATTCAAATTCAATTATCAAGTTATATAAATAAAAGAAAATATTAAAAATTATTTAATTTTATTAAAAAAAAATGATTTTTTTTTTGTGAAAAATAAGGTAGTGGTTGTGCACAGAAAGAGGTGAGAAATTTTCACCGTGGACAGGAAAGGGAAATACAGAGAGAGTAAAAGACTCAGGTGTGTCTTACTTGGCTGTTTATATGGTAACTTTTTTTAGCTCCTTGGGTGTACTGTAGAGAGAGAGGAAGGATCTTGTGGTGGACATGTGTAAACCATGCAGGAAATCAATCAATGTCTGCATTTCGTATTAAAAGGGTCCCACAACAAGTAGAGCGGCCAATGCCACTTGATAATGATATTGCCAACCCAGTCTGAGCTGGACTGGACTCGCTCTTCACTTTATTATATAAACTGCGTCGTTTGATTAAGTCTTGGTTGCGTTCTTCCATATATTCTAGTGAAATGTAGTTGAGAGCGATTTTTTTATTCTAATTTCTTAATGTTAGAATTATTAAGAAAATAAAAATATAGACATTAATTTTATTTGATGCTTTTAAAAGTCACTACAGGCGCAGTACAATGTCAGTGTTTGGGAGTGTGTTGATTTTTGTTTTTTTATATAATTTTAAAAGTGTATTTTATTTTAAAAAATATTAAATTAATGAATTTTTTATATTTATTTATAGTTTTGATATAATGATATAAAAAATAAAAAATATATATGAAAAAATTTATTATAATACATTTTTAAGAGAAAAATCATTTTTAAAAAGTATTATATACTACAATATCAAACACATAAGTTCCTGTTTATTTTTGAAGCCATGCCATGTTTTTTTCAAAAATTTTAAGATTTTTTTTGCTTTAAATTAATTTTTTTATGTTTTTTTTATTATTTTGATGTACGAATGTTAAAAATCATAATAAAAATATTATTTTGATACATTTTCAAGCAAAAAGTACTTTGAAAAATAATTATTGACACAATGTCAAGCACTATATGTGTTTGTGATTGAGGTGTGGTTAGGTTTTCTCAGTGGAATCCACACAAAAAAATAACAAAAAACATGTATTTTTAGCTTTTAGATCATGGTTGTTTACGCGGCCACGCCGCACTTTTCAAAAAAACTAAAATTTTTTAAAAAATATATTTTTTTTTATTTTTTTTAATTGCTTTGATGTGTTGATGTTAAAATTAAATTTTTTAAAAAATATTATTTTGATATATTTTTAAACAAAAAATATTTTAAAAAACAATCGTTATCACGATATCAAATATTACCTTGATAAAGTGTGATTTTATATTTTAAAAAAATTATACTTAAAAAACACTTAATTTTATCTCACTGCACCTTATTCTCAAACATAAATGATCTCAAAATATGAAGTATTGTCATCTAATATACAGCTTCTGATAATTTTTACATGTTATTAAGAAAATATTAGATAAAATAATAAGTTATTTCATAAGAACACTGATATAAGAATAAATTATAAGAAAATCATGATCCATAAACAAAATTTATAACGATGATACAAAATAGGTTTTGCTCCTTTTTTTTGTCCTACATACACACTTCTTTTTTTCACTTCCAAGATTAATTCGAAATTTTGCACTCCATAAAGCATAGGTTATACTCAGGTTTTGGACCGCGCTTCATTACAGGTCACATAAAAATCAAATAATTTCATTAAATATATATATATATATATAGTTATTTTTACCTTTATATGATGAAATATTTGAAATAATAATTAAAAACTCAATTAATGTATCAAAATAAATTAATCAATCACCATAAGAATTAATAAATGGAAGAAAAAAAAGTTGGTATTGCTTGTCCGACAAAGCGAGCAAACAATAAATTATTTGCCTCACTTAAATGATGATTTGATTATAAATAAATATCTTTTTCATTTTAGTCTTGTTTAACCATAACTTAAACGTAAAAGCAAAGAACTGCCAAAGGATTAAATCGGAGAAAAAAAAATAGGGACTAAAATGAAAAGAGGATGAAAAAATGTATCAACCCGGGTTAATACACAAACTTTACAACTTGGATCATTGACATGACCATGATGAGTTGATCCAACTGTATAATTTGTTCCTTTTTTTTCTTCCTTTATTTTCTTCTCAGTTGGATCTTTATTGGGTCTTAATTGATCACAAATCAGATAACTCTATAACTAAATAGAAGAGTTATAAAAGAATTTAAGTTAAAAAATATGTCATGTCATATTGATTTCAATCAACTTTAATTAACAATGAAATTTAAAACCTAGGACTAAAGATAATCCCAAATAGGCATAATTGTTTGAAGGGAGGTGAAAAAAAATATGATGAAATTGCATTTTTTTTAATTTTAGGTTAAATAAAAAAAAATTAATGTTAACAAAGGGTTAAATTTTATTTTTTTAAAATTTTAAAGGGGAAATGCATTAAAAAACCTCGAATGTGGTATAATAACCTGTCAAATCACTGATTCGTGTTAAGAAGTCAACCAGGTCTAATATTTTTTTTAATTAATGTTTCACATCAATAAATAATAAAAAGAATTGCAAAAAAATAGTTGCACAATAAATAATCCACGGTGCTTTGCTTTCCTTTTTTTTTTGTTTTCGAATTTTTATTGTGATTTTTTTAAATCTATTTTTGTCGAGATTGTTAAGAATTTAGCTTCGTAATTTGCTTCTTTTTATTTTTCTTTTACATGAGATTAACGTGGTTTACAGGTTTGCCAAGGTAACTCGGGTTGCTCTAGTTTACGAGTTTGGTGGGTTGTCTTTTTTTTTCTTTGAACTTAACTTTATTTTATAGTCTATTTTCTTTCTCATATAGTTAAAAAATAGTTTTTGAGAAAAATCATGTTATTAAACCTTATAAAGTAACATAAATTAAAGGGTGTAAGGAAAACGTTATTCAACCACACACATTGCACTATAAATGACAATAGTAATCTATGGTATTTTGCTTTCTTTCTTTTTTCTTTATGTTTTTGAATTTTTGTCATGATTTGTTTTCAATTTTTTTTTTATCAATTTCATCTTTTAATATTGGAATGGTTGAGAATCCAGCTTCATAATTTGTTTCTTTTTATTTTTCCTTTCTATAAGGTTAGCATGGTTTGCGAGTTTGTCAGGGTAACCCGGGTTGCCCTGGTTTACGAATTTGGCGAGGTGTTTTTTTAATTGAACTTGACTTTTTTATCGTCTATTTTTTTTCTCATATAGTTAAAAAAATAGTTTAAAAAAATGTTATGTTATTAAACTTTATAAAATCTATGGACCTATTCACAAGTTTGACTGATTGACTTAGTTCGTGGGCCTGACAGGTTTAAATTTTTTAAACTGGTTTTTTTTCATCCTTAGATACTGGATTAATTAGGAATTCCATTTCATAATTGGTTTTGTTTTGCCTTTTATGTGGCTATCGTAATCAAAAAAAAAAATCTCGGTATTGGATCGGTATTTGATTTCACAATCATCTATTTTTGTTATTATATAGTTAAATAAAAAATAGATTAAAAAAAATTATTATCCTAGTGAAGTCCATAAGCCAGTTCACAGGTTTAGCGTACTAACTCGACTTACCCGATTCACAGGTTTGATAAGTTGACCAACAAGTATGATATGCTTTTTTTTTTATCTTTTAATTGTTTTTAATTTATTTCCTTTCAATTTTATCATTTAATATTGAATTAGTTGGGAAATGGTCTGCATTATTGATTTTTGTTTGCTTTCTAGGAATAATGTCTCAAATAAGTGTTTATTTTTAGGTTAATGCTCAATTTTATGAGCATCTATTTTTATCATATAATTAAATATAAAATATAAAAAATTATTAAATCCAATAAAGTCCATGACCCAGGTCGCGAGGGAGGTCGATCCGATTTGTTATTGTCTCAAATTTTTTTAAAAAAATTATCATCATGAAGTTTTTTTAAAAGCTAAATCATGTTTTTATCGATCATCAAGTTTACATTTAGACTTATGAAATCAATCGAGTTAGCTCTCACACGATTTAATTAAAATTTTGAGTTAAACAGAGAGTTAAATCAGGAGGTTTCAAAATTAACCCTCTTGATTAGATTTAATAATACTATTAAAAAATTATTCATACTTTTAATATATTTTTATATTTTTAAAAAAATTAATATTAACATGTGAATATACTAGTACCAATAATGAAGGCACTAGAAAACCCGACCGGGGTAACAAGAAAACGAATTGGAGCGATTGGTTTTGTTCTCAGGAGGTAGTACTATAATAGAGGCACCCAACCAACCGGGCTGGACAAGATTAAAAAAAAAAAAGAGAAGAGAAGAGCGGAGCAGAGAAGAGTGGATCGAGAAAAAATGGGATGGAGATGGGTAGAAGCAGTATTGCCATTAGGAATCATAGCAGGAATGCTTTGCATAGCTGGTAACGTTCAGTATGTCATCCACACGAAAGCTCATGGCCGTCCTAAGCACATCGGCAACGATATGTGGGACGTCGCTATGGAGAGAAGGGACAAAAACCTCATCTCCTCCTCCTCCTCCTCCTAGTCTGGTAATCCCCCCCTTTTTCTCTCTCTCCTTTAAATTATTTTGCTCGTTAATCAAGGTTTTCAGTTGAATTGGAGAATTAGGGTTTTTTCAATCTCAATTGAATTGATTAGGGTTTCCATTAGCTTCCCATTTCTTATCAGAAATAATGCCTCCTCCTACTCACTCCATCACCTAAATATTCGAAAAGGGTTACGTTTTTTAGACGATGCTTGCTTAGAAAAACGTAAAAGAGGTGAAATTATGAATGCTACAAATCAGTAACAAATATTTGTTTATCCTACACTTCAGCTCAGCTGAGTGCAAGCTGAATTGATTTGGAAAATTTGACAGCGAAATACTAAAGGTAGCCATCGATCTATCTTGTGGTGTTTCTGGGTTTGTCAATTTTATTTGATTGATATTTAGTTTCCATTTATGTTATTAGAAACATGGTTTTCAAATCATGGTAAGAGTTGGATATGAGTTGATGTTTAAGATCATAAAGTTAAATATTTGAGGGGTTGGAGATTTCTATTTGTTGATTTTATGCTTCAGCTTATGTCATTGAGAAATCAAATTATGTGTTGTCTACCATATCGTGTAGCTTTAAGGAGAATGTTGTGGTCGCGAAAAGCTTCTGTATATCTCCCCTCCAGTTATTCTCTCTTTGTGATCATGATTGTTCATTTACTCAGAATTTATTGTTGTCAACTTCTTATGATATCCAATGCAGGAAGCCTTTCCTACAGACTCCAGAAGAGAAATAAAGTGCGCATCTGACATCCCAGTTATCTAAGGAAGTCCTATGGGCAGTATCAGCTTGATCTTCCTTTTGTTTTGCATATGAATTTCTGTCAAGCAGTTGATCTCATAAGACAAATTTTCAGACTCCTTATCCTCTGTTTTTAACTATGGGAATGAAATTGGCTTTTTACAGATTTGTTGCTATGATAATCCATGTTACATTGTTTTTCTTATGTTTGCTACTTGACTGCAATAGTTGAGGATCTACTCAATGTTCATTGTTCATGAATGGCTTGTGTCTGTGAGATGCATTCTTAGAGTTGAGAAGTTTTCATAGGAATTCCAGGTCCAATGTTTCAAGTGCATCATCAAATTATAGAGGTCAAGGACAATTAAGAATTAGCAGATTGCAGCTTCCTTATTTAGTGAAAAAAAAGAAGCTTCTGCTAGTTTGTTACAGCTTTGCTGGGCTTGGCGATCCTAGTAACACGTGCTCATAATAAAGACCATCAGTTTGGAGTTGGTTTCTACCCTAGTCCTTTTTTCCCCCCAGTGTTGCTAGGTCAAGCAAGCAAGCAAGCGTATCAAGCAAAATTGGTGAAGATACCGAAATAGATTGTGGCACAAATCGTACCTAAAAGCTGGTTAGAAAAGTAGATTGCTTTATAAACTTTGTTGAAAGGTCAATAATTTTTAGAATCGGTGACCTTCTTTTCTTGTCTTTATTTCTACGTGTCATTTATTTTTGGAATTTGTTTGGTTAATTTCTCTTGGAACCAAACGATTGAAATAATATTTTAAAAAATGCTTAACTCCAACATGATTTTCAAATAATATTTAGTTTTTTATACTAACTAGTAATTATATCTCATGCTCTGCATGTGATTCTTGATGTTTTCTCTTATTGAAATGAGTGAAGTAGTAATATATAACAATTTATTTATGATATTATTAAGTGCGAATAAGTAATTTCTGAATTTTAAAGTAATAATCATCCATAGATTGCCATGATTTCAAACATTAGTGATTCATATATCATTTTCTTTAATTTCTTCAACAGCCATTTTAATTCTTGTTTTTTTTTAAATAATAAAATTTAATTTTTCAACAATATTTCATGATAAGATGACAGGGACAATGAAATCCAATATATTTCTGAAAATAATTAATTATATGGGAGTTTTACAATGTTATTATCACTATATTATATGCATAACAATCAATTTATTTTTGTATTCATACCAAACATTTTTATACAATACATATATATAAATATTTTTTATTATATATATATATATATATATATATATATATATATATATATATATATATATATATATATATATATATATATATATATATATATATATATATATGATGGTGTTATAGGATACAACTAAAACAATCAAGGCTTAATTATAAGTCAATGATCTTTTAATTTACATATAATGGATTATGTATCTTAAAAAAGAAAAAAAATATTTTCTTAATATTTTTTTTAAAAAAGAATACATGCATAAAGAAAAATAATCATGCGTGTTTTTATATAAAAAATTCTTAGAAAAGGCAAGGATGAATTAACTCATTGAATTTTTTCCCACCGGCACTAACTCATTCGGAATCAAATCTATAAGACGACATAGGAAGACCATGAGCATAATCAAATCCAAATAAAACTCTGAATTTACGAATAAATAAAGGACTCTCTATCTACATATCTTGATAATGATAAAAGCACAAACCCTACTACTTCCATCTATATCTCTCTGTTTATACATAAATATATGTCCACACAGCCATCTCTCAGAGAACTGATCACCACGACAAGACAAGTGCTAGGCTCCTTGGAAATGGAGAGACAGCAAACAAACACCCTCGAAGTTGGATTTTAACTACACATTGAGTGTGTTCGATTGCAGATTTAGTTCTCTAGCAGTCACAGGTCAAATGAACCGTGAGATTCAATGAATTACTGATCCATATAAGCAACAGCAGCAATCCTATCCAAGGTAGGGATAACAACTCTAGGAACTTCAGTTCCTTACACCAAACATAATCACATTGGAGCGCAATCATACCATTACCAACCAGAAGATTTAATATTCCACGTAAATCCTTAAATCCCAGGTATACTCTTAAACGAGAACCATATACACCCTTCAGAGGAAATAAAACAACCCTCTCTTCTCCATTCTTACAAGTTACAACCCTCATCCATAACCTTTTCCTTTCACCACATGCATAGAAAGCCAGTACACAGAGATAAAATGAATGTGCTGACAACGAAGAGAAAGTAAGAGAGTTAATGAGTTAAGCCACATAGACAAGGCTGTAGAGAAGGGGAAAACAGTAGCATTGTTGAACAAGTGTCGCTAGAAAAGTTACTGGCCTGGTGAACAATATCCGGTCTATAAGTCTGAGAGACAATTAGGATAAATGATTTGAAATGACAGAAATTCACTCGAAAACTATTTCTAAAACATATTTATTTTATGCTTTTCTCTTCGTCCCTTCAACCATATACATTTATGTCCCTTCTATATTTGTCTTTTTTGTCCTACAACACTAACATGTTCTTTGGTAGGAGAAAAGAAGCATGTTTGCCATGATGGAGACCTGGTACCTCTGAAGGAAGGCACATAGCATATTAGTGAGCATAATATTGATTGAAAACTATGCTAACTCTGTACTAAAAATTAAAAATACTCTGAAATACATCTAAACTAAACTATACAGTATAGTACTTATATTGTAATATTCAAACAGAAACGAAAAAAATATATATATTTCTGAAAACAGATGATACATTAATATATTTCAGGATTAGCTTCCACAACAAGAAGAAGAAACAAAGAGTGAAAAAAGAAAACGGCTAGCAGGATCAGAGGAAACCACTGCTCCATATGATGACCAATGGAAAAGGCTTTTAATGGTAACAAGGAAGAAAGAACTGCACAAATGGAAATATTGATGGGTACTGTAGTGCATGTTAGTTGTTACAAGGGATGGACTCACTGACTCGCGAGCTAGCAACACCACCACCATGGACATGGTGTGTAAAGCTTGCTAGCCAAGCTGTAGACATATATTTCTCGTAAATATTTGTGTGCGTGCGTGTGGTTTTCAACCCTTATGGAAACCAGGAATCGAAGACAAGTGTATTCGAGGAGGAAAACATAATCAAGCAAACAAAGAAAAGAAAACGATGCAGACAGACACATGCATATATACGAGTTTTCATGTGTGCTTGTGCTTGTGCTTGGATCTTCTTTACTGTCTTTTGTCAAAGAATGGCCTTTCCATAGGTCCTTTAGGTTAGGTCTACTACTGTTTGTTTGGGCTCAAATGACCAGCCCTCGAAAGATTTCTTCCTTTCTGCTATTATTTTTTTTTTTCTGATGATTTTGAAGACAGAAAAAAAGGCACAAAACACCTTATGTTAACAAATAATCTGGTACAAGTAAAGCTGGTGAGCATTATTGTTTTATCACTGCTCTCATTGATTTTCCCTACTTAAATATTGCTGGTGAGCACCATTATTGTTTTCTTAATGCTCTCCTTGTTCTTTTCTGCTATTTTAACAACCAAATCATTTTTTTGTTGCATGGAATAAATCCACTTAAAAAATAGTGATGACATCGACAAAACTTGCTTTTGGAACTCGGGGCACATAACATAGAATTCTTTAGCATCTGGTGGGTATTTGACTAAAGACAAGCACAGCACTTCCACTATCAAAACAAAGATCCGATCAATTTGGACGGCCAGTGGCTAAACAGCTGCTGATGGTCATGGGAAGAAAGGATTCCTTTGCCATTTGCTGTCTTCTGAAAGAGGATTACTAAATTAATTAATATCTGAAAAACTCCAAAGCCATAACAGTGTAGAAAAGGGCTGACTGTAAATCTGAAAGTGCTTTGGTTTTGAGTTGACTGAGTGTCTCTGGTATGGTCATGTGTATGTATGCAGAGGTCAAATTTTTACAGTATTAAATATAGCATGCACACACACATCCCATGTAGTTATAAATGTAAGAGAGTAAGAGTCTCTCATCTGTCTCTTTCATGGGTAGATAGTAGATATCTACACCAGAAGCAGTCAGTGTAGGGCTCCAAGCCTCCAACTATAATTTTTCTGATTTCCAGTAATATATGAATATGACAACTTGGCCTGCTGATGGCTTCAAGTCATGAATAAGACTGTGCCATTGCATTGCCTCTTTCAGTCTATATTTTTCTCTGCTTTGTTGTTGGCCGGACACACAGATGCAATGGGGAAGGGATAGGAAGTCTAAGAGTAAGAATGTAGAGAGGGGAATTCTATAATAGCAACCCCATTAAGAAGTCAGACACTTAATTTCTTAAAAGGAACAGGAAAATGTTTCTTGGTAAAGCAACACCGAGCATTTAATTATCAAAGAAACATTCCTAAACATAAGCAAAAGAGCAAAACCCAATTTCATGCTGATAATGAGAGAAAATTATCTTTCACTGCTGTCACAAGAACACGCAAATGCAATCAGTGCAGAGTATGTTTTCGTGGTCGCTGTGAGGTTAGAAATTAACAAGCTGAAATAAAGCTCAACGAATAGACTCAAGCCTGATATTAGATAAAAAGGAAAGGGACTCAACTGGAATGGTTGAAGCCGTAGCTTGTTAAAACCAAACCAAGCTTATCCTCAGGTTATCATGCTCCTAAAACTGAGATTACTGATAATCTAAAGGCAGTGTTATCAGAGAAAAACACAGAAAACAATCTGTAATGGAAGGCACCACAGAAATTTTTATTCCTTGTCAATGGGAAAACTAAACTCATCACATATGAAATTACTTTTTGCTAAAATGCACACCACAATGAATCATAAAACTATGGAGGGTTTGTGAGTGATAACAGATTTACACAAACATTCTATATTACTCACACTACAATGAAAAGCCTACCAGAACCAAACAAGACGAGGAAGAAGACACCACCAAAAAAAGATGTGAATGGAAGAATATTTGAATACGGGAATGGAGCTTGAATTAAGAATGAGTGTGGAAAAGAGGGAGGACTTGTACAGGTGGGAGGAGTTATGGCACATATTCATTCTCAAGGGTCGGTTGTGTTCGGGTAACCATCGCTGCTGGTGCTTTCGTTTCCCCAACCGATGTCATCTGTAGGGATTCCCCCACCTCTGCAGCCCTCTCCATCTGTTGCATTTTCTTCCTCTGTTTCAACTTCTGCGCCCACAATACGAAGAATGACAAAAACACCAACAGCAATAATCCACCCAGGACAGACCCAACAATTATCCCAACTTTTTTAGAGTTCTTCTTTCCCCGTCCACTTGGTACAGGACCCACGTTCGGAGGAGATGGAGTAGGAGATACTGGTGTTGGAGAAGGGGCGGGCGACTCAGCAACTATTGAAAAATGCCCTTGTTGGGTCGTTAAGCATACATTTCCAGAAGACACGTTGCTAAAAGTTGGACGACCCTGTAAATCAAACCCCACACACTTTGCAATAGACCCAACTGGAGGTGATTGCACATCCGGGAATGTGATATTTAGGGGATCGCCAGATACCCTGATGTCCAACTCACGCAAATTCGTAGCAGATAAGTTTGAAGCACTGTAAGCAATAAGTCCCAAAACTGGAGCAAGGTAAGCATAACCAGGCAGCGGGTAGTATGTCAAAGACCAATTGCCCAGATTTTGGTAGACCAAAACAAGCCTCTCCACATACTGCAGCACCACCACTCCTTCGGGAATCCCAAACTCTTTGTACATCTTAACACCTTTTCTTCTCAAGCTCCCACTCCTGAGCCTCATGGCAGCAATCTTGATCCCAGTCAAGTTCGAAGGAACAGTCCCATCATATGCAATGCCAGTCCTAGGACGAACAAATGCTCTATAAGCATAGTCTTGGAGAAGAGCATCAAGGGGACGCGCACTATTTATTGACTGAGCAATAATCCCCGGCAACCAGACGATCAATGTAAGAAGAGAAAGCATCGCGAGACTTCGAAGAAGCCCCATCGATGCTTTGGAATGTTGGAATTCAGCAGAATGCCACTCAAAAAACCTTTCAAAACCCAAAAGTAAAACCACCCAAAAAGCCAGCCCCCACAATCTCTATCCTTAGCAATAACCCCAAATCCAAACAAGAAACTAAAAAACTCAAACTTGAAGAGCTATTGCAGCCAAGTTTTTCCGAGGAAACTTCAACAGCAATAAACCCTCAGAATTGCAAATCGATGGTTGGTGGGGGGACAGGTCTGTCTATATCTCTAAAAAAATGTGAACAACGGATACTGTATAAAAGAACCCCAGATTCGCCAAGTCGAGAAAATAAAGCAGCTTTGAAAGGTTCAACGGTGAAAACCCTTTATATATTTTCTCTCTCTTTTGCAATTGCTTGTGCAAGACGCTCTCTTATGGTTATAGACTCAAATCAAGCACAAGACTTCGCGAATCTCTGCAGCATTTTCTCAATTAGACTCAGGATTAAAGGACCAATCTTCACAATTACAGCAACTAATTAAAGGCGCTCAAATTAATCAAATCCTGTCCGCTGATGAAATGACTGCAAATTAATACACATTCCAAATAAAAACCATATAATCCAAAACTAACGTAGATTCAGCCACAAAGATAGAGACTTTTTTATTACCTGAATTCAGAATTCCAAATGGGAGTTTCAGTTGACAAAAATTAGAGGCTTGTAATTGGCTTTTCTTCCTCAAAACCATGCAGTTGAAGATTCACATTATCCAAGCAAGAATCTTGAGATAATAAATCATGATTAAGAGTAGGCAGCAACTGTAAAAGGAGGGACCTTTTTAACAAAAACCCATCTGCATTATGGTTGAATCAAGACAGTAACAAAATAATCAATTTTGCTTTTGGAAATGACCCCTACACTCCTCTCTTTTAGCTCATATATGGAAAAAGGAGGGTGGGAGAGAGAGAGTGAAAAAAGTTTATAAGAAGGAAATCTAAAGGGCAAGCAGGAGATACGCTCTGTAGATGATGATGAAGATGACCCAGTGTAGAGAGAGAGAGAGATTAGTGCTGCCGCTTTGCTGTGGCTGCTGCTGCTACTCTAAAACAGTAAAAGAGTGATCCCTGTTGTTGGTGAACAATCAAAATACCATCAAAAAATAGAAAAAAATAATAATTAATTTGATTTACAGATGTGTAAAACACTTGCTAAGCCCCTCCCCCCACCCACATGATTGTTCTTCCTTTTTGTTACTGCTTTACCCATCATTCGTCATCTATAGACATACATGTCCCTTGGACCATTTTCTTTTTTAGTATTTTCCTTTTCCTTTTCTTTTTTGAAGTCTCCCAAATCTCAACTTATAATTTCTTTTTACAATACAGAAAGTATTCTCTATTGGATATTATTTTAGTAAAAAGAAGAGTGAAGATTTATATATTTTTTTTTTTTGGAAAAAGAAGAAAAAGGGGAACCCAAGAAATGAGGGCAAATGAGGGACCTAGAAATGTTAATGCCATGAACAAACACAGGAGGTTTATTCAATGAGAAGGACTCCTCTGGAACACGACAGGGGAGACCTTCCGGTCATCCACATCCTGCCAAAGAAAAGGGTATTTTATGTTAAGATCAGAAGATATTTCTGGAGAGAGTTTTATTCCACAATTCCCAATAAACTCAGGATTATTATAGTTTTAGAACACAAATCAAGATTATCACGGTGCAAAACTCACGTTACAAGTCGGTCAAATCAAGTTTAAGTTAATTAAATCATTAAATTGATTTTGATTTTTAACTCGATGAACTGGGTATTTTTTTTTTTTTTCAATTCATACTGGATTGGTCGAATAACAGCCTGATTGGATGATTTTTAGAAACTCACCTACCCCCACGCAATTATGCCAGGCTATTTGCTTCATTTTCTGTCTCAATAAAGTGATCTATTTTAAATAATAGTGTTAAGCTATGATTAGCACATTTTTAGATAATCCCACTACTATTGTTTGGTGGGAATATCAAGCATGATTTGATTATTTAAATTTAAATTTAAATTTAATAATAGTGGTTTTACCAATCCTTGTTTTTATATGTAATTTAGCATGGTGGATTATAATTTAATTGTGATTTTATAATTAATGAATGAAAATATAATTTACTTTTTAAATTTATATTTTATTTTATAAAAATAATTCTTAAAAAATAATTAGATGGAATTGAATTGGATATCCATATTTTTAATAATTTTGACCATATTAAGATCAAAAAAGGTTTAAAATTCTTACCTGATCTATTCATACACATCATTTTTAATAAAATTATTTGTTTATATGTATTGGAACATCGTAGAGTTAATGCAATTAAACCATAAATTTTTATTAACATGACCTCGTTTATCGTACCATTATTAACAACAACAAAAAAAACATTGCAATAGACACATACCAAATGTCCATTTGCTAATATTAAATAATAATTTTTTATGATTTTAATATACTAATATTAAAAAAAATATATATATAAATATATATAATTAAATAAAAAATACTTTGCAATTGTTTATTAAAAAAGCCAACCGCATGGTTTGCCGTGCTAATAGACACACACAAAATGTCCATTTGCTTGCGTGTTAGCGAATCCCAAACCTCTTTCGTTCATATAACATAGATTTTGAATTCATGCCCTTGCTATTCACTAATAGTTACTGCCTCTCAAAGAAAAAACACAAAAAAACAAAAGGGTAATTGTAAATGGTCGTGGTCAAGGGATTGGATAAACAAGTCAACGAGTAAATTGATGGGTCTTTTCTATTGCGAGAATAAAAATAAATGGAGGGTCATTTGAGTTAGTTAATGGGTCATTTAACATATAAATTAGTATGTGATTTAAATAATTCAAATGATATAAAGAGGTAGTGTTTAATTACTATTTTAAAAGACAAAAATAAAAATATTAAAAAGAGAGAAAACATATCTCCATGTTCATTTTGTTTTAAAATGATAAAAACTCATTCAAAAATTATTTTAAAAACATATTTATTTTATATCTCAATCTATATTCTTTCAAATTAAACATATTTTTGTTTGTTTTGTATTTATTTTTTTTATCTCAAGACACTAACTGAGTTGATACAAACGGAAGCGAATAATGACTGTGTATAAATAAAGATAGTCATTGGAATACCAAGAATATTTTTTAATATAGTATTTTTATGATATAAAATAGATAATGCAATTTAATTAATTCCTTTTGTTTTTCCATGCTAATATTTTAATTTTCAAAGAGACGCGCGAAGATTAAGGAGATGTATTTATTTTCTTGACTATCTATATTCAAATCCCGAGAACACTACCTAATCTAGAGTATTTAATATCAATTAACATACAATCTTGACTAAGCAATAAATACCCCTTCATTCTCGAAAAAATGAAGGTGACTAGACAATAATGTTTTCTTTTTTCTTTTTTATTTTTTATTTTTTATTTTTTTCTGGTTTGAGGGAGAAGTTTCTGATCGTGGAGAAAGTTCTCGTTGCTTTTGGAGAGATAATGACGCTTTTCATTTTGATGCAAAGCAGAAACTAACTTGTGTGAAAACAAGATGTTGAAAAGTTGACTTCCTCTGTCATCTTGTCACGCTGATGTCACCAAGTTATATATATATTGTGGTCGAATAATGTTTTTTTTTTTAAATAAATAAATTTATTTTAGTATTCATCTTTCTAGATTATTTTAATATACTCGTATTAAAAATAATTTTTAAAATATAAAAAATATTATTTAAATATAAATCACATTAAAAATAAAACTCAACTAGCATATTCTTCTTCAATTGTTTTAATATGGAATGGACTCGCTGCCCATTGCAATCATGACCTCATTTATCATCCTATCATTAACTAAAGAAAAGCACAATCTATCTATATATTACCTTGACATAATTTGTTTTTGTGTTTGCAAAATTTATTTGGATGTATTTTAAGAGTGTGTTTGATTTGATAAAATATTAAATTAATAAATTTTTTATTTTTTTTATTGTTTTGATATGTTAATATTAAAAATAAAAAACTCTAAATAAAACATTTTAATACATTTTTAAATAAAAAACATCATTAAACACTTATAAGGTTTTATTTATTAACAAAGCCAACCACATGGTTTGCCGTGTTAATAGACACATATTGTATCCCTTTATATATAAAAACTATAAAACCTTACAATATTGTATAATAAGATAAAAATAAAAAAGTTATCCCCTTCAAATAAAAAAAATATAAAAGCATAATAATATCAAACAGAAAAAAATAAAAAAATAAAATTAACTAAAAAATATATTTTTTTTTTTAAATCTCCTACGTCAATTTTCTAAACTAAAAGAAACTTGTGTTTGAGTTTAAACCTCGATAAAAAATAATATTCAATTTGTATCTATCAAAGTTTTACATGTTTAAAAAACCATTACAGCGAAAAA
>Ga0307517_10003801_pt1 | contig 23434 bp, 27 predicted proteins | sample 23_EM_MG_FD_194515 | JGI IMG/M metagenome (GOLD analysis project Ga0307517, IMG submission 194515) | Populus trichocarpa ectomycorrhiza microbial communities from riparian zone in the Pacific Northwest, United States - 23_EM | ecosystem: Host-associated > Plants > Roots > Unclassified | place...
TTTTATTAAATCAAGTTAACTGAAGCTACTTGGGACTCACCGTTTAAGGACAACAAGTCCTGTTTGAGGACAGGGGCCTGGGCCACCATAGCGAATCCTGGAGGATAATGCAAATGCGCGTTTCCTGGTGCTAAGGCATTTTGATGCATAGGAGGAAGACCCTGGGCAACACCACTGTTCCAGGCTAGATCATTATAAGTTACAGAAGACGGAACTTACAATTGGGCTATTTGAGCGGTCAATCCAACCAATTCCGCGATTTGGCCATTCAAGACTTCGATTTGGCAAATCAAGGCTTCGACTTGGCCATTCAAGGCTTCGACTTTGGCCATTCAAGAGCTGTATAGTTGATTGTTAATTGCTGATTCATGTTGAACGCAGGAGAAAGAACGGGCCGTGGTATGTAATTGGGACTTTAAAGCTCCGATTCAAATTAATTTAGGGTTTCCGATCATCGTGTCACAATATTAATGCTTTCTCTTGACTTGTATGTTGATTTTCGTGTTCTCTGTTCCAACTAATTGTCTTCTATAGTCAAGGATTCCCCGAGGTGTATGCAAGCGGTGAAGCACCAGGCAGGATTGGAGCCATCGATAAGGAGAGGAATTTAAAGACTCCTCCATACATGTATGGATGGGTTATATCACGCCTTGAGCTGTTCGAGGCGGTAAATGGTGAACCATGTCCTTGGGATCGCTTACTGGAACGTGTCTACGTTACCGCCGACAGGGTACTATACGCTTTGTGGACAGAGAAGGGATACGACCAAAACGAATATAAGTGAGTTCCCCGTCGCTTGGAGTTCTTATAAGTACCAACTGTTCAATAGCCCCGATATTCCAAATGTCAGACCAATTAACGTTAAATACGTCGTGATTTTCATGGCGTGTAACGATTCTGACGCTGTAATAAAAAGCGTTATGGAAAATAAGAAATATCACGAGGCATGCAGGGCGGGCTTGGGTAATCCAACGACAATGAAATTGGAACCCGCTTGGTTTCGTGTGGGCATAAATGATCTTCCCAAAGGCTTCTCCAACGCCGTTACTGTTGATGAATGAGTGTCTCGAGTTTACATTTTGACCCGCTTGCACAATTTGTATCTCATCTGTGTCTTCTGTTCTGATATGTTGAATGGTCTGCCAACGTACGTAGCAATGGTGCTTCATGTGAATTGTACCCCAAACTTCTCTTTTATGATGTGACTGCTGGATATCTTTTTGCAATTGGAACTGAACTTCAAAATGGCACAAGGTACTTACTACAACGCCTGCTTTAAGTCTCTCCTGTGGTGCTGCCATGGATCAAGCTTCGAGTTCGATGGATTTGCTGCCTCTTTGCTCGTTCCTCTCTAATAATCAAGCTTGAAGTTGCATAAATTATACAATCACACTCAACTCAATCGTCTACCTGTACCGTCCTCGAACATCATATTGAGTTTTAGGATAGCATGTCTCTACAAAACCAATAATATAGATACCTTCCTCCCATCATACTATATTTGGTTCAGATTCAATCTAACGAAGTTGTGGTGTAACAGTATAACAGTGATCAAGGAGATTTCATTATGGAAGGCAGCCTCAAAGTTGAAAGATAACGGGGTAGGATGCGAAGACAGTTGTGAAGATGATTGACCTCTCTGAGTCCTGCCACAGTAATCGCTGCTTAAAGATGAAATTCTCGTTTTCGATTGCGTTGAAGGGTAGACCAAGGTCAGAGAAGGCTACTTCTGAATCATGAGGCTAGTTTCGAGTCACCATACGTCATGGGTGGTACAATAAAAACATCATGAGGAATGTCAGGATCCGAGAAATTTGGTTTCGCGTAGCTACAAGAAATACAATGCCTTGAATATGCTGATCGTACACACTTTGAAAGAACATGGTCCATGAAATCTACTACAATGCCAACAGTCGTACTTGACTTTTTAGTTGGGTCAAATCAGATACATGTGGAATTCCCTCTTGCCCTCGAAGTTTCATGAGTGATATTTGTGTCACGGGCTGAAAAGCGGAACCGAATTGCTCAGAGGATTTTTATCTCCAAGAACTTGCCTCAACAACAATTCGACACGCTCGCGATCTTCACGAGAACGCCGCAACTCCTCTACAACTCTTGTTTCTCTCTCTTCGTAGACCTGTCCGAGGGCTCCGAGACTTCCCAAGGCCGCATCAAGCGCACGGCGAAGATTTTCCTCAACCGATTGTGAGCTCCCATCGGACCCGTCGCCGCATGAAGCCGTGGATGCAATGGCAAGCCGGTCAACCAACGATTTGTCAGGGCGCGTGTTACGTCTTTGGGATGCTATCCGTGAAAAGCTTGCGCGAATTTCGCCCATGTTAGAAGAGCTGGATAGAACAGGCTGTCGGCGAATGGAACGAGAACGAAGTGCATGAAGTTTGGTGCTGTGTGAGGGAGAGGCCAGCAAAATCATCGTTGCATCTGTCTGCCGGTCCAGCGCTTGGAACTGAAAGTGGGAACATCAGTTATTAGAATAACAAGTAGTTTATGTTACTTGCCGCTTGAATGAGATTTTCCCAACCCACTTCCCATTTCCTGCGGCGTTTGGTGACATTCTTAATGAAGGAAGGGTGGTACTCAAGATCAATCAGGTCGTCATAGTCGTCTTCCTCGTCTTCGTCGACCCACTCGCCATCATCGTCTGCGTCAATGATTTCGATAGGTATTTCGGTGACGAGTATAGGAATGCTTAATCCATTAGTAATTTGAGGCGCAATGTCAGGAGTAGGATTGGCGCGATCATCACCAGCTGTCTCCTCACCCGAGGATGAAAGCTCCGGACTAGTGTCTCTCGGTTGTGTGCTCTGAACACGCGGAGGGGGTTTTCGGCTAAACGATTGTTTTCTACCATTCAGATCTTTTTCCTTCTTTTTCGCACCGAAATGTGGTGGAATGGGCAACGGAACAGGCTGATGGCTAGGGCTTGAATGCATGCTCGCAGCCTCTTGAAAACCTTTCATCATCCTGTTCGTATGAAGATACGCCCACTGATTAAAAAGATCGGGTTGGAAGGGAGTCGACGACGGAGAGAGCGTCGAGTCGGTAATATTGCCGTGATTATTTTGCGCGTAGATCTGCCACTGACGAGCAATCTGCTCGGTGATTGTTGCAGGATCAAGGCCGTTTGCGATCAGACGACTGTTTTGATTTTGCCTGTTGCGTCGGACGTGATTGAAAGGAAAGGGATAGGGAGATCCAACCGGCCGTTGTGATGGCCTGTAAACAGGAGAAGGCGACGGTGCCGCGGTTGCAGTATGAGGCGTTGGAGGAATTGGTGCATCCGGGCGAGGCGAATTGAGATAAGACTGAATATAGGCCGAAGTCGCGTCCTCTGCATATTGGAAGTCGTCAGGGTAGACCTGCGGTTGCGGGGGTAAGTATTGCCCATTATGACCCCTGATGGGTTGTTGCGCATATGGGTAGTCCTGCGACGGATAAGGCTTTTGATACTGGTTAGGATTAAGTTGCGGCTGAGGTTGCAATGGCTGCCTCTGTTCAGAGTATTTAGGAGGCTGAGATTGCTGCTGCTGCTGCTGCGGCACAGGCGCAGATTGAGGCTGATTTGAGTCCATCAATGTGCTTTCCAAACCACGCATGATGTGTTCTCCAGTCCCGTTTCTTCCCTTCGGGCGGAGTGGCACTGGGACAGGTACTCGAATAGGGACATTGGATCCCGGATAATAAGAATCATTGTTGTCTTCCGGTAGAGCCACAGTCGGGGATCGAGGTGTGTAGCCATTTTCTTCCTCTGTGCTGTCTCGACTCGCATACTGCGACCGATCTTCGTCATGGGTACTAACTTTCTTTTTATCGTCTTCGTGATGGACTTTCCCGTCAGGATTTAAATCAGAAGAAGGGGTTGGTGAGGAACTAAACTGGGATTCAACCAAGGTATCAGTATCCTGCCACGAGGACCGTGAACTTCCTCCGTTCTCGTCTTCCTCTTGTACAGGCAACGATCTGTCCGGGTTGCGGGCTGCGACAGCAGGGGTTGTCTGGTTTACTATCGATTGATTAATCCGCTGTTCTGTCGCAGGTGCTCTGCGGAGGACAGGAGGAGACTCTCGTGTGTTATAGTGAGCGGCAGAATTGGCAGGATGTGATTCGGGACCAAGTGGGGCCGGTGACAATCGACCTTCAGGTGTCAGAGTTGCTTCAAGCGAATTGGCCATGGGGGAAGCAGGAAGGCGACCGCCCGTCTTTGGACTGTCTCGCTGCTGCTGCTCGCGTCGTCCCCTCTGCTGATTATCAAGGTTGATGGGACTTAGTCGATCAGCAGCACGAACTCTCTCCAAATTTGGTCCCTTCATAGCGGGTGGTGATTCACAATTAGCTGGGGGCGGATATGAGAGTGGTTGGTTAGCTTGGAACTGTGCCTGTTGATGGGCGAAATCGATTTCAGCAAGCAGTTCGGGGGTCATCTGCCAGTCCTCCTCGAGATTTTGGTGCCTATTTGGGAAACTTGCAGCAGCAAGGGCACGAGGTCCTGGGCGAGGGTAATGCTGATTCCCATTTGTTGGGTTCATCGGTTGCTGTTGGCCAGGAGGCGGCGACAATCGACGTTCTTGATCAAATGTAGATGAGTTATTATGTGGGGGGGTGGGAAGGAGTCTCTGGGCTTGGCCCATTGGGGAGCGTCTGCCACCATTATTTGGAAGGCTCGGACTTGGCTGTGTATTCTGAGTTGGCTGTGGTGGCTGCGGAGGGAAGGCTGTTATCGATGGGACCATGGGCATGGACTGAGTTTTCGCAGCTCTGGGTCTTTCACGATCGAGCAGTGTTGGCGACCGAGATGTTTCACGCTGTTGGTGAATATGGATCGGTCCTGAAGAAACAAGGTTATCAACACTAATCCAAGGTCACGATTCCACTACGAAGAAAGGGGGCTTAAACCGAACAAGAAGAGTCGGGGTAAGAATTAATTTATAATTGAGGGTCTGGAGTATTAAGCGAGGTCCAAATAACAGGGATCGCACGACAACAGTGGTAAGGAACGGAACATACCCTGGTTTCCTTGCTGTGCCTGAGGTCGACGAGGACGTTGCGGAGAGTGGCTGGCCATTATTTTGGAGTAAAGCTGGCAACGTTAGTTGAGGGATGGTCAAGGTGTGCGCAAGAACTTAAGCTAGAACAGAGGAAGGCGCGTTTCCAACGTGTTCAACAGAACACATTTGAAAGTTGGCAACGAGGTCGGCAGCCAGGTTTGGAAGTCAAAGTCTGCCTCGAGGCCGCTACCCATTTGTACAATCGGCGAAACAAAGCAAATAAAATATTGTTGTTTCCCTAATATTCTGATCGGTTCAAGTTCTTCTCTTCAAAAAATAAAGCCGTACTGGCATAAACAAAATTCTAGAAAGAATATAAAGTAACCTGCAACGGTGAAATCTTTGTCAAGCACTTTCTTATCTGCCGAACCTTCCGAACACACCGTTTATAGTTCTCCCATGGTTCCCGCATTTGAACATGACTGTCAGAATGCTCATGGCGGACCGGAGACAAGACAAGTATCACCCCTGCATGATGGCAGATGATATCAGGTTGCAGAGATCTTGAATCTCATTGCGTAATCTGCTTCGCCTTCACAATGCGGATGAACTTGAAGAGAGAACATTTCTTAGTATCTTACGTAATTTCATATCCATCAAACGGGTTCCCAAACAACTCTGCACCGTCCATCACTCGGAAGCCATGACTGCGAGGTATGGCATCGTATTATCCGACAAATTTTCAGCTGAACATATTCAAGATTTGTCAAAGTCTACAATTCTTTGCCTCCAGAGGCACAGCAAATCCTGATAGAAAAACACCTGGCCGGTCTCTTGGATGCTGTTCCGAAGGAAAAGTCGAAAAAGGGTGAGGAATTTAATGGGAGGGTCGATGCCTATTCTGATACATTGGACAAAAGTCATGCTGGCTGCAACCCGATTGCAGACGAAATATAGCAAGACCCCTGTACTTAACCTGCGAGCCAAAAAAAAACAAATCGGAGAACTTCTTGAAGACATTGCTAAAGATGCCAAAATAGCTATAGTCCCGGAACGCAGCAATCGCGAGGAATTGCTATCAGAGATCGTCCACGGGCTCCTTAGCTGGTTGAATGTCATCTGGAGCGTTGTCTACGAACATAATGTCCAGTTTACGACAGCGCATCGTTGCCTTTTGTTCGTGGCAGAAGCATTGGTTCAACTCTCAGAGCGGTCGACTCTCGGAGGGTGCGTTTTCAGTTTTGTTGCCAACCATGAAAGCGCTGATTTTAAATTTACAGCTGCAAGTGTGCTTTCATAAATCTTCCAGTCAATTTCTTTCTCAAGGACAAAAATGGAAAGGTCCTGAAGCGCCTTTCAGTCCGTGGGCCACAGAAGATAGACCAGATTCTCCTTTGGATTTGGCGCGATCTCTTCGTTTCGTTATTTGCAGTGGGCTCCAAACGCGATAAGACAAGGGTGCCAATGTTTTTGGAGGAAATACAAGATGTTCTTGGCGTATGTGCATTGGAAAGGCTTATCAGTGGCGGTCGACCAAGTGAGTTTGTTAAAATCGTAATTCTAGTTTCTATAATGTATTGCAGGCAGCGACGACGACGACGATGACTGGGACCATGATGATGATTACTTTTCTGAAGACGATGATGAAGATGATGCGTATACCGACGACTATGGCAGTGACCACACGGATGGTCGTTGTGCATGCAGACTTCATGCAAAATACTGGACGGATCAAATCAACAAGGAGCGAATGCCTCTCCGAGATTGCATAGAGAAGTGTCTGTTTGCCGTGTTTAAGAAAACGCCATCTTTGCGCCTTTATCGCTCCCTCACTTCCATCAACCTGGATTCCAATCGAAGTGTAGACGAGCTATTCAAAGTACTCCAAGATGTTGCTGGCAATTCCCCTGACAACCTTGTTGCTGCCCTTGAAATATACATTTCCGAGGCCGATGTCGGAGAGATGGTGGAACTTCTTGAAAAACACTTGCACCTCCTTCGACCCCGTGACATGCTTTCACTCCAATGTGCAGTAGCAATGCTTTCGGAAACTCCGCATCGACCGCTCGCACTTTCAATTTTCGAAGCCGAACTGGCAGACTCTTTTCAGGCCATTTACGTCGCTATACGCACGTCCTTCTCGCGTATTGAGGAAGACACCAATAAGGCAGAACTTACGGAAATCCTCAAACTCAAGTCAGGGTCACCTGGGCGAAAAAATCGGATTGATAGTTGGGTGGAGAACGTGTTTTCCAGTCCGAACAATTCTATGGGTCCCATGGCTTTCGCAGCCATGATGATGGGATTTCCCGTCGTGCCAGGCTCTGAAGATGGGGACGATTCGGATGTCCTCAATTATCTCGATCTTGATCGCAATGACCCAGACTTTGACGACCTGAGGGATGAGTTTAGGCCCGACTTGAAGGCCAGGTTTGATGGATGGGTGCAAGTTGGACAGAACGGAATCACTGGGGCGAAGCCTATCCTAATGAAGTTGTACACTAAGGCAATTGTTTTGATGCCGTATCTCCGGTCGCAGGACGTTGTTAACGAGATGGTGGCCCGGTAAGTTATTTGCATCGTCCATCTCATCTCGACTTCGTATTAAACGGTTCGTGTGCAGAATGAGACAAAAGGGTCCGAATAAGCATCATATTCTCGAGGCGCTGAGCAATCTCGGAATTTTTGCCAAAGTGCAGCGTAAGAAAATCAACCTTGCCATTGCAGAGAAGAAGCAAAAGAATTCCACATCCGCCAACTCACAGGCGGGTACTTCAGGGTCGAATGCTGGTCAGCCGAAAGTTACGAACCGCAACAAAAGGCGGGATCGTACCACGCAGGATTCTTCGCGTTTTGGAGGTCCCTTTTCTAAACCCCACTTTCCTAAAATTCCTGGCGGTATGGAAGACGTGGACTAGTTGAAAAATTTTTATTGTTTTTCGGTTATTATTCACAAATTAAATATTCGCATTTCTTCCATTGACATGTATTATAACAATTTACTCATTTTCGATTTACTGTTCCTTCTTCTCTAACGTTAGATAATCCCGTACTTTATAGCAACTATAGTACATCGTTTGAAGTGCCAATATTCTGTGGTCGTTTTCTCTTACACCACTCCCACTCTACCATTTGTCGCCAAGTTATTGCAACTCTTTTACACGTCTTTACTAGTGCACTTTCGAATTCAGATCTTGCTGCTCCAAGTTTGCCAATCTTTTTATTGGTTCTCTCTATAAATAACGCGACATCATGATTGCAATCAGCACGCCCAGTTTTTTCATTGTGGCAGTGCTGAGTGATTTCTCATTTTATCCTATTCACCGATGTTTTATTCTCAGAGATGCGGATTCCATTATTCCACAGGGTGTTTGGATCTGCCCCGGGCCACAATTTGATCCACTCGAGATATATATTTAAGTATGGTCATTGACCCGACAGGTTCGGTCTTGGTCTACAGACATGTTTCTCCGGTCTGTGCCTTTCTTGTCCATAGGCTCTTCGACTGAAGTCGGACATTCAGTCTTTAGATTCTTGACCATGATGTTTGCCAGTGTCTTTGCCAGCCTCGCTTTATTCTCTCTTGGCGCTGTAGCTTTCAACCCTTACAAATATGATAGGAAGACCGCTCAGTGTATCGCTGTCCGCCGTGGTGCAGAACCTTTGGAAATGAAGATTGACCTCAGTGAGTACGAAACTTGTCAAACAAACATTTCGTATTAACTTGAACTTAGAATATATTGACCTCAACCCTGCGGCATCGACCACGATCATGATGGTCCATGGATGGCCGAGCTTATGGAGCACTTGGTCCAAGCAAATAGAGGAATTCGAGGTCTGTTCTCTGATGTCAACGAACTCATTGCTTTATCACTCAGCCGTCCATAAATTAGAATGATTATCACCTCCTTGTTCCCGATTTACGGGGGTTCGGTGAATCGACACACCCTGGAAACCCAGAAAGTTCGGGTACCATAGCCGACCTCGTTGGTGATCTGGTTTGTATACTGGAGCACGCTGGGGTTACGTCCGCGGCATGCATGGGGTTGGGAACTCTTTTCTTATTTCTAATGATAATCTGAACATACGATCTGCGTTTTAAAGACACGACTGGGGTTCCGCTGTCTGTTACGAGGCCGCTCGTCGTCGTCCTGATATCTTCACTGCCGTCATTGGCGTCGTATTGCCGGTATGTCGTTAATAGATGACATGTATTTACTGATTGCCAACATTCGCCTCAGTACATACCGGCAGATATTCCGTTCTTGCCAACCAATGAACTTGGTTCTCTCTTCGAGACATTCAGATACCAGGCGTACTTTAACTCGAAATCCGATGCAGCCTCCAAAGAGCTCGCAACAGATATCCGAAGGACAGTTAGAGCGGTATTAAGGACCGTCGATAGTCCTCCACCTGCAGCGTTCTTGAAGAGCAACGAGTCTTTCCTTCAGGCATGGGACCATGTCAAAGAGGTATATCAACGATCTCGATACAGTGACAGATATTCATGAATGCTTTGGGTAGATCCCACGAGTACCATTCTTCACTCCGGAAGAAGAAGACTACTTTGTTTCGCAATACGAATTCCAGGACATCAGAAATAGTAAGTTTGGTATCGTTTCCAATCTGAATAAATCTCATATTATACCCAGCTCTTCAGTTCTACTCGAATGAGGTTGATATTTCTCAATTCTTTTGCCTTGGTTTCATGATCCTTACAAGCTGCTGACAGAATCGACTCCAAGCATGGAAGTTAGCTAACGAACAAGGAAATCATACCATTTTACAACCTGTTCTAGCGGTATACCCCACACAGGTCTGCTTCCCCTGCCTCAGGCTTGTGCGTTGCGCATTCTGAATGTTAGAACAGGATCCGGTTGCGGACTTTAGCGTTGTAGCGAAGATACTAAATTCGGCTGATTATATTCCCAACCTTACAACTAAGGTATTGGTCTTCCTTTTGTCATGAACAGAGCGAAGGCTGAAGATACTATCAGACCGTGGCAGGTGCACATTGGCTTCATGTCGAGTGTCCGGACGTCTTCAATCGGATTGTTCGAGATTGGCTTGACACCGTGTGGTACGAAAGATCATGATGATCTATTTTCCCATTTATATTCTTATTTTTTTCTATATCATGGTATTAAAAATTCATCTCTGTATTTCTGTGGGAAAAAAGAACTAGTGCGCTTTACCTGGAATATCGTATCTTGCCTGGTCGTATTACTGGACGAAAAATATATATAACACGTTGAGGACGGTCGCCTCTATTCGAGCATCGGCCTTTCGAAGTTTGTCATTGAAGAACGACCGCTTGGTACCTAGAAACCTGAGCCTTTTTATTCTTCATAACTTCAGGATTCACAAGTGACAAATGACGCCAATTACAAACAGGAAACGAAACTAAACATCATTAGGAACCGTGATATAATCAGATGAGACAATGAGCAGTGACAAACATATCAAACGCACATTGCCACCTTATACCGCATCGGAGGTGTGTCCACCTGAAGGACCTTTTGAACGGCCCTGATCATCTCGGAATCCTCTGCCCGCTTCATTTCCTCCAGCGAGCCGTTTGTAGCAAGGACAACACAGTTTGTTATTGGACCAGCTTCAACAGCAACAGCCCATCGACGACAACTTCTGGGTAGTTTCTTGCAAATTGCTCGCCAAGTCAAGTCACAAGTGGCGCCTGTTGTTCCTCGTTACGTCAGGCGCGATTTGATTGCTGTCCGCCCACTTTATCAGGGCATCGCTTGTCAGTGCGTATCCAAGGACATAGAATCTGACAACTGGGCCGAGACGCCGGTCGATGTTGTAGAGCCGTGGCTGGGGCATTGACTCGACAGACTGAGTGAGTAGATCTCCAAGTTCACAGGACTGATTAGAGTCACTCTTGTGAACAATCAAGTAATGGGATCCTTCATGAAGACGTACATCTGAAGAAGGGGATCTTGTCGTTGAGAAAGACAAAGTTAGTACCGTCGGACATCGCCGGCCCGACCCCACAACCGTTGGTTTTGACTTTAAGCTCTCCGTGGTCGACTCAACAAGGGTATTGCGTCATCCTGTATTTTTCAATGGAGCTGGTATACCTCAAATTTTAACTTTAATTCTGACGGCTCACTAGTTCTCCAGGAACGGCCTCCAGACTTTGGCGACGTCAAAGTCAAAGCTGAACCAGTAGATTCGGATGATACCAACTTACAACATCCCGAAACTATATTTACAGGGAATGATACCATGACGAAGGTCGAAGATCAAACTATCGGGTTGTCCTTTTCTCGTGCTGGTTCCCTCATTCCGAATTCAGAGTGTCCACGAAAGAGACAGCGGGTTATCGTCCTCTTGCCGACGCTGGCAGAAATTCGAAAGAAAAAGAATGACGATGTTGAGAAACTCAAAAAGCTTTTCAAGGTCTTTCTATGTTCCGGTATTTAACTTACGGACTCATTTGTCGACTTTATCTTTGTATAGCCGAAGAAAAAGAAAACCGAGCTGTCGCTTAATGAAGGGATCCTCATTAGCCGACTCAAACCGATTGGTCTAGATCCCTTCGAAGTGGACCTTCCTCGAGCCGAGGTCAACCAGATGGTCACTAGGATGTTCATGTCCTCGATCTACGGTGGAAGCATGCAAGCCGCCTTCCCAAAAATCGGTTCAAAGAAACTCGCAGAACATGGAATGGATGATTTCATGTATCTGCATCTTAAGTATCATCCCTATGCACCACAATGTCCCGGAGGAGGTGGCCTATGGTTCAGCCCTGAATGGTATGGGGAGCCATGGCAAGGGGTTCACAGGGTGTTCACGAGAGATTGGGCTCTTTCCATTTGGCAGTATATGGGTCAATATGAAGTCAAGACAACGGCGTCACTAACACTGGCAGAATGGCTTGGACTCGGGAGTGTAGTATTCGTTCCACGTCCTGTTTAACTGCTGAAATTTACTTGCCATTCCTATCAGATAAGATATAATTGGGCAAGAGAAATCTACGCCAAGGAATGGGGAAGTGGAGTACGCGCTAGGATTCAAGTTCGCAAAGAGGTGGGACCAGGCAAGGAGCCAACTAGAGAAGAGGTCATGGCCGTCTTACGCAGCGGGAGGTCAGAGAATACCACGTTGGAAGATGTTATGATTGCATTCGATTGTGGAAAAGAGGTTAGTCATTGAATATTCCTCAATAACGACGTTTTGATCAGTTTGGATGGCCAGATAATGGGTGTGTGGACGATGAAGTGCATTGAGTATGACTACCCTTTCCAGCTAGAGTTATGCGACAAGTATCCAAAGTGGACCCCTCCCGAGGATTCTGAACCAAAGGGAAAGGGTAAACGTTCGAAGAAGTTAAAGGAAGAGGACGTTAAAGTCGAGGTGAAGGATGAAGACGAAAAAGTTCCTGCAAAAGTTCCAAGGGGAAAAAAAAGGAAGCGAACCGCAATGCCAGAGGGCGAGACGAGCAGTGAAGCGGGAACAGATCTGTGGCCAAAGGACGAGGCCAAAGTGATGGAAATTGTGGATGATGAGGAACGGGTTCTCCTCAATATCCGATCAAGGGGAACGAGATCTCGTCCTATGCATCTCTGATCCACTTTCTGTTTTGAAGTGGTTATATATACCTTTAACATGAGGAAATTCGTGGAAACTACGTACCTACTGGATACCCGGAATGTCATATATGAGGGTTGGAATTATCCATCAAATGCCGACTGGAAACCAACGAAGCCTTTAAGATCAGGATCGGATGCTTTGGGGTGTTGGTAATTGTCCCTTTCAACCAGGTCGATTTCCCACTCGGGTTCATGATGATTGGAAGAGCTACCAGCCACGCGGAACTGTGTGTCTGAACTAAACGATAGCCAGAGTTTCTGTTTCTCGAGTGGTTTGGAAATTGTTGAAAGTGACTTTTTCCACCTTTCCGCTCTTTTCCAGATCGATTCACGAATCTGGATCGTCTCCGCACTCTTCGCAGTGTCACATAGGGGAACTTGAACTATATCTTCCCATTCTAATCGAGGCGGCCGAAAGTCCGGAAGAAGGATGAATCTGCCATCGGATAAGCAATCTTCCAAGCGTGATTCCCATTCGGGAAGGAAGTGTCCTCCTGAGCTCAACAAGGAGCTGTAGTCGAGTACCAAAACAAGCATCTGAAGCATCTGACATTCCTTCAAGATGGCGTGTAGTGAGGCGGCCACGTTCTTGGCTGTGGTCTCAGGTAAGTCATGACGGGTGCTCACAGCGAGGTGTGTGAGTGAGGGGAGATCCGCGACATCGGAGTAACGATGACCGAGGGTGATGGAGGTGTAGAGGTATACCACGTTTTCGAAAATGGGGTCGTAGTAGTTAATGAGGCAAGGGCTGCCATAATGAAGAATCATCATGGTTTTTGGTCGGATAGGGTGCCGTCTTAGCCAGTAACCATGAGCTTGGAGATTGCGTGCTGTTATTGCTAGATTTGATATGCTGCAGAAGACGGGTGCGATCCTTGCCAAAGCTTCTTCTATGGAAGGGCGTCGGTCGTTAATGACCAAGATACAGGATTTGACTTTGTATGTTGAGAGTGGACGAGGGATGACATGCAGACGAGATTTTAGTGCAGGTATATGATTTTTCCGCTTCGGGAGGAGAATGGTGGTCAGCCGAGCCACATCCTTGGTTTTGCTGATGTATATGTTGCGGAAGAGAAGGGGAAGGACCAGCACGTTGACGTCGCTGGAGACAAGGCGTAGATCGCGAGCGTTTTGTTCGCTTAATATTGCGAGAATGAAAAGGATCTCTCGTATCAGTTCGAGAGGCAGGTTAGCCCATGTATCAGGTGATAATAATGGACCTTTGTCAGGGATGCTGCACATGAAGGTCATTTACCAGTATCTAGGTTTACAAGGCTCATAAATACCTTGCTGAATCGTTGTTATGTGAAGCCATGTCGACTACAAGGTGATCCGGTCTATTGTGTTGTGGTCGGATTCAGAAATAGAGGCATGCCTTGAATGGATGCTTTTATTTTTGGCCAGTTGCGGGCCGCTCAAATACTTCATCCTCCACTTTGTGTAATACGATAGAATATGCTTTCCATAGAATTCAGTGCTTGATGGAAATTGGAATAGACCACAGTGCCCACAAAATTTCCATCCGAAGCGTCACGTCACTGGCACGGACACTGAACAATTTGGAGGGCAATAGAAGTGGCAAAACTTCGAGTCTAAGGGCTAACCTGCGTCGCTCAATATTCCACATTTGAATTGTAAGCAGCGAGACTGAGCAGTGAGCGGAGAGTACAAGGAGCGCGTCACGCGTTGTGGAACGCGTGCCGTCGCGTGTGTGACGACACAGACTTGGCTCTTCCCCACTTTATTTGTTTTCAACATTTGCAATGTCAGCTGGCTCGAAGTCGGGAAAGGCTGCGAAGGGAGCCGACCTGAGAATGTTCTTTGGGCCTGCCGGGGGCCTGCCCAAAGCAGTACCGAGATTGGGATCCAGTCAGGTTCGCTCACTCTTTCCTCTCACAAATACGCGTCCCTCAGTACGGAATCCAGACAAATCCCAGTTCACAGAAAAAGATTACGAGTTAGTCCGGTTTTTACTACTCATTGTGCAGTTGGCTTATCTGACTTTATTTTGGCAAGGTGGCAATAAGTATGTTGCTTCGTCTGCTGCATCATGAAATACTTACTCACGCCAAACTCAAGAGCCAGTCCAACTCCCAATACGTCGCGCAGGTATGGGCTAGATGGTTGGGCCGGGAATTCGATTAACATCTTTGAAAGTCAGGAAGTGACGCTTGTCCTTGACAGCGATGATGAACCACCACAAAAGACGAAGCCATCAAAGAATGTTGTGTCAGAGGACGAAGGTACGTTGAATACTTTTGGTGCTTGTTTTGTGTCTTATACCCCGCGCCAGACAACTCCCCCAAAGTATCCACGTCAGTAACGCGTCTCCAATTTATTCCATCCTGACCCCCGAATTTAGGAGGCTGAAACGTAAAGCACCCGTTCTGATGTCTAGTGATGAGGAGGAATGTAGTCCGCCAAAAAAGAAAACTGCTGTTACAAAGGCTCGGCCATCCTCGACATCTGCCACTAAAGAAAAGGTCAAGGTCAAGAAGCGGAAAGACGATGATTTCGAAATGGAATCGCCTCCAGTAAGTGATCATGGTGGTAATGAAAAACCAAACAAACGAAAGCTGGGCACGAAACCGTCGTTGTCGAATGTCAAAACGGAGAAAGTGCCGGTTGTTCCTTCCAAAGGAACTGCTAACATTCCACCCAAAAAAAATGAGTGCGTCTCTTGTTTTACCCTCTTGAACTCAAAGAAAACTTCAATTTTCTGAATATCTACAGCTGGGCTGCCAAAAAAGCCGCTCGACTAGCGGGTCCGGCTGCTCCTGGTTCCAAAGAAGTCCCAGACGGTGCTCCGGACGCGTTACTTGGTTTATCATTGGTCTTTACAGGAGAGTTGAGCAGTTTTTCGCGTGAAGAAGCCACCGATCTGGCTAAACGTTTTGGCAGGCAAGTATTCGTCGTCAATCACGAACTACTACCGGAACTGACATGCATTATAGCCGAGTTGTACTACAGCCATCCAGTAAAACTGATTTCGTTGTCTTAGGTGAAGACGCTGGTCCCAAAAAGCTTGCGGCTATCCAAAAACACGGGATTAAGACTATCAATGAAGACGAGTTCCTGAATCTAATCGCGACGCGTAAAGGGCTTGGTAAAGGGAAGGTTGACGACAAAACTAGGAAGAAACTGGAAAAGGAGGAGCAAGAAATCAAGAAAGCAGCAAAGGAAATGGAGAAGAGAGAGAAGCAGAGTAATCTCGAGGTGGCGGACGGGCATAAGGTCATTGACCCGTCGACCCAACTTTGGACTGTACGTTATGCACCACAACATGTCAAGGAAATATGCGGGAATAAGGGTCAAGTGGAGAAGCTACAGCTGTGGCTACACGATTGGCATGTTTCAGTTTCGTTTGTTCTCTTATCCTTTAGCTCACAGTCGTTGTAGGGAGTCTAGCGTAAAATGTGGGTTCAAGAAACCGGGGAAGAATGCAATGAATGTCTTCCGTGCCGTACTAATTACCGGTCCTCCGGGGATTGGTAAAACGACTAGTGCTCACCTGTGTGCGAAGCTCGAAGGTTTCACGCCTATAGAGCTTAATGCGAGTGATGCCCGGAGTAAGAAACTTGTCGAGGTAATCAACGATATACTCGATGGTTGTGTGTGGTCTGATTACTCCCACAGAGTGGCATGAACATAAACAACACTTCTCTCGATGGTTACATACTGGGAAGCCACGTTAGTTGACGACTAGTGTTTTTGGTTGTGGAGTTGTTAAACCATCATTTAGGCAACAAATTCCGTTGGTGTAGCTATAACCGATCGAACGTGTTTGATCATGGATGAAGTCGATGGAATGTCTGCTGGGGATCGGGGTGGTGTGGGTGCACTGAATGCCTTGATTAAGAAATCCAAGGTGGGTTTTGCCATGGAGTTTCTTATGATTATTTATCTATCTTTTTTTTCAGATTCCCATAATATGTATTGCCAATGACCGACAAGCACAGAAGTTGAAACCGCTGATGAGTACCACCTTCAACCTCCCATTTCACAAGTCAGCTCCGATTGACGCTTTGGAGTTTTGAGCTAACTCCTGTTTTGCAGACCTCAGGCTCAAGCTATACGATCTAGGGTCCTCACCATAGCATTCAAGTAAGGTCGAAAAAATTCTCGATGTCAAAAAAAACCCTGATCGGCTCTAGGGAGAAATTGAAGATCCCTGCCAATGTCATTGACCAATTGATCAACGGAGCACAGTCAGATATTCGTCAAGTTCTCAATATGCTTTCTACGTGGAAGCTATCGAGCGACAGTATGGATTTTGACGAAGGCAAGAACTTGTGAGTTCCATAAGTTTTGAGATTAGAACATTGATTTTTTATGTGGGTTTGTAGAGCCAAGCTGAATGAGAAGCACTCCATTCTGAGTCCTTTTGAAATCATTTCACGATTGCTGGGTCCTTATGTGTTTTCGGCAACTTCAAGAGAGACGCTGGGTGATAAAATGGAGTACTATTTTCAGGATCATTCATTCGTACCCCTCTTCATTCAGGTTCGTACACAGTCGTGTGGCAAAATTATCTGGTTTACGCCTTGTTTGCAGGAGAATTATCTGAAGTCGCAGCCAGCAAAGCTCAAGAACTTGGATGGACCTGAAAGACAACTGAGAGAACTGCAACTTATGGACCGAGCAGCGTCGTCTATTTCTGACGGGGATTTAGTTGACGCCTTTATTCACGGGTATATTCCTATCATGGACTCGCAATGATTATTGTTGCTCATGTTATTTCTCATTTTAGCCCCGAACAGCACTGGAGCTTAATGCCGTTTCATTCCATTTGTTCAACTGTTAAACCCGCATCGTGTTTGTATGGAGCCGGTGGCCATTATGGTGGGCCGAATGCAATGACCTTCCCGCAGTAAGCACAATGCGGTCTTTCTTACTCGTCTGCTGCACACTCAAAAACATAATTATTTTCGCAGATGGCTCGGCCAGAATTCCAAGCAGAACAAACTCGGCCGACAATTGGGAGAAGTGCAGATTAGAATGCGCCTTAAGGTGTCAGGGGACAAGTCAGAGATCAGACAGACGTATATCCCTGCTCTGTTCCCTTATATTGTCAAGCCACTTTCGGACACTGGAGCTGTGAGTGGATTCTACCTTTTTCGCTGCATACATTCTTGACACACCAGATTATGATAGAGTGCAGTTGACGAAGTGATAGATCGAATGGACGAATATTATTTGTCGAAAGAAGATTGGGACACCATTGTTGAACTCGGAGTTGATGATAGGAAAGATGATGTCGTTCTGAAGAAGATCACCCCGGCCACGAAAACATCCCTTACGAGGAAGTGAGTACAAGAACGAGAACGAGACCATGACCAGTTCTTTGACTCTTTCTCAGGTATAATTCGAGAGAGCATCCGATTCCGTTCCACAAAGCTTTTGATTTAGGGAAGCCACCTAAAAAACTTGCGGGACAACAGGCCCCAGATCTTGAAGAAGCCTATGTGAGTTTTATGTCAACCAATCCATTTGGCTGCATGCTGAATGAAGTTTTACCAGGTTGATGATGACATTGAAGAAGGCTCCGAAGACGAGTCGAAGAGGAAAGATTCTAATGACATTACAAAAGATTCTCTTATTAAAGCGCCGAAGAAGAGGAAGGCTGCTGCGAAATAATTTATTCCTTTCATGCAGACACCTAATCGATCCTACTATATTTCATTTACTTCGCTATTTATCACCTAGTCTCGTTTGTTGGCTGCTAGATGCGTCTTTTTAAAGATGGCCTGCATAAGGCGAATATTATACATACTTAGGGGCTTATTTGTTGACAGTTGTTTCGATTTTTATTGGACGCGACTTGGACGCGACTCGCTTGTGTTCCTCACCCGTTTCAAATGAGCCAACTCAACAATGTTAGAGGTCCAACTTCTGCGTTGACAGAGTTTCTGAGGGTGAGTTTTGGTTTCAACACTTCATGAAGATGACTTAAGTGGTTCTATAGGCCTCTGGTATTACGCCTACGACCATCGCAGCCAGAGCTGCAACGCGTCAACAGAACGACGACCAACAAAATGTCGGTCCTAGCACTACTCGTGCAAACCGAGCACCGACAAATAGACGACGGAGATCGACCAGGGTGCGTGAGCACCTATGTATCAACCTGCCTGCTAATTAAACTTTAGACAACTGGTTATGCATCCGAAAATCTTGACGAGCCTGAGGAGGCCAATGACATGGATGTAGATGAAGAAACGAAATCAGTCAGCCTGTCAAAGAAACGGAAGCTATCGAAGGCAGCTGAAGCAAAGCTCAAAGCAAAGGAGAAGAAAAAGAGGGGCAAGAAGGGCAGTGATGACGACGACGAGGAAGATGCTTATACTGCCCTGTCTAAGTCACACTGGGCCAGTAACACACAACGACCTCCAATTGGCAACTTCGAAATTTGTGCCACCTGTGAAAAGCAGTTCACCGTTGTAAGCACCTCAGTGCGGTTCCCGTTTGATTCATATTCAATTTTTTAGACAAAATATACAATGGCATCGAGCGCGAGGGACGGATTTCTTTGTCACAAGTGTGCTAAAGCTGAAGGAAATGATCCTTTTAAAAAGCCTGCAGTCCCGAGGAAACGCAAAGCAGCCCCAGAGAGGAGAAACGTCACAGCTTTTAAAGAGCGAAGATTTCCAACTCTTGTTTCTTTATGTGTTCAAGTACGTTCATAGTCTTGCTATGCCATGCCACGCTCGTTCACCCTTGTAGTTGATTTCCGACCACATCAATGACGTTGAGGCGTTAGGTGATATTGGTACCATAAATCTCGAAGCCGTTGCCAAAGCCTTGTCTAAAAACCGCTCGTTGTACGTTCCTTCTGTTCCTTTCCAGGATTCTCGTCATCTTCTTTATCAGGACATCAGAAAACGCGCATCTTTTCTACAGCCCAGCAAATACCACACTGACGTTGTTTGACGCCACAAGTAATTGTTTTTTTTTGTGCTTTAATTCGAATCTAATGAAAGCCACAGATCTTAATTCCTCCGCTCTGAGCACATTGGCATACCACAATGCAAACCTTGTCTCTCTGCGTCTCGAGTTTTGCGGTCAGCTCACTGATGAATCAGTCAAGGTTTGGACAACGGCCCTCCCCGTTCTGACCCGTCTCGAACTTTTGGGACCTTTTTTGGTTCACCCAAGAGCTTGGCAAGACTTTTTTATGGCCCATCCTAAACTCAAGGGGTTCTTGATAACTCAAAGTCCCCTCTATGATGTGACCTGTATGGAATCCCTCGCCACTTATTGTCCTGGACTTAAAGAACTACGTTTGTTTGAGGTTGGGCAGATGAATGATGACTTCCTTCACGAGATTGCCAAGTTACGGCAGTTGCAGTTTCTCGACTTATCAGATCCAGACAAGTCTTGCGGCGAAGACGCTATGCTCGATTTAATGTCAACTATCGGGGAGAATCTCACGCATCTGTCCCTTTCGAAACATAACCTCTTGACAAATACCTTCCTAACAAAAGGGCTTCGACTGAAAACGGGGCACCTAAAATCGCTCACCCTTTCTCACCTTCCCAAATTAACGGACGCTGGTGTTGCTAAGTTCTTCGATGGCTGGAAAAATTCTCCTCTCCTTGCGTTGGATATGTCAGGGAATGTGGAGTTGGCGAGTGCTGCCCTTGAGGCGATTCTCAAGCACTCTGGAAGGTGTCTTGATGATCTCAATATCAACGGTTGGAAAGACGTAGGCAATGACGAATTATTGCTGCTTGGTCGGACATGCGCGGAATTGAAGAAACTCGATGCTGGATGGTGTCGTGCTGTTGATGATTTCATCCTGAAGAGTTGGTTAGAAGGGGAAAACTTCCAGGGTGTTGTCAGTGGTGGGTGCAAACGCCTTCGGGAAGTCAAAGTTTGGGGTTGCAATAAAGTCAGTGTCGCTTGTTCTCGGAGGGTGAGTTTTGTGAAATATCTTTCTTCATGCATGATTGCCTACGAGCACTTCTTTTGCAGCCTGGAGTTGAAATTATGGGAGCGGAATCTCACATTGTTGTCTAAGTCTGAAACCCTTGTTCTTTAATGCAAACACGTATTAATACATATAATTCAATGTAGGACCTTGTTCAAGAAAGACTGCTCAGGAACCTTCTTATCCTCTAAAACATAAACCAAGATATGTCACACCGAAACTCAGAACTGAGTCAAGGTTGGATTGCTTACATAAGTTGATTGTTCTTGAACGTCAACCACGGAGACTGGCATGCTTTGTGACCAGCCGGCCATTTCATTTCTCTACTATAATCACGAATAATAAGTTGATATGTCTTCTGGTCTTATTACGCCAAACTTCTCCTCCGACTCCTTAGGCAGGCACACCAACTACATCGAACAACTTTCACGCAAGTATGCCACATTGTCCAAACTCGTTCTAGAGGAACCTCTTGACGAGGCAGATGGAGGTCGTATTCTTACCTTGCGTAAAAGTGTCCAGGATGCATGGTTAAGGGCCGAAGGGAACCCTGCTTCAGGAAAGTGGGTGCGCATAACTCAATTGCTTCGGATGGGGGTTACCAGTGGTCGTGGTGGGAAATGGGTCGGTGCCAGGGCAGATGTCGAACCTCCGAAGAACGCTTCTGGTTGGATTAGTACGATGAACGAGGCCGATTGGATGGAGTGGGAACAGAACTTCATCCGGGATCAGAGTCTGAAGAACAGGGTTGAGACTTGGAAGAAAGGCGTAGAGGTTACTGAACATCCTACGACAAGTCAAATTGCTATGTCGGAAGACTTGCAAAGAGGCAGTTCTCGCTTGCACATGGGGTCTGGCATTGTTTCAGAGAAGCAAAACACGAAATTGGTGCCCACTGCGTCTATCGATCCCCTCAAGGACTCCTCCCTCTTCGGCTTTGGTGTTGTCAAACGCACCAGTCAGATCAACGTTCTGAATGGCAAACCCCCCGCTTCTGGTAACAAAATGCCTTCCAACGGACCAGGTCTTCCTTCTCTCTCAGAAGCTCCAGAAGCGTCGAAAGGAGCTGAGAAACATAGCACAAGGCAACCAAAAGATCAAATAGAACTAGTGAGTGAAACCCATAACTTTATGGCTTTTAGGATCTCAAGCGTCTATTTCGCAGTCCTCCAGGCGCCCTTCCTTTTCAGGGCCTCAACTGCTTACATCCACTCCTAAGCAACCCGCGAAACCTACCAAAACCTCTCTTGTGGCACAACCAGAAGTGTCATCTCCGTTTACCCCTTTGATCTCCTCTCCCAGTAAAAGAGCTCTACTCGGACGAGCGTCTTCTCTTGCTTCTCAGTCAGCAAAGAACGACGCAGTACGAAGTAATCGAGGAGTAGCAACTGCTTTCTCTGCTCCTGTGATACCCTCTCTTGAATTACCTCTGCGACACACAACCTTACAACATGCGGACTCCGACACACATGATTTAATGAATACAAACAACAAACGCACCCTCAGTTCATCCCACTCTTATCCGGTTGCCGAATCTGACAGCCGGAAAGCGAAGAAAGCGAAAACGATCACATCCGACAAGTCTCCTATACCGCAAACCCCACCTCGTGGGCAAGGTCCAACTGCGGTTCCAACTCTGACAGAGCTCCTTGCTTCTCAAAAGGCGAGGAAGAAACGACCACAGAGGAAAGAAATGGGCCATAAGCAGCATTCAACATCTGAACCTCGACTACAAGCACAGGCCAGTGGTGACGGGGAAGAAAGCCCTCCTTTTTTCGATCCATTTCCTGCCGATGATAGCGGCGGCGAGATCCATGCAGCCGGGGCCCGCCTAAACGTTTTTCACGCGGATCTTGGTGCCGGAGAGGAGGAAGCCGTCCGTCACTCTTTCACAGGCGGTGGGATCGACGAGTACGCTTTGGATTCACCCTTCTGTCCATTAGCAACATCCACTCAGGTGCAAGCTGATCACGAGCGCCGTCGAGGTTCTGGGTTCAACATCACACAGCCTGACAATCCGCGTCCAGGCGGGAATGCGACCGACAGTTGGGAAAGTATTTATGCACCTCAGCATGGTGGTGATCCTTTTCCAGGACTTTCTGCTAGTACTTCCTCTGTCAAGGACAAGGACAAGGACAGTTTGTTCCCCGAACTGTCTTATGATACACAGTTCGAATCGGCTATAGCTGCTCAAGCAAAGAAGGTGGATAAGCTGTTGCGACGAGATGTGGACTATGGATTGTTAAGTGGCACTCCTGTTAAAGAGCGAGAGAAGCACAATGGTTCTGAATCTCCTTTTTGAATGGCTGTAGTGTATAATATACTTGCTGTTGTAAAATAGATTGTTTTTTTTTGTAAGCCACAGAATAAAACCTCATGTCAAACCTCAAGCCACGATCCACGAAGGTAAAAAAATCTCGACAGCATAAGTCGCAAGAGGAAAGATGATGATGGCGATTGATAGTGAGGTATGGAAACAACGGATGGTCCAACCACTTTTCCTCTTGTACAATATGATGATATTCCAGTCGACCATAACCTGATTGATTTGTTGCTGCTATTCTACACATTTGGCCTGATAGGTGGCGGGGGTCGATGGGCCGAATCCTTGTTGACGCCGGTTTCTTCAGTCTCCGTGATTTGATTCCACTGACTTTATTTGTGCATAGAATCAAAAATAATGAACATTTTACAAACTTTAAGGTAAGAATTATAGCAAAACAATACAGAAGAATTCATCTACGTAAACGAAGTTGAAGGATATTCTGACGGTGAGAACCTTCTTGCCGTGTCGTCGGTCGAAACTCAAAAATGGGCTTACGACGTGACGAGGAGGCAGAGCCTTGAAATATTTTATAACATGCTGAACATACCGGTACTACGAATCA
>Ga0307517_10003802_pt1 | contig 23426 bp, 20 predicted proteins | sample 23_EM_MG_FD_194515 | JGI IMG/M metagenome (GOLD analysis project Ga0307517, IMG submission 194515) | Populus trichocarpa ectomycorrhiza microbial communities from riparian zone in the Pacific Northwest, United States - 23_EM | ecosystem: Host-associated > Plants > Roots > Unclassified | place...
AGAGAGAAACATAAATAAACAAGGAAAGGAAATGAAAAGCATAAGCAAGAGATTAATATAAGCAAAACTTAAGCATTACAAAATATAAAGAGAGAGCAAGAGCATGATCTTGATCTGAAAACCAAGAAGCCTAAATACATGACAAATGCCTCCTTTTATAGGCCAAAATTCGGAACTATTGATTTGTTGACTAATTGTTGAGTGGGTGGCCATATCTTGACTTGGTAACAATCCTTATCTTCTTGTCTACCAAAAACATCATTGATAACGTCATAATTTGAACAGACTTAAATCATGAAAGTTCTAGGAAATTGTCTCAGCTTTCCAGAAAAAAAATGTTGAGGTCATTTGGACTTCTAGAACTCGAGATATGGGCAGAATATTAAACAGTGTCTGGGCTGCAGGACAGATTCAGACTTCTCCGTTGTTGCTACAATTTGGACTTGAAAATGACCTTTTTAAATCTTGGACTCCCCATGAAAGTTTTAGGCCTATGTCTTAACTTTCCATTCATATAAGGTGTTGTTACCCAATTTTTGACCCATGTTTTGATAAAATTTTTGAAAAATCCAAAAATAATGAAAAACAACAAAAATCCAAAAAACATGTTTTTTAATATATTTGCTTTGTTTTTAACATTTTCATCATCATCTCAAAAGAATTTAAATTTTCAAAGATCTTGGGAACGCATTTGACTTGTAACACGTTATTTTTAAAATCACCGATTTTCCTCATTCAAGTCGATATTGATAAGGAAAATCCAAAAAAATAAGAAAAATCAAATCTACAAAAAAAAAAGAGTTGAGGGACCAAGTTGGAAACTTAGCAATATTTTTACCTATAAATACTTGTCTCCACAACACACACAAGAGGGGATGGCAATTTTACACTTTTAGGAGACAACACAAACAAAACCCTAAACCTAAACCTATCTCTACCGAGCAGAGCTGCCGCCCCCCCTTGGGGATTTATTTTTTTCTCCTCTCTCTCCCGGCCGGTTCCACCATCTGCTCCTCCCTTGCTCTCGGCCAAGGCAAACCAGAGTCGCCTCCCCTTTCCTTGGCCAAACCCATCTCCTCCACAGCCAACCTCGTCTTCAACCTACAGTAAAGCCGCCTCATTTACCTCCTCCAGTCGCTCACAACAGACGCCCGCCCAAGACCTTCCCCCTAAACAGATCTTCACCCCTCTTGCTCTCCCTTCCCTCTCTCGGCTGCACACAGACCGGCCTTTCCCTCTGCAGCCGGACAATGGCAGCAAAAGCCAAACACCGCTACCACCGACAAGAGTGAAGACCATCCAGCAGCACGCCCACAGAGCCATCAGCACCGTCCACACCGTCAGCCATTAGCGCCGTCCACAAGCCAGCCTCTAGCAGCACACCACAGAGTCGTCCCCCACGCACAGCTGCACCCATAGCTCCGGCCTCCAACAATCCTTCCACAACCGCCAGTTCTGCCGCCAGCCAAAATCAAGTGGACCGAGAAAATGCGAGAACAGAAGTGAAAGAGATCTGAGAAAGAGGAGGACCAAGAACAGATCCGGAAAGGAGAAAAGACCCAAATAAAATCGACTGCGTGTGTTTTTCTTCCTTTGCAGGTGACGGTGAGTGTCACCACCGGTAGGGAAAGGAAGAGGAGAAGAAGCTGAGCCAGATCCACCTGCTTCCGCTATTTTTCACGCGCCGCCGTCGCTCGTGGGCTCACAAAGCCGCCACTGTCTTGCAGCTCCAGAAGCGTGCCTGACACTGTTCCAGTGGTGCAGAAGGTGTTCCTTGTAAATTCCAGATTGTTTTGGAGCTATTATTGTTATTTTAATGTAATTTTTGTTTAGTTGTTTTGAATTTGTATTTTGTATTGTGGATGTAAAAAAAAAGGAAAAAATATAGTGAAAGTGTATGTGTGTTTATATTTGTTTTATGGATTTTTTTTTAGTTATGATAAAATTGCAAAGAATAAAGAAGAATTTAATATTTTGATTTGATCACGGTCAAGAATTATGAACTTACACGTAAGTCGTATTTCTAATATCCGATGAAAAGACATCAAAGTCACGAAGCAACTTACCTCAGGTAGGGTGCGTTAGGGATGCTAATACCTTCCCTAACCACAACCAGTCCCTTACCCGTGAATCTCTGACAAGACCGGTACATCCGGGTTTCCTAGTAACCCTAATTAAATACTAGGTGGCGACTCCCAAGAACCAATCAAGCAAACGAAATGAAGAATCGCCAAGCCGACGTCGCGCGGGTGACGTGCGACAGAATGGAGACTCCGCTGGGAAGGTACTGTTTCTGACAATATTGGACTAAGCTTTGTGCATTTGATGTGTTTAAGTTTTTGCATTTTTGTCTTGTTTTATTTTTATTTTATCCATGCATTTTTAGAATTGTTTCATGCATCACATGTCTTCATTTTTGAAAGCACACACAGGCTTCTAAGTTAGGTGGGGAATTAGCGATCTGCCCTATGACTATTGGTCAGGGTTCAGATGCGTGAAACACCCCACTCATATCTGAGTGTCTGCTTGATAATGGTGGGTATACGTACCTTAACCATTTCTTGCAACGTCCCTATACTGTCTTTACAAAGATCGTCACTGAGCAGATATGAGACCCTTTTGAGACCAGATAGAAAACCTACCCATGTTCACATAATGAATAGAACCTGTCCTTAGGTTGTATGTGCTATCGTTATTTGCATCAGGACAAACCCTTCTTGAAGCATCTTGAACTCAAGACTTGTAGGTGACACAATGGCCGTCACTCAGAAAATTTTCATTGTAGAGTTTGGGCAAAAATCATGATTCTTGTTTCATCATACAAAAGTTACGACCATATGTCACCCCTCGAAGGGCGAGTTCATCATATAGATTACATGCTCATACATTTGTCATGCATGCACCGGGATGAAAAGTTGGTTCCCTCACTCGAGGTCTACTATACTGGACTGAGAAAAGTTGGAAAATAAAGAATGGGGTTCGATAAGAGGGTCATGGTCTAAAGGAAATTGAGAGCATCAAATGTGAAGTAGCTAGACTCTTTGATCTGCTTGAACAAGTGCTGAACTTCAATAGTGAAAAGGGAATGTCTGCACAGCCTCCTGTGGAAGCACTGTCAGTCCATGTCCCACACAAGGAAAACATCATTGACTTTTCTCATCAGCACTCCACCAGTAGTGGCAAAACATTGAAGTGGCACTGCCTCTCCTAAGTCATGAACAATAAATAGCAATGCTTTTAGTAATCAACAAAAGACAATCTCCTTTTTGGTTCAGCTGCACTGCTAATTATTCACTGCCTCCACATATTTCAATGGCACCCAATAGCTGTCAGCCTTTCACGCGATGAGCAGAGGCCTTCTTTCCAGCCACATCTGCTGTGAACTCCATTTTCCAGTCCCGCAACACATGATGTTGATTTGAAAAACATGATTTGGCATTAAACTTCAATGTAGCAAAGCTCTCTTTGCAGAGATTTGTTTGTGGATCTGCTAGTGGAGAATCCAAGAAGGAATACAGTAGTTTCAGATCATTTATGATTTTTCTCCTACCAGTGTCAGCATTAAAACACAGAAGTAGAGAGAAGAGACATGCCTAGACTGAAAAACATGAAGAAGAATGAAACTTCAACAGAGTTGAACTCCCTCTATTGGTACTTGTTTGCTGCACCGTTCGGGAGGAATCGAAGAGGAAATAGAGGAGATTCATGCTCATCATTCTCCCCCTAGCAGAGACAATATGTGATTCCACACGTTGACAATGGCGGTGCTGCGCACTACCAGGATACCCAAACAACATTGAAAGGTTTCCACCAATCTTCAAACAACCACAACATGCATAAAAGATTGGCATGAGATTGTGAGGATTGCTAAAAGAGTTGAACAAGCTATAATGATGGGAAAGATTGAAGGTTCTGTCATGGATTCCAGAACAATGATAAGAGATGAATCAAAAGATAACTCTGAAGGTGGAAAACTTTATTTATATGGTCTAGCCACGCCTCACTGTAGCATCAACTACTCAAATGTCTTTGCTAAGATTGACATACCTCCGCCACTCAAGTTTGTCTACCAGCATCTGTTATGCCCAGACTTGTCGTCCTAACTCCGTCAAATCCCATGCAACCATTGTTTCCTAGGTGGTATAATCCCGACAAGAGATGTGAATATCATAGTGGGGGTCTTGGGCCATTCATTTGAATAGTTGCAAAATTTTCAAGAATCGAGACCAGATGATGGTGAGCTAAAAGGGAGCTGAGTTTGTGAAAGATAATGTCATCAACTATATTGTCACCAGAACATCCTCATATTGACAAAAGATCGAAAATGTTTGGCAAGGCACAAATACTGCCAGAAAAGCTGATTCAAGAATGGTGCTGAATTGTCAATCATTTTGTTGTGGAGTTTTGCCCTCCTGCATTTTGTTTTGGGGTCACATCTCATCCTTTAACGAAACATGTCTTTTCATTGTCTCTTTGTTGTTCTGAAAGCATGAGATGTTTATTTTAATGTGTATTTTGAAGAAAAAAATTTGATGAAACTCCAACACGTGATTTAGGCTAATCAATCTTGAAGATTAAAAGTATTTTGATTGCAGAAATGACTTGATGGCAAGATAAACAATATGAGGTGACCAAACAAATTTCAAACTCACACATGAAATTGAACCACACACCATGTAGCTAAATTTTAGCGGTATGCATAATGACATGTAGTGGATTCAGTAGTTATGGACTCGTGAATCATGATTCTTACAAGTCCAAATCATTACACTGGACGAGGTCAAAATTTATTGGTTCTAACTGACCTTGCTTGAAATGAGAAAAGACCATCTTTATTCATCCCTTCACTTTATAAAGAGTATATCCCTTATGGTCCCCATTTGAGCCTGATAGAATATTTCTTTTCAAAAGAAACCCTGACTAGGATCACACCCCACACTAGGGGCAAATAAGAGATATTTTGAAGACACTGATAGAATCAATGGATAAAAGAAAGGCTTAGAAAAAAAGTTCAACAATTAAGAGAGGGCTAAAAGAAAGAAACCATGGACTGGGGGAATGTGAGGAAACTTTGAGGAAGGCTAAAAAAAAAAAGAGTGGAAATTGCCAACACTTAAAGGCAAGGCAAAGATTAAGAACGCCTATCAAGTTTAGAAAGAGCAAAAGAGGTTTCAATCAAGAAAAGACACAGCATGTGCCAAAAGTCAATATCAGAAAAAAAAAATACTGTGTTACAAACATTGTCTTTTGGTATCAATGATAAAGCCTCTAATGAGTAGATTGGTTATTCATCAAGGAAGAAGTTGGATTTGCTTTATGACCTATGTTAAGATTATTATGATCTTTGAGGTTAACAAGGTTATATGTCACTTTCCCTATAAAGTCTTTGAAACCCTCAAACACCTTTTGGAGCTTGTGAATTTCCCTTTCTTTCATAGCTATGAACCATAGTCTGCATTACGTACTTTTAAAAGCCCTTTTTGATCAAGTAAGCAATCTGAACCGATAAATGACGCTCTCAAAACTGGAAGAGCTTTTCTATAAGGGTCGTGACTTCATGAATTAAGCTACTGGTTATTATGCATTATGCATGTTGGTAAAATAAATGCTAAGAAAAGAAACAACCTTTCTTGATAAAACCTGAGCATCTTGTTTTTGAAATTCACAAAAATATCACCTCATCATAGACCATCAAAAAGATATACCCAAAATCAGAGTTTAAAGCGGACACAAAGAACCATGGGAAAGGCCATTTTAATCTTACAACAGGTCGATTTCTGTTTTCAAAATACAAGACAATCAAAGGACTACATTGAATGACGTGTGTTGGGTCTTTGACTAAAAAGCTTGATTTTTAAAAGATCTTTTCCAAAACTGATATCTCTCTGATTTCATTTCAACAATTAGACTTGAATAGACATGACCTTTAAAATATGAGATTTGATTCCAGAACAAGAAAGATTGTCAAACAAAGAAGAACATCGATGAGTCTGCGAAATCCTCGACAGAAATGACATTAACTCTTCTCAATACTCCTTGAAAAGTTGAGACACCTTGGGGCAATACAGTGGACTCTGAGAAGGAAAACATACAGTATTCAGCTAAGCTGGGAGGCAAAGAAAGATGATTAAATAAAGAATCGGTAACCGAAGGACAATGTGGCTTAAAGAAAGATAATCAATGAACAAGCACATTCAGATCACACTAGGGGCAATATTATTCAAAGACAGTCAAGATCTAGTGAACTCTAGCAGCAAATGAGAGTGCTGCTGCACTTGAAGGACATCTTTATCTGGGTTTAACCTCTTAAACATGGTTATCGACCGATGTGGACACACGACTAAATGTAAATGAATGTTGAAAAGATGCACACCATCAGGACTGACTGTGAGACCATCTATTTTGAAGATCAAAGGTGCACTTAACCACATGAATATGGGTGATAAAATGAACATCATTGATGATGCCAATACATTTCTGTTCACGATCTGATTTGACGAGCTGAGAAGAACCATGAAGAAGAACAATAAGCTTACAACGATGAGCCTTTTACTGCAAAGTATAAGATCCATGTCTGGATGACTTGGCAGTTTCATGAAGGATGGTGACCATATATACTTGAATGGTATATTTCAACGAAGGCAAGTTCATGACTGATTGACAATCTTGATGAGTGCTGGTAGGATTCACATAGCTAACCAAAGAACGATTCTCGAGAGAATCCAGGAGATGGATGATTTGTTAAGCTCCTTCATGATGAATTAAGCAACACCACACTTGGGGGGCATTGTCAAGCTTGATAAACAGTGAAACCAGTAATCATCAAAGACAACCTAGGATAGGCGCTGCATTTAAAGTGGAGTGGATGATTAGCACATGAATGGGCCAGTACATGGGAAGAGCAAAAAAGGCTTTGGTTAGCAAACAAAGGCACCCTATGACGATGGAACATCAAAGAGGGGGGGACTTATATTTCAAATCAGGTAAGGATGCATGCATTGCACACATATTTTTATTTGTTACAGGAAAATCCTAAAAAAAAAAGTCCAGCAAGATTGAAAAAAAAAAACAAAACAAAAGAAAAGGAAAAAAAAAAGAGAGAAAAAAGAATCATTGAGCTGATAATAAAAGAGAATCATTGTTGTGACCTTGGAACAGAAAGAAAAATGAGAAGAACCTTACCATTAGGAATTTTTTTTTTTTAAAAAAGACCAATGTGAGTGTGAGGGACACAGATTTTGCCAATTCAAACCTTGCCAATAGGAAGAACACAGATTTTAGTTTTAGATTGTCAGATGGGATCTTAGGTAAACTCAATCAAAAGGGCAGGTCGCCTTTGAAAATAGATCAAAGTGAGTATATGTGGGCAGGTCGCCCGTGAAAATAGACCAGTATGAGTGTGTGGGACGGTCGCCCTTGAAAATAGACTAGGATGAACATTTGTGGGGAGGTCGCCCCTGAAAATAGACCAAGATGAAGTGTGGGCAGGTCGCCCCTGAAAATAGACCAGTGTAAGGGTGTGGGCTGGTCGCCCCTGAAAATAGACCAGGATGAGCATGTGTGGGCAGGTCGCCCCTAAAAATAGACCAGTGTGTGGGTCGGTTGCCCCTGAAAATAGACCACGATGACCATGTGTGGGCAGGTCGCTCTTAAAAATAGACCAGTATGAGTGTGTGGGCCGGTCGCCCTTGAAAATAGACCAGGATGAACATGTGTGGGCATGTCGCCCATGAAAATAGACCAGTGTAAGTGTGTGGGCCGGTCGCCCCTGAAAATAGACCAGTGTGAGTGTGTGGGCCGGTCGCCCCTGAAAATAGACCAGTGTGAGTGTGTGGGCTGGTCGCCCCTGAAAATAGACCACGATGAACATGTGTGGGCTAGTCGCCCCTGAAAATAGACCAGGATGAAGTGTGGGCAGGTCGCCCCTGAAAATAGACTAGTGTAAGGGTGTGGGCTGGTCGCCCCTGAAAATAGACCAGGATGAGCATGTGTGGGCAGGTCGCCCCTAAAAATAGACCAGTGTGTGGGTCGGTCGCCCCTGAAAATAGACCACGATGACCATGTGTGGGCAGGTCGCTCTTGAAAATAGACCAGTATGAGTGTGTGGGCCGGTCGCCCTTGAAAATAGACCAGGATGAACATGTGTGGGCATGTCGCCCCTGAAAATAGACCAGTGTGAGTGTGTGGGCCGGTCGCCCGTGAAAATAGACCACGATGAACATGTGTGGGCAGGTCGCCCATGAAAATAGACTAGTGTGAGTGTGTGGGTCGGTCGCCCCTGAAAATAGACCAGGATGATCATGTGTGTTCAGGTCGCCCGTGAAAATAGACCAGGATAATCATGTGTGTTCAGGTCGCCCGTGAAAATAGACCACTGTAAGTTTGAGGGCAAGTCGCCCATGAAAATAGACCGTGTGAGTGTGTGGGTCGGTCGCCCCTGAAAATAGACCAATGTGAATGTGTAGGCAGGTCGCCTGTGAAAATAGACCAGTGGGTGTGTGGGTAGGTCACCCGTGAAAGGAGACCAATTTTCTTCAAAAGGGGTAGGTCACCCAAGATAATAAAATCATTTTCTTTTTCTTTTTCTTTACAAGCTTACTATGCAAGATATTGATGATTTTTTGCTTCGTAAGCATTGTAAAGAGGGGGCATCTGTTGCTACCCAATTTTTTACCCATGTTTTGATAAAATTTTTGAAAAATCCAAAACTAACGAAAAACAACAAAAATCCAAAAAAAATATGTTTTTTAATATATTTGCATTGTTTTTAACATTTTCATCATCATCTCAAAAGAATTTAAAGTTTCAAAGATCTTGGGAACGCGTTTGACTTGTAACGCGTTATTTTTAAAATCACCGATTTTCCTCATTCGAGTCGATATTGATAAGGAAAATCCAAAAAATAAGAAAAATCAAATCTACAAAAAAAAAGAGAGTTGAGGGACCAAGTTGGAAACCTAGCAATATTTTTACCTATAAATACTTGTCTCCACAACACACACAAGAGGGGAGGGCAATTTTACACTTTTGGGAGACAACACAAACAAAACCCTAAACCTAAACCTATCTCTACCAAGCAGAGCCGCCGCCCCCCCTTGGGGATTTATTTTTTTCTCCTCTCTCTCCCGGCCGGTTCCACCATCTGCTCCTCCCTTGCTCTCGGCCAAGGCAAACCAGAGCCGCCTCCCCTTTCCTTGGCCAAACCAGTCGCCTCCACAGCCAACCTCGTCTTCAACCTACAACAAAGCCGCCCCATTTACCTCCTCCAGCCGCTCATAACAGACGCCCGACCAAGACCTTCCCCCCAAACAGATCTTCACCCCTCTTGCTCTCCCTTCCCTCTCTCGGCTGCACACAGACCGGCCTTTCCCTCTGCAGCTGGACAACAGCAGCAAAAGCCAACCACCGCTACCACCGACAAGAGTGAAGACCATCCAGCAGCACGCCCACAGAGCCATCAGTGCCGTCCACACCGTCAGCCATCAGCGCCATCCACATCTGGCCACAAGCCAGCCTCCAGCAGCACACCACAGAGTCGTCTCCCACGCACGGCTGCACCCGCAGCTCCGGTCTCTGGCCTCCAACAATCCTTCAACAACTGCCAGTTCTGCCACCAGCCGAAATCACGTGGACCGAGAAAATGCGAGAACAAAAGTGAAAGAGATCTAAGAAAGGGGAGGACCAAGAACAGATCCGAAAAGGAGAAAAGACCCAAATAAAATCGACTGCATGTGTTTTTCTTCTTTTGCAGGTGACGGTGAGTGTCACCGCCGGTAGGGAAAGGAAGAGGAGAAGAAGCTGAGCCAGATCCACCCGCATCTGCCATTTTTCACGCGCTGCCAGCGACGGCGGCGCGTGGAGAAGACGCTCCACCATTGTCTTGCAGCTCCGGAAGCCTGCCTGACACTGTTCCGGTCATGCAGAAGGTGTTCCTTGTAAATTCCAGATTGTTTTGGGGCTATTATTGTTATTTTAATGTAATTTTTGTTTAGTTGTTTTGAATTTGTATTTTGTATTGTGGATGTAAAAAAAAAAGAAAAAATATAGTGAAAGTGTATGTGTGTTTATATTTGTTTTATGGATTTTTTTTGTTATGATAAAATTGCAAAGAATAAAGAAGAATTTAATATTTTGATTTGATCACGGTCAAGAATTATGAACTTACACGTAAGTCGTATTTCTAATATCTGATGAAAAGACAAAATTTTTAAAACTTCTTCAACACATCAAAGTCACGAAGCAGCTTACCTCAGGTAGGGTGCGTTAGGGATGCTAATACCTTTCTTAACCACAATCAGTCCCTTACCCGTGAATCTCTGACAAGACCGGTACATCCAGGTTTCCTAGTAACCCTCAATTAAATACTAGGTGGTGACTCCCAAGAACCAATCAAGCAAACGAAACGAAGAATCGCCAAGCCGACGCCGCGCGGGTGACGTGCGGCATAAGGTAGACCTAAATCCAAGATCTACAGCTCCAGATATGACCCAATGACCAAACAGTGTTCCAGTTTGGACTGAACCAGAATCTCTTTTCTAAGTTTGGCCCTCTCTTTGCCCTTTCAATTTCCGTACTTAAACTCATCAATCAATCCTTTCATTTATGTGATAGGCCTGTATTTAAGATGAACATTTACCATAAATTAAAGGTATCTTATGATATCAGACTTGTTATTATAAAACATGCTTTAGTTAAGGAGTTATTGATACTTCAAGTGCAAAATGATGATATAAAACCTTGATAAAAATGCACTTTTAAGTACTAATCAGGCTCACACTAGTTTCTTTGTCCTTTTTTTACCCTATTTCACCATTCCATGTTTAATTGGATAAAAATAAAACAATATTGTCTTTCTGCTTTTGGATAAAGGTTTTTCCCTAGGTTGTTGTGATATATATACACACTTTCGATTTCTATCGTTGCCTACATTTTACTGGAACAAAAGTGTGAACTCGTAGTGCAATGTGGGCCCTCATGTAGTTTATATTTAAAACGTAATGGTGTAAAAAAAAAAGATAAAACAAAAGGAAAAAACAATGCGGTTATAAACCCAGATAACTATTCACCATTATAATGTAATTACAATTTTTTCCTTCCCACAAAAAATCAAAGAACTAGAATTTATGGGTAATTTGGTCTTTCTACATGGTCCAATAGTCATTATGAAATTAACCGGGGACAACTCGGTCTTTTCAATTGTTTAGAATAATGAAATAGCTTAATCACTAATGCAACCATATTATTCGATAGTTTTATCCACATTTACCTAGTATTTTTCCTATGTTATATATATAAAATGTCTTGATATTCTTTGTTTTATGTTTTGAAGGTACTTTTGGTTGTAAGATTCAAAAAGAAGTAAATTGAAGATAATTGACAGATTTGACCTCTGATCGATGTTTTGGTAGAGCTTGAGCTCTAAAGGTCAAAATGAAGTGATTCCAATGGCATTAGAAAGCTAACATCCATACCTTTCTATACATATATGACAAGAGAAAAAAAAAGCATGGACATCGCAGCCTTCAAAGACAAATCTTGCATTCTGCCAATGTTGACCTTCGACCATTTCGACTTGAATATCTTGAGCTACAGAAGTCCATTTAATACAAACTCAAATTAGTTGGATTCCTAACTCGAAGATTTATTAGCCTATCAAAGGTCAGCAGAAAACGAGCTCATATGAGAGAGATATGATTTTTCTAAGATGACACATGAATTCTACCAGCAGATAGGTTTTGTGAAGAAATAAGTCCAAAGTACTTCTCAAAGCATCCAAACCGACATCCAAGTCTTTATTTCAGCAATTTAGCTCCTCTAAGTCAAAAGTCAAAGCTTGAAGATTTTATGCAAGAGTATTTCTCATTTTTTAGGAAAATAGTTATTGAAACACTTAAGTATAAATGGTTTACTTAGAAAAGGACTATTTTGTAGAAAAGGGATTAGGGTTTCATAGGATATAAAAAGAAAGAGAGAAAGGAAAGAAAGGGCGACCAGAAGAGAAGAAAAACACACCCTTTCCTCCACAAACAAGAAATCATGCATTTTTCTTTCTTTTTGATTAGTTGTTTAATAGACATGCAAGGCTAAGCTCTTTTTCTTAGTTGCAAGGACACAAAAACTTTCGGATTTCAAGAAGTGTGAGATTTATTTTACCTTTTCTTTCTAGTTTATATGATGAATATGCTTGTTTTCCTATGATTGTTTATTTTAATTGCTAGAGCGGACTTTAAGTTATTATTGTGAACAATCTTTTGCTAAGTTTGATATAAAAATCAGAGTTGAGGTATATAAACTTGTGAAGCAACTGAGCTTAATAATTATGGTGGATCTATGTTATTAATCGTAGGGAGAACATTTGAATAAATCAAACATGAACCGCGAACAGTTATGTTGTCTAGATTAATCAATTTATCTAGTTCTTAAGGCTGTCATTAAATTAAATTACTAGTGCGGACACTGTGATTGTTTGTTGGTTAGGGCTAGTTATACGACGTATCTGTTAACTAACCAATGTTAAGAAAAGATAAAGATTTAGAATATAAATTGATATTTGATTTCAATGATCGGTTCTGATTTTCATAGGTGAATGTTTACTTGAAACCAATATTTGTTCTCTTGATAGTTTTCTGATTTATTTAATTTAACTTGATTGTTTTATTTTGCTATAGCCTAGATAATCTCAATCCCCCCCAATTGCATATCGTATAGCATAAAAATCTAAACTAAATCTTTCTCATGGGATCGACCACTTGCTTGCTTTATACTAGCTTGTTTATTTAAGCTAGGGTAATTAATTTGTGTGACCGTGACATCGCAATAAATTTTGGCGCCGTTGCCGAGGAAGTGATTTTAGTTGATTATTGTGCTGTGATTGTTATTTTCTGTGATTGTTATCTATTTTGTTGAAAAAAAAAGGAACAAAAAGTGTTGTTTGCGGTGGTATTGTACAATTACTATTCAAAACTGATTTTTTGGTGGAATTAGATCTTGGCCTTTTGTTTCTTGAAGGGAAACGACATTCTGAACAAGACTAGTTTAGCCACTAGCCCCACCTTATAGAGGCCAAATTCCGCTTTTTTCTAGGGTTTTTAGGTAATTTGCACTTTTTAAATCTCTTGTGTGGTTGGTGGTTAGTGGTTGGTTTCTTTTGAGTTTTCTTGATAATTTATGCATGTAACCTGTTCTACTAACCAAAGGCAAGTGCAGGTAGATCTCAAAATTAAAAACACTTTACTTAGGTTACGAAAAGAAGTTCGCGTCAACACCATGGTTGTTGCACGACAACAGACACTCAAGGAGCTTGCTGCTCATAACATGGAGAATCAACCATTGTGCATAAACATTGACAATAATGTCAATTTCGAGCTCAAGTCTGGTTTTATACACTTATTGCCAATATTCAATGGACTTGTCGGAGAAGATCCTCATACTCATCTCAAGGAGTTCCATATGGTTTGTGATGCAATCCAACCATCAAAGGATCTATTGGAGGTTCCAGTTGGTCCATTTACTAGGCTTGGGGCTAAGAAGTTCAAAGAAGCTTTCAATAGACTTCTTTAAGATACATGGGCTAAGGTGGACTTCAAGAGGATTGGTAATAATAAAGAGCAAGCCTTGATTAATCTGATTCATATTCAAGAGGGGTTTGTTGGTGGAACCAAGACCATTACAGAAGGATTGGGAGAAGAAGACTAGATTCGGATAGTTTGACCTTTCATTACTATTTTGGTTATAACTAGAGCTACAGATCAAACTTTCATGTGATTCTAGCTGGGCTGGAAACTAGACTTCCATACATTTCCAACGGTATATGGCATGCCTTTTAATTCATTAAGACGAGATAGAACCATCCGTTTTAAGTTGGGCCTTGCTGATGCTAGACAGAATGTTGAAAACAACGAACTTGTCTTATTTAATTAGTTGGGCTATCAAACTTTATTTATTTTGAGAGGAGACAATTTGTTTGGGTTTTAGACTTGTTTATTTTAATTAGTTTGGGCTAGTTTTAGCTTGGGTTTATTATTATTTAAATTGGGTTTATGTGAGACCCATTAGGGAAACTAGAGTTTTGGCTTTGAGTTTAAATACTCTTTAGGAATAATTTTAGGTTAGACTTTTGATGATATTTTCAGCATTGTAGCCGACTTTTGGTTGCTCAATCTTGGTTCTTGATTGAACTTTCAACTCGTCAAAGAATTGACCATTCTTCGTTGTGAATTTATACTTCCTTTTCTCGTCTCCAGGTGTAGGCGTTGTGATCGAGTTGGTTTATAGTCTTGTTGCTTTGGAGCAAGTCTTCCATTATGAGAAGCTCATTCAAATCTCAACAAACTTGGGTTAGATTGAACTTGGGGTTACTAATACCATTAAATTCCGCTAGGGTTCACATCTATTTGTGTTGGCATGAAACCGAACGAAGTTGATGAAAAACAAGTTAAGTTGAAAGCTTTCCCTTTCTCTTTAAAAAGGGCAGCAAAGGCATGACTTTTCTCTATTCTCCCAGGTTCCATTGGGACTTGGAATGGCATGAAGAAGATTTTTCTTGAAAAGTATTTCCCAACATCTCGAGTTGCCAACATAAGGAAAAAAATATATAAGATTCAACAATCTCATAGGGAGACACTTTCCGAGTATTGGGAAAGATTTGAGCAACTGTGCATTCAATGCCCTCATCATCAGATACCCAATTAGTTGCTCATTCAATATTTCTATGAAGGATTGATGCCTATTGACCGCAATATCATTAATGTGACAAGTGAAGGGGCATTGGTAGATATGACACTCGAGGCTGCACACCAATTGATTTTAAATAAGGCAGCCAACTCGAAACAATTTGGCACCCGTGGAGATTTCTCAAGTAAACGAGTAAATGAGGTAAAGTATTTCTAACATTGATAATAAAGTTAATGATCTTTCTTCTCTTGTGCGTTCTTTGGCTTTTGGAAATGTCCAGCATATGAAAGTTTGTAGCATATGCTCGTTACAAGGACATGCTTCGGATATGTGCTCAATAATGCAAGAAGATTACATTGAATAAGCTAATGTAGTTGATGGAGCATTCAATGGACAACCTCAGCGTAAGTATGATCCTTTTTCCAACACGTACAATCCTGAATGGAGAGATTATCCGAACTTATGCTATGGGAACCCACCTCAACAAAGCAATCAAGGCCGACAGTTCCATCCCTATGGATTTCAGTCCCAATAGAATTATCAAGCAATACAGCCCCCCTGCATTCACAAATTCCAATGTTATGGGTCATGGAGCGCTGATCTTCATAAGATGATGAAAACCTTGGCTTCTAACACAGTGACCTTGAACAAAATGTCATGTCTTTTTAACAAGAAACAAGGTCAAGTATTCACAACTTAGAGAAGCAAATGGGACAAGTAGTTTCAAGTGTAGGGAAATTGGAAGCACAAATGAATGGAAAATTGCCCTCCCAAACATTGAATCCAAAAGAGAATGTTAATGTGATCACACTGCGAAATGGGAAAGAACTTGAAGAGCAAAGATCGAAACAAATTGAGATGGAGGAAGAAAAGGAGATAGAAACCGAATCAAGTATAAGGAAGCAACATCCTCCTCCTCCACAAACTGAAACAACGACCAATACTCTAAAGGTAAGTCCTAACTCAATGAATTCTAGTTTTAAGAAAATTCCCCCCTTTCTTGTGAGTTTTTGTAGGTCTAAGAAAGAGGACAAAGAAAAAGGGATTTTAAAAGTTTTTTAAAAAATGGAACTCAACATTCCTTTCATCAACTATCAAGCAAATTCCCAAATATACAAAATTCTTGAAGGAGTTGTGTACTTCCAAGAGAGCTTACAAGCTAAAAAGTTACGAAACGTTAAGTATGGGTGAAGTTGTATCTATTGTTGTTCAAGAGAATCTATCTTTAAAGCAAAAAGATCTAGGTACGTTTACTATCCCATGTGTTATTGGTAATGCTAGTTTTAAAAGGGCCTTATACGATTTGCGTGCATTCATTAGTGTTATGCCTAAACATGTTTATGATTCTCTTAGTCTTGAGCCTTTGATTAAAACTAACATTGTAATACAACTTGTGGATTGTAGTTTTGTTTATCCACTTGGTGTGATAGAAGATTGTAGTTTTGGTTATTCCATACGACTTTTATATTCTTGATATGGAACGTGATTCTTGTGATTCATCAAACAACACTTCTATATTGTTTGGGAGACCATTATTGAAAACTGTCAATACAAAAATTGATTGTGGTAAGGATACTTTGTCCATGGAGGTAGGAGATGAAAAAATTGAATTTAATTTTCAAGATGCAATGAAATATCCTTACAACAATGTTTATTCTATCACATGCTATGACCAAGTTGATAAGTGTGTGCAACAAGTTTTTTATTTTAATTGTGAGGACGAATTAAGCGTGACTTTAAGCTATGGCTATGATTTTACCGAGATAGAAGAGATGGAGAGGCACATATGTGTTCCCCAAAATGTGCAAGAATCAACAATGATTTTCCAAGCTTTGCAAACCATTCCCCATGGTAATGTCTTTGTTGATTTAGTACTTCACATAAAAAGCTTTTACCATTTATTTTACAAGCATCCAAGTTAAAATTGAAACCTTTGCCCGATAATTTGAAGTATGTATTCATTGGCGACAACAATACATTTCCTGTTATCATAGCAAAAGGTTTGACAAGTGCGCAAGAGGAAAAACTTGTGAAGTTGTTGTGCGATTACAAAATAGCTATTTACTTTTGATACAGTGGATATAGCTCCCACTCTTGAGGAATATGATTATTTGTTAAGTTGTCCAAGGTTAGATAAAGTGTACTTCTATACACCAAAAAGCATTCCCCATTTAACTATGTCTGGATTTATAAGATAGGCAAGAAATAGGCAAAAGAACAAGCAATTAAATGAGAAAATAGTCAAAGGTGGTACTTAAATCTTTTAGATGTTACATTCAAGAGGAAGCTCCATGACAAAGAAAATAAAGACCATTTAAATATATTAGCAATGAGCATCTATGGTTTGCTTTTATTCCCATTGGTAAAAGAGATGACTGACTTGTGAATGTGTTTAAAAGTGTGGTTACTTTCAAAATCAATTAGCCGTATTAGTTTTAGCAAAAACTTTGTCTTCACTAAACCATTGTAAAAAAACTGGAAAAGGCACCTGAGATGTTGTTTACAATTGCTTTTTTTTATGGAATATCAATCATTTAGTGGAATGAAAGATTTCTGGATTGCTTGGGACTCTATGATACTTGTACTTAAAGATGAAAAAAATTGTAGAATAGCCACTAAAAGAGTTGGGTAAAGAATACTTGGGAATCCATGTTTCATAGCATGAGCAAGTCTACTTTTCGTTGGAGGACTCAATATGCTTATTTCCAGACATATTTGGCTTACTATAGAGATTATCAGTGGGTCCCATTGATGTGAGCACGGTGTTGCATTAGTTACTGCCCTAATATGGTTCTACAATAATTAGGGTTTGAATAGTTCATACCTCATACTACCAAATTAAGTGGCTTTTATGAAGACTTTTAGACTTTTGGAAAATTGATTGAAACAGTTAACCAAGCATGAAAGCACCCTAATATAGTGGCATCTGCTAATAGAGTTGATGGGAAAACAAATCTAGATTACCTGAAATGGAAAAAAACTAGAGGGGAAGGCTATCCACTCTCACAACATGAGGGTCATTGAAGGACCATGGTTGAAACCATGGAAGATATATAAGAAGAGATCAGAGCTTAATAAGAGACCTAACCGGATTGCCATACTCATTGGCTTCACTGAACTATCAATACATCTTACACTTATTGGTAGCTCACGGCCTGCCTACAATGAGGATATGAATCTAGAGTTAGAAAAGCTTCTGGCAAATAAGAGAAAGTTGAAGTTTAACTTAGCTATTTGTGGATAGATCTCGGTTGCAGTAGGAAATGAGAAAGATGGTTTATTGACGTAGTTTTTTTTTTTACAGCAGGGCCAAACAAAAAACGAGGTCTCCCAAATGATGTACAACCAAAACTATTAGGGAACAAACTCCCTATTTGAACAGGCCACGCAAGGCTAAAGAAAGTCAGCCAGCATTGGTTAGGATGAGAACCGTTTCAATGAGAAGGTGCCCAACCTAACCAACACGCAAAAGAAGAAGGGAGAGCTCGACATAAAAAACAGCAGCATAAGAAGACAACAACAACCAGCAATGACAAAGAAAGCAAGGGTTGCATTGAGCCCAGCACAATCAGTAGAGGTTATATGCATCAAGCACAACATAAAGCATGTACGGGTACATAAGAAAGCATAGAGCCCCAACCAAAAGAACTAGAAAAGAGATGCAATGTCAGCACCAGGCCAGGATGAAAAGAAAAACAACCATATACAGCATGCCATTTCAGACCTGATCATCAGCCGATGGGACACCTCTGTCTAAAGAACACTACCCCAAAGCCAATAACAAAGCCATCTCATTCACAACCATTAAAAGCATAAGGGTTCTTATCATGAAAATATAAAATAGTGTAGAACATGATCTGAAATTGGCGAAACAGGAGGTTTGCTGATGTGGTCTTGTGTTCAAAGATCCTCCTTTTTCTTTCCTTCCAAATCAAGTAAACCAACAAGCCTAAAGATAGCCTCCGCATTATATTTTCAAGACTCTTCCCACTTGCTTTCAGACCCCTAACATCACTATAAAGGGAAGTCATATGCCTATTGATGCGTATCCATGATTTTATTTTCCCCCGTAACGCACATGTCCAGGTGCAAGCAAAGAATAAGTGAGTATGAGACTCATCTGTTTGGGAACAGAAAATGCAACAAGTATCTAACTGAGCATAGGCAAGTCTATCTTTGGTTTTTAACTTCCCCAATAAAGCCAGCCATAAAACTTTATTGGCCCAGTTACTACAACAACAACAGGCTTTTCAAAAGTTGCAAGACAAATCTAATTTGTCATCAAAGGACAAGAATGAATGAGATGATGAAATAGAAAAAATCACTCAAGAAATATCTGAAGCTCAAGAAAAGATTGCAAAATTGGAGCAGACAAAGAAAACACTTAAGCGACTATTTTATGATAAAAAGAGATAGCTACTTGACTTGATGATCAATGAAGGGTTCTAATTAACCAGGCTAACAAGTTCATTTCCACCAAATAGATCTTCACTAGAGATAAGATCGTTGTAGAAAAAAAAGGCAAGTTGGTGAGCTTCAAAAACTATGCGCTACCATATCCAAGCTAAAAATGCTCATTTCCACCCAATTAGGATGAGAGAGACTATTCAGAATTTGACAGAAGATTAGGCAGTGATAAGAGATGAACTTCTGAGATTTTTGGGACATATTTGGGATTGCATCAATATAGCAGTTGAATATCTTGGTTTGAAAACATGGAATGATGTAGTTTAGTGTTAAAAAACAATGTAATAAACTACTATTAAGCAATAAAGTATTTTAGTATCCTTTTTATTATCGATGGTTACCTTCTTAATTTTGTTCAAGTTGGCCAAAGTCTTTGTGGATTTGGAGTCCTCAATTAGAACTTCTTTAAAGAATTTTGACCTGGTCTATCTTTATGGCATTAAAATGAATAAATAACCCATTTGCATAATCACTCTAACATTTTGCATTCATGAACGTATTGTATGCATTTGACTTGCATGGTAATAATAAAGCAAATAGAATCAGATTGAAATATAGGTCCGACAATACTCATCTCTAAAAAGATTGATGGAAAACGAGAAAATGGCCCAATTAGAAGCTCAATATCAAAAAGAGATAGAAATCATGAAAAATGACATTGCTAGACTTACTAACCTACTTGAGCAAGCTTTAAGGTCTAGGTTAGGAGAGGGACCCTTAACTCAGCCCACAATTGTTGCACAGTATGCAGCTCCCCAAAACATAGGAGCATTAGAAACCCAATTTGCTGCCCATTTTCTAGTACCTCATGTGAGGATACCACCCATAGTAGACTTAATTGTTAAGGAAGCCTATAAAGGAAAAGTAGTGGAGATGGATAATTATGATAAGCCTGTTACACTAGAGGAGAGAACGAGAGAAATTGAAGGGGTTGATTTGTATGACCCTATAAGAACCACTAAGATGTGTTGGTCCTTAATGTGATGGTATTGAAAGAATTTAGAGAACCAGAATTTATAAAATACACTAGTAGCCAATGCCTGATAACTCATTTGAAGATATATTGTAATAAAATGATAGAAGTAGTACACGATAAAAAGTTGTTTATTCACTTGTTTCAAGACTGTTTGAGTGATGTTGCACTAACTTAATACATGAGGCTAAATAATACTAAGATTAAAAGGTGGAAAAACTTGGTAAAGGCTTTTATAAAACAATACAAGTTTAATATTGACATTGCCCTAGATACATCTAACTATTGTTCATGGAGAACGGAGCAAGAATTTGTACGTGAATACGCTAAAAAATGGTGTAAGAAGGCTGCCCAAGAGAGTTCATTATTGTTAGAAAAAGTTATAATTAATCTTTTCTCTAACACCTTGAAAGCTCTTTATTTAGAGCACCTTGTGGGAATAATGACCCAACCCTTTACTGATATGGTACTTGTAGCTGAAAGGATTAAATAGGGTGTGAGAGCTAGCAAAATCATTGACTCTTGGATAAAAAAAAGTTTTACTAGGAGGAAAAAAGAGATCATTGTAAGCAATGTTGAAGAAGGAGGTTACCATGAAAAAGGACACCAAAACACATACAATTATCAACCACCTACCCACCTATAACCAATATAAATTTCTCTACACCTTTTCTTATAAACCAACCCAATCATCAAAGTAACCAGCCAATAAACAACCAAAATGATAATCACCCATGAAAAAACTTATAAAAAGACCAAGAACAATTATCACCTTTTCTCATACCTCTTAAAGAAATGTACTAAAGACTATTAAATATTGACCAAATTGCCCCTATTCCATTAGCCTTATTACAACCACCATTCCCAAATTACTACAAGCCAAATCAAACTTGTGAATAGCATGCTGGTATCAGTGGACATATCATTGAGAGTTTTCCGCATTTAAAAGGAAAGTCTTCCAACTTATTAAGACGAGGTGGATAACTTTTTAGGAAACTTCTAAAGTGAACTATAATCCATTTCTAAACCATGCCTTAAGAAGCAAAGGGGTCAATGTTTTGGAGGAAGATAAGAATAAAAGAGAAGTCTGGAGAGTTACCATTAAATATTTGCATGACATGTTGATGCAAAATGGGTATCTTTGGAACACCATCCAAAACATAGCCTAAGAAGGATATAGAGAGGTTTTACACTTATCATCAACAGTCCGAACATGATGTTGACTGTTGTGAAGATTTCTATAGAGAGGTGGGAAGAATGATTGCCTTGGGTGTGCTAAGAATCGAAGGTGATAAGAAAAACTGTGAAATTGGGATGGTAAATAAGCAAGACAAGAAGGTTGAGGTTTGCATGTATCAATATACAGTAGGAGGTCTACCAAAAATGATCTTGACTAAGTCTTTTTGTTTGAGAAATGAAATTTACAGTGCTTAATTTACCTTATTATATATAAGTACTCATTCCATATTAAGAACTTTGTTCTTGTCATCTGTACTGAAGTAGATGGTTTAACTCGAAGTGAAAGGTGCTTTACTCCTTGTCAAGCTCATGAAACATATTGAGTATAACATAGTAGATTAACTAAAAAGAATACCTACTTGAAGTTCTTTAATGTCATTAATCATAATTTTTGAGCTGCATTGCAATGCATTACAAAAAATCTTTAATAAAGCTTATGTCACCTAAGACATAACAAAAAACTATATGAAGCATTTAGTAGGTAAAATCCAATCTACCAACTACATGTATTTTATGGAGGATGAGCTTGACTATTATAAATTAAGCTTTTACAATAATAAATATATATTTATATGCATTTAATAATACCACATGTAATCAAATTACATAGCATATTAAACAAACTAGCATTTACATGGTCTGTGATTAGAACAGTAGTGAAAGGCTGAGTTTCCTATATCTTAATTTGCGTTTCCTTCTCCTCTTCTTCTGTCATATTCTTTGCTAAGTTAGTCCTGATGCGTTTTCTCTTTGATGGACTTCTTTCTAAGATACATGATACGCAAAAAAAGGAAAAAAAAACGAAACGTGTATTTATTTTAAAAAATAAATCTTTGTTTCTTTGCTTCGCTGGAAGTTTAGATCTGCAAATATAGAAGTGTTCTTGTGTGTGATATATAAGCTGATTTAATTACTAAGAATGTTGAAAATTGATGAATTTGATGAGAGAAAGGAATTTTTTTCAAAGTCAGAAACGATAGCAAGAATGTACGTTTTTTCTTACGACTCCTTCTGTTGGCATTACCTCATCGCTGATAGCCTTTGAAATTATGATATGGCATGCATAGATTGTTATTTCTGGAGTGCATGGTGTTCATCTTGGATTAAAAAATCGAGCTTTTAATTCGTCCCTTTTTTAGTACCGATATCTCGAAGATTCCTTCTATGCCAAGTTTATTTAAAAAAAAATTAACGTGTTTTTTTATTTTTGAGGATCAATGTAAAAAAACTCAGAAATAAATTAGAAATAAACTAAAAAATGTTAGGACAATTAACGGCAATAATAATAAAAAAATGTAAAAAAATATACATAATAAAAATGATTTTTTTAAAGAAAAATGTGGTAAAGGTAATGCTATATTTTTTTTAAAGGATAACTAACTCTTTTTCTAAATCTTTTGCATTAGTTTTAATTTTAGAATTTTTATTTTTTTAAAATACATAGTAAAAAAGAGTTTTTATAAGAAAAAATATAGTAAGGATGATGGTGTTCTTTTCTTAAATATAACTAAACTCTTTATTTAAATTTCTAAAAGTAGTTTTATTTCTCAAAATTTCTATTTTTTTTCATTATTAGATAGCCATTCTAATTTTCCGCAATGAATTTTTAGTCTTACTGTGATGTCCACCAGATGAGGCAACTTTTGTTATGGAAGGTGGTAAAATCATCATACAACATAATTAAGAGATCGAGACATCAAATAGAAATCATAGTTTTTTTCATTAATTTTGACTTTTAAATATTTATATATTAATTACTGCTAGCAAAGTTTTCTAATTTTTTGAACTTTTCTCCCTGGTAGTAATATCTATGTATCTAATAATATTTAATGAAAGATAAGGTGATAGATGATTTGTGAAACACATTTTATATATATAGAGAATACTTTTTTTTAATTAATATGGATGTCCGGGCTGAAGAAATATGGAAATATATACAGAGATTCCATGCAAGATTCAAGTGTAGAAATCTTGTATGGATCTTCTGCATACATCACTCTATTGAGAGATCCCCTGCTATAATTCTTCATTTCATTTACTTCATGATTTCTATAATTCGTGCATCAAATCATAT
>Ga0307517_10003803_pt1 | contig 23421 bp, 14 predicted proteins | sample 23_EM_MG_FD_194515 | JGI IMG/M metagenome (GOLD analysis project Ga0307517, IMG submission 194515) | Populus trichocarpa ectomycorrhiza microbial communities from riparian zone in the Pacific Northwest, United States - 23_EM | ecosystem: Host-associated > Plants > Roots > Unclassified | place...
GGTGCGGACGGCGGTGCCGCTGGGGGCGTCGTGCTTGTCGGGGTGGTGGAGCTCGACGACCTCGACGGACTCGAAGAAGCGGGCCGCCTGCTGGGCGAAACGCATGGTGAGGACGGCGCCGATGCCGAAGTTGGGGGCGATGAGGACACCCGTGCCGGGCGAACCGGCGAGCCCGTCGCGCAGGGTGGCGAGGCGCTCGTCGGTCCAGCCGGTGGTGCCGACGACGGCGTGGATGCCGTGCCGGAGGCAAAAGTCGAGGTTGCCCATGACGGCGCCGGGGTTGGTCAGCTCGACGGCGACCTGGGCGCCGCCCTCGGTCAGCGCCTCCAGTTTGTCGGCGCTGCCGATGGCCGCCACCAGCTCCAGGTCGGGGGCGGCCTCGATGGCCTTGACGGCCTCGGTGCCCATGCGCCCATGGGCGCCGATGACTCCAACGCGGAGCGGCTCGCTCACGTTGTCCCTCGCTTTCTTTATGCGACTGCTACGCGACTGCTTCGTTCAGGCGGGCGGCCTGCTTCTCCTTCAGCGGGCCGATGACGGCCAGCGAGGGCCGCTGCCCCAGTACATCGCGGGCGACCGCGCGCACGTCGTCCGGGGTGACGGCGGCGATCCGCTCCAGGGTGGCGTCGACCGACATCTGCTCGCCCCAGCACAGCTCGCTCTTGCCGATCCGGTTCATCAGCGCGCCGGTGTCCTCCAGGCTGAGCACCGTGGAGCCGGAGAACTGGCCGATGGCCCGGCTGAGCTCCTCGTCGCTCAGGCCGTGCTCGGCGACCTGGTTGAGCTCGTCGCGGCAGATCTTGAGGACCTCGTGGACGCGCTTGGGCTGGCAGCCCGCGTAGACGCCGAACAGGCCGGTGTCGGCGAAGGACGAGGTGTACGAGTACACGCTGTAGGCCAGCCCGCGCTTCTCCCGTACCTCCTGGAAGAGCCGTGAGCTCATGCCGCCGCCCAGGGCGGTGTTGAGCACGCCGAGTGCCCAGCGGCGGTCGTCGTGCCGGGACAGGCCGGGCATGCCGAGAACGACATGGGCCTGCTCGGTGCGGCGTTCCAGCAGCTCAACGCGGCCGGCGCTGCGGATCGTACGGGCGCCGGTGCGCGGGGGCAGCGGGGTGGCGTCGGGGTCGCGCAGGGCGCCGGCGTCCTCGAAGGCCTTGCGGACCTGGCGTACGACGGTGGCGTGGTCGATGTTGCCGGCGGCGGCCACGACCAGGCGGGTGGGGTCGTAGTGCTTCTTGTAGAAGCGGGCGACCTGGTCGCGGGTGAGGGCGTTGATGGTGTCGACGGTGCCCAGCACCGGGCGGCCCAGCGGGGAGTCGCCGAGGAGGGAGGTGGCGAAGAGGTCGTGGACCTGGTCGCCGGGGTCGTCCTCGGTCATCGCGATCTCTTCGAGGACGACGCCGCGCTCGGCGTCGATGTCCTCCTGGCGGATGAGGGAGCCGGTGAGCATGTCGCAGACCACGTCGATGGCGAGCGGCAGGTCGTTGTCGAGTACGCGTGCGTAGTAGCACGTGTACTCCTTGGCGGTGAAGGCGTTCATCTCGCCGCCGACGGCGTCGATCACCGAGGAGATCTCCAGGGCGCTGCGCCGGGTGGTGCCCTTGAAGAGCAGGTGCTCCAGGTAGTGCGTGGCCCCGTTGAGGGTCGGGGTCTCGTCGCGGGAGCCGACGGCGGCCCAGATGCCGAAGGTGGCGGAGCGCACGGTGGGCAGGGTCTCGGTGATGACCCGCAGGCCACCGGGCAGGACGCTGCGCCGTACGGTGCCGATGCCGTCGATGGTGCCGGGGAGGAGGGTCTGCGTGCGGACGGCCCGCCCCTTGGTGGAGGGGCGGGCCGTCACACGGGCTGAGCTCGTCGTCACGAGGTCTGCTCGTCCTTGTCGTCGGCGGAGTCGCCGCTCTCGCCCTCGATGACCGGGATCAGCGAGAGCTTGCCGCGCTGGTCGATCTCGGCGATCTCGACCTGGACCTTGGAGCCCACGGCGAGAACGTCCTCGACGTTCTCGACTCGCTTGCCGCCGGCCAGCTTGCGGATCTGCGAGATGTGCAGGAGGCCGTCCTTGCCCGGGAGCAGGGAGACGAAGGCACCGAAGGTCGTGGTCTTGACGACCGTGCCCAGGTAGCGCTCGCCGACCTCGGGCATCGTCGGGTTGGCGATGCCGTTGATCGTGGCACGGGCGGCCTCGGCGGCCGGTCCGTCGGCGGCACCGATGTAGATGGTGCCGTCGTCCTCGATCGTGATGTCGGCGCCGGTGTCCTCCTGGATCTGGTTGATCATCTTGCCCTTGGGGCCGATGACCTCACCGATCTTGTCCACCGGGATCTTGATGGTGATGATGCGCGGCGCGTTCGGGGACATCTCGTCCGGGGAGTCGATGGCCTCCATCATCACGTCGAGGATGTGCAGACGGGCGTCGCGGGCCTGCTTCAGCGCCGCGGCCAGGACCGACGCGGGGATGCCGTCGAGCTTGGTGTCCAGCTGCAGGGCGGTGACGAAGCCCTTCGTGCCGGCGACCTTGAAGTCCATGTCGCCGAACGCGTCCTCGGCGCCGAGGATGTCGGTCAGCGCCACGTAGTGCGTCTGGCCGTCGATCTCCTGGGAGATCAGACCCATGGCGATACCGGCGACGGGGGCCTTGAGCGGCACACCGGCGTTCAGCAGCGACATGGTGGAGGCGCACACCGAGCCCATGGACGTCGAGCCGTTGGAGCCCAGCGCCTCGGAGACCTGGCGGATGGCGTACGGGAACTCCTCGCGGGTCGGCAGGACCGGCAGCAGGGCACGCTCGGCGAGCGCGCCGTGGCCGATCTCACGGCGCTTGGGCGAGCCCACGCGGCCGGTCTCACCGACGGAGTACGGCGGGAAGTTGTAGTTGTGCATGTAGCGCTTGCGCGTCTCGGGCGCCAGCGTGTCCATCTGCTGCTCCATGCGGAGCATGTTGAGGGTGGTGACGCCCAGGATCTGGGTCTCGCCACGCTCGAACAGCGCGGAGCCGTGCACCCGCGGGATGGCCTCGACCTCGGCGGCGAGCGTACGGATGTCCGTGACGCCACGGCCGTCGATGCGGACCTTGTCCTTGATGACGCGATCGCGGACCAGCTTCTTGGTCAGCGAGCGGTACGCGGCGGAGATCTCCTTCTCGCGGCCCTCGAACTGCGGGAGGAGCTTCTCGGCGGCCAGACCCTTGACGCGGTCCAGCTCGGCCTCGCGGGCCTGCTTGCCGGGGATCGTCAGGGCGTGCGCCAGCTCGTCGGTGACGGCGTTCTGGAGGGCCTCGAACACGTCGTCCTGGTAGTCCAGGAAGACCGGGAACTCGCCGGTGGGCTTGGCCGCCTTGGCGGCGAGGTCGGCCTGCGCGCGGCACAGGACCTTGATGAAGGGCTTGGAGGCGTCGAGGCCGGCGGCCACGACCTCCTCGGTCGGCGCCTCGGCGCCGCCTTCGACGAGCGCGATCGTCTTGGTCGTGGCCTCGGCCTCGACCATCATGATCGCGACGTCGCCGTCGTCCAGGACACGGCCGGCGACGACCATGTCGAAGACCGCGTTCTCCAGCTCGGAGTGGGTCGGGAAGGCCACCCACTGGCCATTGATCAGCGCGACGCGGACGCCGCCGATCGGGCCGGAGAAGGGCAGGCCCGCGAGCTGCGTGGAGGCGGACGCGGCGTTGATCGCGACCACGTCGTACAGGTGGTCCGGGTTGAGCGCCATGATCGTGGCGACGACCTGGATCTCGTTGCGCAGGCCCTTCTTGAAGGACGGGCGCAGCGGGCGGTCGATCAGGCGACAGGTGAGGATCGCGTCCTCGGACGGGCGGCCCTCGCGGCGGAAGAACGAGCCGGGAATCCGGCCGGCCGCGTACATGCGCTCCTCGACGTCCACCGTGAGGGGGAAGAAGTCGAGGTTTTCCTTGGGGTGCTTGGAAGCGGTGGTGGCCGACAGCACCATGGTGTCGTCGTCCAGGTAGGCCACGGCGGAGCCGGCGGCCTGACGGGCCAGGCGGCCCGTCTCGAAGCGGATGGTACGGGTGCCGAAGGAACCGTTGTCGATCACGGCTTCGGCGTAGTGGGTCTCGTTCTCCACTATGGAGTTTCTCCTCGTTCGTGTCCTCGCGGGCGTTTCCCGCAGGACCGTCGGTTGGAGGGGCGTCCTGCCTGCCGGGCCGGTCTTCGATCGAAGCCACCGGGATTGTCCGCCCGGGGGCCACTACCGAGGACCGGCTCATGTGGCGATGTCGGAGGACGCTCCTCCTCATGCGTTATTCGGTTATGGCACCAGACTACAAAGCTTGCGCACATATGACGCGCTGCGAGTGGTCCGGTCCGTTTACGTGTACGTACGTATACGTACGCGAAGGGAGCGGCTCCCGGGTCGGGAACCGCTCCCTTCATGGCGTCTTAGCGGGCGCCCGCCGCGCCGCGGCGGATGCCGAGGCGCTCGACGAGGGCACGGAAGCGCTGGATGTCCTTCTTGGCCAAGTACTGCAGCAGACGGCGGCGCTGGCCGACCAGGATCAGCAGACCACGACGGGAGTGGTGGTCGTGCTTGTGGGTCTTGAGGTGCTCGGTCAGGTCCGAGATGCGGCGGGAAAGCATGGCCACCTGCACCTCGGGGGAGCCGGTGTCGCCCTCCTTCTGGCCGAACTCGGCGATGATCTGCTTCTTCGTCGCGATGTCGAGCGGCATACGGACTCCTTGGTGTCTGAGCGCCCTCCGAGCGCCCCTGGTCTAGTTCACAGGGGAGTCTTCGATGACTCGGGAGGCGTCACCCAGCGTACCAGCGCGGGATGGCCCTCTTTACCAGCTCCCCCGGGCCCCTAGCTCGTCATGCCGCGGGCCATCGAGTAGACGTCCAGGACGGCCAGGGCCAGTGGAATCAGGGAGAGCAGCACGGTCGCGTCGAAGATGTCGAGCAGGCGGCCCCAGAAGGGCGAGACGCCCTTGCGGGGGACGATGAGGCCGACGGCGACCAGGAGGGCGGAGCCGGCGGCGATGCTGCCGGCGAACCAGACGGTGCGGATGTCGAGCTGGGAGCCGTCGCCCTGGAGGAAGGCCAGGAGGGCGGCGGTCGGCGGGTTGAGGGCCAGGCCGAGGATGAGGCCCATGAGGGTGAGGATTCCGGCGACCAGCAGGCAGACGACCTGCGAGGTGTAGTGGAAGAGCCGCGCCCGGAGCATGGTGGCGACACCGGCGGCCAGTGCCAGGGCCTGGGCCCAGGAGTTGTCGGAGAAGCCGAGGACGACACCCGCCGAGCCGACGACGACGGCGGAGCAGCCGGCGACGAGGCCGAGGAGCAGTTCGTGGCCGCGGCGGGCCTGGGCGCCGATGCGCTCGAAGTCGACGGCCTCGTCCTCGGGCATCCGGCTGCCGGGGCCGGAAGCGCCGGCGCCGCCGTTGCCCCAGTCGCGGCCCTTGGCGATCTGGTCGGGCGAGCGGAAGCCGATGGGCAGCCGGGCGAACCGTGCGGACAGCGACGGCAGCCAGGCGACGACGGCGATCGCTGCGACCGCGGTGACGGCGGCGACCTCGCTGACGGCGGCGTCGGTCAGGACGGCAGCGAAGGTGGCCACCGTGCCGATCGCGGCGAGGAAGGCGGCGGCGACGAAGGGCGAGTCGCCCTGGGGCAGCAGTCCGACCAGTAGTACGGAGGCGATCAGCACGACCACGCAGCCGACCAGGAAGTGCAGCCGCCCGGGGCCCTCGTGCCGGTCTACCGGGAAGATGCCGGAGCCGGCGAGCAGCAGGTGGGGCAGGGCGGCCAGGCCGAGCGCGATGGAGGACGCGCGGTCGTCGTAGACCCGGGCCCGCACCGCGGCCAGCGCGACCAGCAGAATGCCGGTGGCGCCGGCGATGACGCCGGGGAGGCTGTGCATGTCGCGGCTGACGGGGTTCGCGAACCAGAGCGCGAAGGCCATCATGACCAGCAGCAGCACACCGGCGGTGAGGCCGGCTGCCTGCATCAGGTCGTCGGTCCAGCGGCGGCGGTCGCGGCTGACGGCCGAGGCGATGGCGTCGGAGACGTCGTCATAGACCGCCGAGGGCAGTGACTCGGCGAACGGGCGCAGCAGAAGCAGGTCGCCGTCCAGGATGCGCTGCTCGGCGAGCGAGCGGCCGGCGTCCAGGACGGTGCCGTCGCGGCGCACCAAGTGGTAGCCGGTGGGGGCGCCTTCGGGCTGGGACTGGCCGGAGAGCCGCAGTATCTCCGGGTAGAGGTCTACGAGTGCGACATCCTCGGGCAGGGCTACGTCGATCCGTGCCTCCGGCGCGGCGACTGTGACCCTGCAGAAGCCGGTCGCTGCGGTCATGCTCACCTGGCGTTTCCCCCGTCGTCTGGTGTGGTGGGTGGTGTCGCCGCCTCATGGCTGACGTACAGCGGAAGGGCGGCGGTGCGTTAGCGTACCGCTGGTTTGTCACTTGCCCCACCCGGCCCTTGGGTTGACGCCTGTCAGTAGGATCGTCGCCAGCGCCAACGGCAAGTGAATTGGCCGGGGGGACCGTCAAAAACGGGGGCGGCCCTATCTCTCTGCGATTTGCGTGAAGGACTGGTGCCTCGGTGAGCGTGGTCATCGTCAAGCGCCCGCCTCGGGCTCTGCCGCCCGATGTCAGCGGTGAGGAGGTACGCCTCGAACCGCCGCCGGAGCTGCCGCGCCAGGAGGACCAGGGCCTCCTGATGAACCTGCTGCCCATGCTGGGTATGGGCAGTTCGGCGGCGTTCTTCTTCGTCGGCGGGCAGCCGTTCATGAAGATCATGGGCGGTCTGATGGTCGCCTCGACGCTGGCGATGGCGATCGCCCAGATCATCAAGGCACGGCAGGGACCCTCGGGGCAGATGGCCCAGGAGCGCACCGACTACCTGAAGTACCTGTCCCAGACGCGGCGTCAGGTGCGGCGTACCGCGCGCAAGCAGCGCGACGCCCAGTTCTTCCTGCACCCGAGCCCGGACCAGCTGTGGTCGCTGGTGGCCGAGGGCCGCCGGGTGTGGGAACGGCGGGCCACCGATGGAGATTTCGCACAGGTTCGGCTCGGCCTCGGTCCGCAGCAGCTCGCGACTCCGCTGGCGGCTCCGGAGACCGCTCCGGTCGATGAGCTGGAGCCGCTGACCGCGCACGCGATGAAGCAGTTCCTCAGCTCGCACGGCTCGATAGAGAACCTGCCGCTCGCGGTGTCGCTGCGGGCCTTCTACCACCTGACGGTCTCCGGCGATCCCGAGACCGTCTACGGCGCTTCGCGCGCGATGATCGCCCAGCTGGTGGCGCTCCAGTCGCCGGAGGACCTGCTGGTCGCGGTGGTCGCCGCGCCCGGCGCGCTCCCGGAGTGGGAGTGGGTCAAGTGGCTGCCGCACGCGCAGGACACCACGCATGACGGGGCCGGTACGAAGCGGCTGATCGTCGGTGACCTGATGGAGGTCGAGGAGCTGATCGCGGACGTCCTGGACGGGCGCGGCCGCTTCAACACGCAGGCGCCGCCGGTTCTGGACGTGCCGCACATCGTCATCGTGCTCGACGGCGGCGGGGTCCCGGAGGACTCGGTCATCGCCGGCGCGGAGGGTCTGCAGGGCGTCACGATCATGGAGGTCGTCCCCGGCGACCTGGACGAGATGCGCAGCAGCCTGGCGGTCGAGGTCTACCCGGGCCGGCTGCGGCTGGAGTCGGCGAGCGGCGCGGTCTACACGGGCGTGCCGGATGTGCTGTCGGTGGCCGAGGCCGAGGCGCTGGCCCGTCAGCTCGCGCCACTGCGGATGGGCTCGGCGGACGGCGACGACCCGCTGCTGGGCAACCTGGACTTCACCGACCTGATGGGCATCGGCGACGCCGGCGCGGTGGACGTCTCCCGCACCTGGCGGCCGCGCTCGCTGCCGGAGCGGCTGCGGGTGCCGATCGGTGTCGACAAGGACGGCCAGCCCGTCATGCTCGACATCAAGGAGGCCTCGCAGGCGGGCATGGGCCCGCACGGCCTGTGCGTCGGCGCGACCGGCTCCGGTAAGTCCGAGGTGCTGCGCACGCTGGTGCTCGCGCTGGCGGTGACGCACTCCTCGGAGACGCTGAACTTCATCCTCGCCGACTTCAAGGGCGGCGCGACCTTCGCCGGCATGTCGGAGATGCCGCACGTGGCGGCGGTCATCACCAACCTCTCGGACGACCTCACGATGGTCGACCGCATGCGCGACTCGATCACCGGTGAGCTGCAGCGCCGCCAGGAGCTGCTGCGTACGGCGGGCAACTACGCAAATATCACGGACTACGAGAAGGCGCGTGCGGCCGGCGCCGCGCTGGAGCCGCTGCCCTCGCTGGTGATGGTGCTGGACGAGTTCTCCGAACTGCTCACGGCGCGGCCGGACTTCATCGACATGTTCATCCAGATCGGCCGGATCGGCCGTTCCATGGGTGTGCACATGCTGCTCGCCTCGCAGCGCCTGGAGGAGGGCAAGCTGCGCGGCCTGGACACCTTCCTGTCGTACCGGCTGGGTCTGCGCACCTTCTCCGCCGCCGAGTCGCGTACGGCGATCGGTGTGCCGGACGCGTACCACCTGCCCAATGTGCCGGGCTCGGGCATCCTGAAGTACGACACCGAGACGATGGTGCAGTTCAAGGCGGCGTACGTCTCCGGGGCCTACCGTCCGGGCGGCGGCGGGGGCCGGGTCGGCGGGAGCCGGACGGACCGGCTGCCGGTGCCCTTCACGGCGGCGCCGGTCGAGATGCGGCTGATCGAGGAGCCGGCGGACTACGAGCCGGAGGTCCCGCAGACCGACGACGCGCTGGCCGACACGGTGCTCGATGTCATCGTGCAGCGCATGCAGGGCCAGGGCCCGCCCGCGCACCAGGTGTGGCTGCCGCCGCTGTCGGAGTCGCCGACGGTGAACCAGCTGCTGCCGGCGCTGGCCGCGACCCCGGAGCGGGGCGCGCACGCGCCGGAGTACCCGCTGCTGGGCAAGCTGGTGGTGCCGGTGGCGATCGTGGACAAGCCGTTCGAGCAGCGCCGGGACGTGATGTACCTGGACTTCTCGGGTTCGGCGGGTCACGGGTTGGTGGTCGGCGGTCCGCAGTCGGGCAAGTCGACGCTGATCCGTACGATGATCTCCGGCTTCGCGCTGACCCACACCCCGGTCGAGGTGCAGTTCTACTGCCTGGACTTCGGCGGCGGCGGCATGCTGGCCTTCGAGGGGCTGCCGCATGTCGGCGGCGTCGCCTCCCGGCTGGACGCGGAGAAGATCCGCCGTACGGTCGCCGAGGTCACCGGCATCCTCAACGCCCGGGAGGAGTTCTTCCGGGCCAACAACATCGACTCCATCAACACCTACCGGCAGCGCCGGGCGGCCGGTGCCTACCCGGACCAGGCCTGGGGCGATGTCTTCCTGATCATCGACGGCTGGGGCACCTTCAAGACCGACTACGAGCTGCTGGACCCGGTGATCCTGGACATCGCCGCCCGCGGCCTCGGCTTCGGCATCCACCTGGTGCTCGGCGCCTCCCGCTACACCGAGGTCCGGCCCGCGCTGCGCGACCAGCTGCTGAACCGGGTCGAGCTGCGGCTCGGCGACGCGATGGAGTCCGAGTTCGACCGCAAGAAGGCCGAGGCCGTGCCCGCGGGCATGCCGGGCCGCGGTCTGTCGCCGGAGAAGCTCAACTTCCTGGGCGGCCTGCCGCGCCTGGACGGTGTGAGCGAGACCGACTCGCTCGGCGACGGCATGGCGCACCTGGTCCGGACGGTCTCCGAGCACTGGCAGGGCCCCCCGGCCCCGCCCGTGCGGATGCTGCCGACCCGGCTGCTGGTCAGCGAGCTGCCCAAGGGCAACGACTACCCGGAGCGCGGTATCGCCTTCGGCGTCGACGAGACCACGCTGCAGCCCGCGTTCATCGACTTCGAGACCGACCCGCTGTTCATCATCTACGGCGAGAGCGAGTCGGGTAAGTCCTCGCTGCTGCGGCTGCTCTCCAAGCAGATCGCGGAGCGCTACCCGGCCGAGAAGGCGCTCCTGGTCGTCTCCGACTACCGGCGCGCGCTGCTGGGCGAGGTCCCCGACAGCCACCTGTACAAGTACTGCGCCGCGGCGCCGTCCCTGCAGGAGGTCATCACCGGACTGGCCGGCTCGATGGGCCGGCGTATGCCCGGCCCGGACGTCACGCCGGACCAGCTGCGCAACCGGTCCTGGTACGACCTGCCGGACGCCTTCGTCATCGTCGACGACTACGACCTGGTCGCCACGAGCAGCGGCAACCCGCTTCAGCCGCTGCTGGAGTACCTGCCGTTCGCGCGTGACCTGGGGCTGCGGCTGATTCTGGCGCGCAGCTCGCAGGGCGCGTCGCGGGCGTCGTTCGAGCCCGTCATGCAGCGTATGAAGGAGCTCGGCGCGCAGGCGCTGGTCATGTCCGGCGACCCGCAGGAGGGGCCGCTGGTCGGCAGTACGAAGGCCGCGCGGATGCCGCAGGGCCGCGGTCAGTTCGTGACCCGGAAGAAGGGCGCGCAGCTGGTGCAGACCGGCTGGCTGCCGACGAACTGACGAACTGACGGTTGGGCGAAACGGAGAGCGGCGGTGCCCGGTGGGCGCCGCCGCTCTCCGTTTCGTTTCGGGGACCGGGTTCGGGTTCGGGCCCGGTCAGCCGAACGCGCCGAAGCCCGCGGGGTCGGGCCCGCCGGCTGCGGGCGTACGCGCCCCGGCGGCGATGCCGAGGCCGCCGCTGGGCTTCTCCTTGGGGGGCACGGTGGCCACGGGGACGCCGATCACGCCGTTCGGCAGGTGGGCGGCCTCGGGGGTGGGCAGCGGGCCCGTCGGGGCCGAGGGCCTGCCGCGTCCGGAGCCCTGCTTCCTCCGGCCGCCGCCGAGTTGCGCGCCGAGCTGGCTCAGCATGTTGCCCGCGTAGGCGATCTGCATGATGAGCTGGGTGTTGTCGGCCGCCGGTGCCGCCGCCTCGTCGCCGCTGTCGTCGGCCGCCTCGGTGCGCTCCGACCGGTCCGCCGCGTCGTCCAGGCCGGCGGCTGCCAGCTCGAAGACCGGCACGGCCTCGTCCACGGAGCCTTTCAGCCGGGTCCACTGCTCGCCGAAGGCGTCGGCGGCCGGTCCCCGCCAGTGGGTCTCGCGGGTGTCGCGCACCCGCTGGTCCAGGTCCTGGGTGATCCCTTGCAGGTGCTTCCCCATGGCCCGCCAGCTTCTTGCCGCTTCCCGCAGCGCTTCCGCGGTCACCGCACTCCCCGTCCCCGTGTGGTCGATCATCAGGTTGTCGTATGCCACGCTCGCACGTCACGCGCATGCTGTGAAGCGGCATCCACAAGGCCCATGCGCAGCTCGCACACGGTGTACCGGACAATGGGCCGGGTGACCGACGCGAAAGAACTCCAGGCCGATTGCGCGAACTGCTTCGGGCTGTGCTGTGTGGCGCTGCCGTTCGCCGCCTCCGCCGACTTCGCGGTCGACAAGGCCGCCGGGAAGCCGTGCGGGAATCTGCAGGCCGACTTCCGCTGCGGCATCCACACCCGCCTGCGCGAGCGGGGTTTCTCCGGCTGCACCGTCTTCGACTGCTTCGGCGCGGGCCAGAAGGTCTCCCAGGTCACCTTCGGCGGCAAGGACTGGCGGCAGGCCCCGGACACCGCGCGGCAGATGTTCGACGTCTTTCCCGTCATGCGCATGCTGCACGAGCTGCTCCGGTACGTCACCGAAGCGCTCGCGTTGCCGTCGGCCGCCCCGGTCCACGGCGCCCTGCGCAGCGCGCGCGACGAGCTGGACCGCCACACGCGCAGCAGCCCCGAGGCCCTGACCGGGCTGGACATGGCGGCGGTCCGCCACGAGGTCAACGAGTCGCTGGTGCGCGCGAGCGAACTCGTACGGGCAGCCGTCCCCGGCCGCAGGCGCAACCACCGCGGAGCCGACCTCATCGGGGCCCGGCTGAGCGGTGCGGATCTGCGGGGCGCCAGCCTGCGCGGGGCCCTGCTCATCGCGGCCGACCTGCGCGGCGCGGATCTGCGGACGGCCGACCTGATCGGCGCCGACCTGCGCGATGCCGACCTGCGCGGCGCCGATCTCACCGGAGCCGTCTTCGTCACCCAGTCACAGATCAATGCCGCCAGGGGCGACGCGGACACCAGGCTGCCGCCGCAACTCGGCCGCCCGGCGCACTGGTGATCGTCACTTGCGGGCCGGGTGCCACTGCAGGCCCCACCCGTACGCCATGTCCGCCGTCTGCTGCATGCTGATCCCCGGCTGCGGCGGCAGATAGCGGGACTCGCGCTGCACGACCAGATCGCCGCCCTGATTGGTGATGAGCGCGAGTGCGCAGACCCGGGAGGGCACGGTGCACTCGTCGAGCGAGAAGTCGACCGGCGCGCCGAACTGGGGCTGGAGGGTGACGGTGGCGTGCAGGCCCGCGAAGCCGCCGCTGCCCTGGTAGATGATCACGAAGATCAGGATCCGGCGGAACTCGGCGGCATGGTCGAGGTTGACGGTGAGATTCTCGCCGGTCGCGACCGCGCCGGTGCGGTCGTCGCCGTCGAGATGGATGTACGGAATCCCGTCCAGCGAGCCGAAGTTGCCGCCGACGGCCTGAACGATGCCCCTGCGGCCGTCGTTCAGCTCCCACAGCGCGCACAGGTCGAGGTCGGTGGTGGGCGCCGGTCCCGCGGGCCCCGCCACCTTGGCGAGCTTGCGCATCCAGCCGCCGCCGGAGGAGCCGGGGCGGGACTGCCCGCCGGACTGACCGCCGGTCTGCCAGTTGAGGTTGACGCGCATCGCGCCGGAGGTGCCGCCCTGCTTGGTGAGCGACACGGAGGGCGCGTGCTTGGTCAGCGTGATCTTGCTGAGGCTCACGGGTGCGGCCGGGGGCCCTGGGGGCGGCGGAGGCGGGGCCATCGGCATGGACGGCGGCGGGCCGGGCGGCATCGCCGGCGGGGCGGGCGGTGCGTACGGGGCGGGCACGGCGGGCTGCGCGGGCGGGGGACCCGGGGGCTCGTCCTCCACCGTGATGCCGAAGTCCGTCGCCAGACCGGCCAGCCCGCTCTCGTATCCCTGCCCGACCGCCCGGAACTTCCACGCGCCCTGCCTGCGGTACAGCTCCCCCAGCACGAACGCCGTCTCCACGGTCGCGTCCGCGCTGTCGAACCGCGCGATCTCCGCCCCGCTGCCCGCGTCCAGGACCCGCACATGCAGCCCCGGCACCTGCCCGAAGCTCCCGCCGTCGGCCGAGGCCGCCAGCACGACCGTCTCCACGGCGGGCTCCAGGCGCGCCAGGTCGACGGTCAGGGCATCGGTGATGCCGCCCGCCGGGGAGGGGGCCTTGCCCTCGTGGCGTACCGCGCCCGAGGCGTCGGCGGGCTGGTTGTAGAACACGAAGTCCGCGTCGGAGCGCACCTTCCCGCCCGCGAGCAACAGCGCGGACGCGTCGGCGTCCGGCACCCCGGGCCCCGTACCCCAGCCGAGCTCCACGCGCACGACCGGCGCGGGCACCGGCACGTTCATGCCCTTCTGAATCAGCATCAGCACATCCCTGTAGCCCAGTGGCCCTGTCGTCCTGTGGGCGGACCCTAATCGTTGAGGAAAGCGTACGACCAGGCCGGCGCGTCGCCTCCCGTGGTGTCGGCGACCCACAGGGCGCCCAGCACGTGCTGGGTCAGCAGGTGGGTCTCGTCGCGGTTCTCGACGGCCGCCTTGGTGCGGAGCCCGGTGATCCACAGGGCCACCATGGTGAGGAAGTTCTCCAGGCCGGTCGCCGCCGGAAGGGCGGCGAGGTGGTCTTCACCCGGCTCGGAGGGGATCCGCAGGACGTGACCGGTGGGGCCGTCGACGACGAGTGCGCCGCCCATCCACCAGCCGATCCGGAGGAAGGGGCCGGTCTCGGCGGGGGCCTGAATGCCCGGGTCCGAGGGCCAGGGGACCTCGGCGAAAACGTCGAATCCGTCTTCACCCCAAGGTGAGATGCCCAGTCCCCACTGGTCGTTCAGGGCGGGCAGGCCGAACCGGGCGAGGGTGCGGCGCGCCGCGTCGTCGGTGAGCGCCGCGGGGATCTCGTCGTCGGCGAGGACCCGGATCGCGGAGGGTCCGTACAGCTCGGCGAGGTCGGCGGGGCCGGGCGGCGGGGCGTCCACCGGGGTGGTCGCGTCGGCGACGGCGGCGTACGGGCCGGACAGCGGCGCGGTGTTCGGGGAGTTGAGGCCGGTGAACTCCGTGCCCTTGGCGGGTTCCAGGGCGAAGACGCCGCCCGTGCCGCCGATGATCACCAGTTCGCCGGCCGTGAGAGAGGGACTGGCGAGCAGGGAGTAGTGGACGTCCGCGCCGTCGGGCACGGCGTCGTCGAGGTCCTCGAAGGTGACGGGTCCCGGGCCGTCCTGGCCCGAGCCGGGGGGCCAGGTCAGATCGGTGTGGTGCTCGGCCGGGATGTCCCCGTCGTCCCACGGGCCGGCCAGCAGCTCACCGGTGGCGAGGTCCCGGACGGTCGTCTGCTCCGTCCAGTTGTTGAGGCCCGCCACGGCGGGCCGCCCCTGCCAGCGCACCTCGGTCAGCCCGTTCGCTCCCGGCAGCAGGTAGCGGACGTGGCAGCCCCCCGGCGGGCGCCACTTCGTCCACCTGGCCTTCCAGGGCAGCTCCAGCCCCGAATCGGCGATCGCGGCGGCGAAGGCATGGTCGTTGCGGGCGGTCGCCATCAGCTGGAGCCAGGACGCCCACTCGGCCTGCCGCGGCGGGATCACTCCGTACGGCCACAGGTACATCGCGTCGGCGGCGGCGGTGTTGCCGGGGACCGCGCCGAAGCCGGGGGCGGAGTTGCGCGCGGCGTCCATGAGAGAGGTCTGCGGGATGTACGCCACCGTGCCGCCGTCGGCGAGGAGTTCCTCGAAGCGGCCGGCCTGGACGGCGTGCATGGCCAGAGCCCTGGCGGCGTACGCCCCCGAGGGCCCGGCGGCGGGCCAGCCTTCGGTGTGGGCGAGTCGCGGGGCAAGGTCCAGGAGCCGGTCCAGCAGCCGCTCGTTGACGCTTCGGACGACCTCCGGCGCGGTCTCCTCTCTGATGGCCTCGGCAAGGCCCTCGATGGCGAAGGCCACCCCGTCCTCGTGGACGGCGAACCACTGCGGGGACTGCTCGACCAGCCGGCTCAGGGCCTGCTGGTCCTGGCCTTCGAGCCCCAGCGCCAGGGCGAGTTCCGCCCACAGCTCCAGCGGTACGACCCGTGCCTCGGCGAGCGCCAGGGCACGCAGCGCCTCCGGGACGCCCTGCGGCGGCCGGGCGGGTCCGGTCACCTGGATTCCGCTGTCGGACGGATTCAGCAGGGCTGCAGTCCGCAGATGCGCGACGACATGCAGGCCGTCCGGGGTGCACAGCGCGGGCAGAATCCCGCGAAGGAGCCGCTCCGGCTCGTACGAACGACGCGTCCCGCCCATCCGGTGTGCGCAGGACAGCAGCACGAGCCGGCGACCGGTCAGCTTGCGCATGTCCCTCAGCCAGCCGGAGCCGCCTGCCGCGCCGGGGGCCACGCCCACCACCTCCGACACCCTCCGCAGTACCGCCTCGCACGTCAGCCCGGTCACGTCGAGCAGGACGCTGTCCGGGACCCCGTCGTGCACGCGCTCCAGGACCGGGCGCCCGTCGCCGTGCGCGCCTGCGTCCACCAGGTGTGTCCACGGCCTGCCGGGCGCCGCGCCGTGCCACCACTGGAGGAGCCGGGCAGCGGCCTCATCCGGTGACGTCGGGGCGAGCGCCGCTTCCGGGTCGGTCATTTCGGTCGGTCCTTCCGGCGCGGGTCAGACGGCATTGGCCGGGCGAGGATACCTGGAGGCCTGGGCCCTGGCCCACAGCTCGGCGACCGCGGTGAGGTGGTGGCTCGTCTCGTCGTCCATGATCCGCTCGTTCGCCGTCCTGACGGCCTTTACGTCTGCGGCGATCTGACTGGACGACAGCTGCTGGTTCTTCGGGACCTGGTTGTTCTCCGTCTGAAGCCGCTCGCTCTCCGCGTCCCGAGCGGGCTGACCGGCCGGGTCCGTGCGGTAGGTCGTCGAGTAACCCGAGGCCCTCTCCGCAGGGTTCCCGCTCCGTGTCAGCTCCGCCAATCCAGCGGCAGCGCAGAGGGTTCGGCGTCGGGCACCCGGGACCCGTACCTCAGCCCAGCTCCACCCGCACCACCAGCACGGGTACCTGCACATCCATGCCCCGGTTCAAGGGCTTCGAGGTGCCCTTCGTCGGGCTCGGAAGGGATCCGCGGTACGTGACCGGTGGGACCGTCGACGACGAGTGCGCCGCCCATCCACCAGCCGATCTGGAGGAAGGGGCCGGTCTCGGCGAGGTCAGTCAGGGCGGCATGAGCAGAGGGTGCCCTCCTCGCGGAACTGCGGCGGGGATTCGTCCCTGGCCGCCGCGCGGTCCTTGGCCGCCGCCGAACCGTGCTCGACGTTGGTGATCGGGCCCGGGCGCGCCGGAGTGTGACTTCGCCGACTGACGGACCGGTTCAGTCAGTCGTCCTGGAGGGCACTCGCCCAGGCACTGGACTCAGCCCCCTCCTCGTCGATCCAGTACAGCTCGGTCTCGATCTGTTCCTTGAGTTCGTCCCGCTCGGCCAGGCTGGAAGCCATGGTGAGAAGGCAGCGGAGCAGCACATAGGTCTGGAGCATCGCCAGGAATGTGCCGAGGCTGACGGCGACCAGAGGGTCGTGGTCGTCGTACTCGTCCGCCGGCGCGCGGTAGACCGTTCCCTCCTCGCCGTCGAGGACGATCGCGCCGCCCATCCAGATGCCGAGCCGGAAATACGGGCCGTCACCGGCGGATTCGGGGATGACATCCTCGTCGGCGTCACCCCAGAGGTCGTCGAGAGTCAGCTCGGCCCAGTCCAGCTCGTCGGCCGGGGGCAGTGACATCTCGGCCCCCGTGAAGGCGGGCAGGCCGATCTCGGCCAGCACACGGCGGGCCTCTTCGTCGCGCAGCCCGTCGGGCAGGTCCGGCTCCGCTATGCGCCGGACGGCCCCGACCCCGAAGACGGCGGCGAGGATGTCCGGATCCGGGGTTCTCCAGGTCTGCGGGGTCGCTTCGACCACCATCCCGAAGGCCGCCGAGACCGGATTTCGCAAGGGCGGGTCCCCAGTTCGCCCGCCGGAGCCGGTCCTGCGGCAGTCCGGCGGCGCTCAGCACCCGGGCCAGGACCTCCTCCGCCGTCAGACCGGTGGCGTCCACGGTCACCGATCCGGGCAGCGCCTCCGCCGTGCGCAGCAGGACCTCGCTGCGCCCCGAGCCGGGAGCTCCGGCCACCTCCGCCACCCGCCGGTCGCCGTCCTCCGTCCGCCACACGAGCAGCCGTGCGACGGCTGCCTGCGCGGGCACCGGCTCGTACACGGCTTCGGGGAGATCCATGAGATCCTTCGAGTCCATCGGTCCTTCCAGGGGATCCATCCTCCCCGGCGCGCCACGCACGCGCGGCACCGGGTCGCGGGCGGCGGCTGGGACTGACGGCTCAGTCGTTGTAGAAGACGTACCACCAAGCCGACGTGTCGGCTCCCTCGCCATCGATGTGCAAGAGGGTCGTTCACGTTCGGCCATCTGGATGCGGGACTTGGCCCACGTCTCGCCGACCCTAGCCAGACGGTACTCCAGTCGCTGCGGTTGCCCGGCCCATGCCAGGGGTGCCAGCAGCCGGTGCTGCCCAGGTTGCCAGCGGTCCCGCTTCCGGTGTCGAGCCGGATACACAGGGGGGCCGAGCGCACCTTCCCGCCCGCCAGCAACAGCGCCGAGGCATCAGCGTCCGGCACTCCCCCATTACCGTCTTCCTCGGCCCCGCAATGGGGTTCCCGGCCTCCGAGCCCGGCATGACTGCTCCCCCCTGTTGATCATGATCTGGGGGGTGGTGTCACCGGTGCCCGGAGGCACTGGCAGACCGCTGATTAGGGGCATGACCACCGGTTCTTCTGGGACTTGGGAGGCTCTTCGTAATGTGGATGCCGGCAGCTGGTGTCGCAGGTGAGGCCGGGACGGGTACGACCGGAGAGTGCACGTGATCGACATCAGCGAAATCGGCGTCTTCCTCGGCCTGGACGTCGGCAAAGGCGAACACCACGCCACCGCCCTGACCCCGGTCGGGAAGAAGGCGTTCGACAAGCGGCTACCCAACAGCGAACCGAAACTGCGCGAGGTCTTCGCCAAGCTGCAGGCCAAGCACGGCACCGTGCTCGTGGTCGTCGACCAGCCCGCCTCGATCGGAGCTCTGCCGCTGGCCGTGGCCCGCGACGCGGGCTGCAAGGTCGCCTATCTGCCCGGCCTGACAATGCGGCGGATCGCTGACCTCTACCCCGGCGAGGCGAAGACCGACGCCCGCGACGCGTTCATCATCGCGGACGCCGCCCGCGCGATGCCGCACACCCTGCGCGCCATCGACGTCGAAGACGAAACCATCGCCGAGCTGGAGATGATCGTCGGCTTCGACGACGATCTGGCTGGCGAAGCCACCCGCATTTCCAACCGGCTGCGCGGTCTGCTCACCCAGATCCACCCCAGTCTGGAACGGGTCCTGGGCCCACGCGTCCAGCACCCGGCCGTGCTGCTGATGCTCGAACGGTTCGGCTCTCCGGCCCAATTGAGGAAAGCCGGACGCCGCAGGCTGATCAGCCTGATACGCGCCAAGGCCCCGCGGATGGCCGAACGTCTGGTCGACGACGTCTTCACCGCGCTGGACGAGCAGACGGTCGTCGTCCCTGGCACGGACGCGGCCGGGCTCATAGTCCCCAGCCTCTCCGGACAGCTGAACACCGTCCTTGACCAGCGCAAGCTCCTCGCCACCAGGATCGAGGAGCTGTTGAAGACTCACCCTCTTTCGAAGGTCCTGATTTCGATGCCCGGCATCGGCGTCAGGACCGGAGCCCGCATCCTCATCGACGTCGGTGACGGCACCAAATTCCCGACCGCCGCCCACCTGGCCTCCTACGCGGGCCTGGCTCCTGCGACCAGGAGTTCGGGATCCTCGATCCGCGGTGAACAGCCCTCCCGACGCGGCAACAAACAGCTCAAGCGGGCCTTCTTCCTGTCCGCGTTCGCCGCCCTCGCCGACCCGGCATCGAGGGCCTACTACGACAAGAAAATCGCCCAGGGCAAGCACCACACCCAGGCCCTGCTCTGCCTCGCCCGCCGTCGGGCCGACGTGCTCTTTGCGATGCTCCGCGACGGCACCTTCTACGAACCGCAGCCAGCGTCCGTGGTCAGCTGACCGGCGGTTCAGCCAAGAGAACGACCCGATCGGCTTCCACATCGAACCCGAGCACCGAATGCCCGCAGTCGCCCTCCGGATCCATCAGCACCGGCTTGGCCAGCCGTCGCCCAATCGCCCGCAGGAAGCCGCAGAACACATCGAGTCGCTCCTGGCCCTGCAGCTCCCGCAGATCAACGTCGAAGTCGATCTCCTCCGCCGCATGGAAGCGGAAGATCGCCAGCACATCGGCTGTCGGCCAAACTCGCAGGTCCGGGCACTCGGCATCAGCCGGACGGGACAACACTGCTTCCGCCCGGGGCATCGGCATCACGACCTCGCCCTCGGAGTACTGGCACTTCCAGCCGCTCTCGCTGATCAGGTCGAGGACCGCCTGCCAGTCCTCCACCGAGGCGTCAGGGACACGCACGTCCGGCAGCGACCCCATCTCATCAAGGTCGAAGAAGTACTCGACGTCATCCCACAACAGATCAGACACCCCGCCATGCTGCCCGGCACCGATCCTCAACGCAGCCCGATTTCCTTGACGAAACCCATAGGGGCACCCCCCCCCAGCCCGGCTCCACCCGCGCACGACAGGTGCGGGCACCGGCACACATTCATGCCCTTCTGAATCAGCATCAGTACATCCCTTGTACAGCGGCCCTACCGCCCACCCTCCCCGGCTTGCCGCGCCGCGCGCGCGGCACCGGTCCGCAACGACACCCTCGTCCCTGGAGCACGCCCTCACAGGGCCGTTAGGGTCTTGCCCATGAGCAACGACATCGACATCGACGCGCTCGCCGGTGAACTTCGGTCCCCCGAGCGGGTGCGCAGGAGGGCTGCCGAGGACGCCCTGGTCGGCGTAGGCGCACCGGCCGTGCGGCATGTGCTGGCCCTGGCGGAGCCGGTGGACGGGAATCCCGGCTATCTCGGTGTGCAGCCGGTGTTGGAACGCCTCGGCGAGCAGGCCATCGCCCCGCTGCAGCGGATCCGCCGTCACGGACCGGGGGGCCTGCGCCGGGCGGCGCTGCGGGCTCTGGCGGACCTCGGTGGAGGTGATGTACTCGATGACAAGGACATCCGGGCCGTCGAGCGTCTGGTGTCCGTCAAACTCACCGACGAGGAGGAACCCGACCTGCCCATCGGGCGCTGGCTCGCGGTGCCCCATGCGAAGGTCGAGGACATCGTGGAGGCGCTGGGGCTCCACGACCCGCGTCCGGTCACCGTCGCCATGGGGCTGGCGGCCGCGGTCGAAACCCAGAACTCGGTCGAGTACCAGGATCCCGAGGGAGGGACGGCAACCGGCTACCGCGTGTTCATCACCCCGGAATTCGACGGCTGGCGTCTCGTCTACGGCGACGACTTCATCAACGATCGCTGGGCCGACGCGGTACAGCGGCTCAGCACCCGTTGCCGGGAGGCGCATTTCTACCTCGTCGACGACTTCGACGGGGTGAGAATCTGGTGGGTGGCGCAGAACGGGCACGACCGGCGGGGCTACAGCACGTACGGCGATCCCCAGTGGATCGGCGAGCCGATGCCGTTCGAACGCAGCCTGATGTCCGATCCGGATGATCTGTTCGAAGACAGCGAGGACTACTCGGAGGGCGTCACAGACCCGGAGAACGTGGCGTCATGGATCTCCATTCCTCCGACGGCAGTCAGTGTCGCCGAACGAACCGGCCATGGACATCTGGCCGTTACGGACCCCCGAACCGGTCACGGCCGGTTCAAGGGTGCGCTGACGGTCTGATCTCTCCGGGGAGCCGGGCAGCCGCAGTGTGAGGAGGGGTCACAGGAGCTGGTGGCCCACCTTCTTCCATGTCCTTTCGATGGAGGTCAGGTGATCCTCCATCTCCTGGTTCATCGCCTTGACCTTGTCGGTCCGCTGCTCGGCCTTCACCTTGGTGTAGTCGCTGTCGATCGCCTTCTTGAGGGCTTCGCGCGCCTTGTCGTCGGTCATTCCGGGGAGGGCGGCGGCCATGGTCTGCGTACGTCCGGCGTCAGGGCCGTACCGCGCGGCGAAGCGCCTCTCGACCTCTGCCCGGACCTGGGCGGGCGTGAGGTTGGCGGCCGCCTTGACCTCCTTCTGCTTTGCGGCGTCCAGAGCCTTGCCGATCTTCACGTCTTCCGGGTCGGTCCGGTAGGTGGTGCTGTAGTAAATGGGGACGTCCTTCAGATTCTTCCTCAGCTCATCGGAACACTTCGCATGCCCTGCCCCCTTGCCGCAGGGTTCACGTTCCGTGTACAAACCCGTCGCCTTGTATTTGTCGTTCTCCGACTTGCCTTCGTTGACACGGTTCATCCACTCGATGAGATGCTTCTCCGAATGCCGCCCCGATACGTTCTTCACCGGCGGAACGGAGGAATCCACAACGTAGTGAACCTGCCCGTCCGACCCCGTCATCTCCATGACGGCGTAGTTCCGCCCGGTGAAGTCCGGAGCGTGGTCCCCGATGGTCTCCGAATTATTGACGACGTCGGATTTGAAGCTGTCCAGGTATTTGTTCCCGGTTATCCGGTGGGCCGTCACGCCAAGAGACTCACTCGAATTCTTCGCCGCACTGTCCTTGGTGCCCGTGGCCGCGTCTCCCGCACCCGCCGGTCGGTACGGCTTGTCGACGTTTTCCGGACTGCCGCCGACGCCGTGCTGCTCATGGAATCCGACGCTCAGCCGGCCCACCGCGGAGACCACCGCGAGCTGCTCTCCGTGGGACATGTCGCCAAATCCCGGCAGGCGCTCGCTCAGATCCTGCCTCGTGAACGACACCGGTCCCACGTCACCGCGGTCCGGACCACGCTCATCGCCGACCGCGTCCCGCACCACGCCAGCCAGGCTGCCGTTCTCCGCCCAGTCGTTCAGACGCTGGTGAACGTCGTCGAGCTCCACTCGGTGCACATCGTTCGCGCGGCGAAGCGCCTGCTGGAGGGCGTCGGGCTGGAGGCCGAGCTGCTCCGAGTTGTGAGCCTCGGGGTCGGAGACGCGGCTCGGTCCGTCATCCACGTCCATGTCGTCGCCATGGTCGTGGTCGGAGTCGTCGTCGAAGTCGCGGACCGACTCGTCGTCGGAGTCGCCGTCGTAGTCGTAACCGGAGTCGCCGTCATGCGAGGACCCGGCATTGGAGGGGCCGGCGTTCGAGGGGCCGGCGTGTGGGGTGGGAGCCTCCTCGTCGACGTCCATGGCGTCGGGGTCCCTGCCGCTGTTGCCGCCGTGGCCCGGCTCCGCAGCGGGACGGCGGTCGGTGGTCGCGGGGCGGCTGTCGGCGGGGCGGTTGGAGCCTGCGGTCGGGGTGGGCATGGAGGGGGTGACAGGGCGGCGGTCGGGGTTGAGGGGGATGGCGAAGACGCCGTTGTCGCCGTTGTGAAGGGGGGTGTTGGAGCGCTGGCCGGTCTGGGAGTCGATGTAGGTGATGTCGCCGTTGTGGTTGACGGCGTTCCAGGCGTGGGCACGACCGTTGGAGTCGGTGGTGATGATGACGGCCTGCGAGCCGTGGCCGGAGTCGCGGAGGGTCGATTCCAGGTTGGTGAAGGCGTCCTTGCCGTTGCCCATGTCGGAGAACTTCGCGCCGAGGGTGTCCTCGATACGGTCCCGGCCGCCGGTCTCACCCCGGTCGGAGGGGTTGCCGTCGGCGTCGGTGTCCGGGGTGCGCGAGGCCGCGGCGGTCGGGTTGCCGGAGTACGTGTCGACGGTGGACAGGGCGGTGTCGACGCAGTTGTTGTTGCGGCCCGGCTCGCTGGGGTCGGTGCCGTTGATGTTCTGCGTCCACGACCCGTCGTTGGGGTCGGGGTGGCGGACCGGGTCACCGTTGTCGTCCCGGGGGACGACGGATTCCAGGTTGTTCTGGTCGTCGGGACGCGGGCCTTCGACGCCGCCGGGCTGGTCGTACGGCCGGGAGTCGGAGGCGGGGCGCGGAGGCCCCTGCGGGGTGCCGCCCGGCTGGTTGTGCTGGGAGCCGCCGCCTGTGTTCTGCGCCGGGATGCCGGCGTGGAGGTGGACGGGGGGCGGGACGGTGTGCTGGCTCTGCGGGTTCTGCGCGCTCTGCGGGTTCTGCGGGTTCTGCGCGCTCGGCGGGTTCTGCGCGCTCGGCGGAGTCGACGGGGTCGACGGCGACTGCTGGGCCGGGGTCTGCGCGGACGGGGTCTGCGGCGACGGGGTCTGCGGCGTGGGAGTCGTGCCGGACGTGGGCGGTGCGCTCGGCGGGGTGTTTCGGCCCGGGGTGCCGCTGGGGTTCGCCGGGGTGCTCGTGCTCGCGCCCGAGTTGGAGGGGGTGCCGTTGCTGGGGGTG
>Ga0307517_10003804_pt1 | contig 23418 bp, 21 predicted proteins | sample 23_EM_MG_FD_194515 | JGI IMG/M metagenome (GOLD analysis project Ga0307517, IMG submission 194515) | Populus trichocarpa ectomycorrhiza microbial communities from riparian zone in the Pacific Northwest, United States - 23_EM | ecosystem: Host-associated > Plants > Roots > Unclassified | place...
CAGCTGGTACCTTGCTGGCGGATCTCTGGACAGGGTTGAATATCTTCCAGGGACGTCCATAGAGGGCATGGTATGGCGAGATGCCTAGAGATTCATGGGGGGCGCCGTTCATGGCTGCTGCAATAGCGGGGAGGGCGCCGGACCAGTTGTTTTGTCTGGGGTTAACGAAGTTCCTCATTAGCTGTTTGAGGGTACGGATCCTTCGCTCAACCTGGCCATTCGTTTGGTGGTGGTATTGGGTCGCCATCCAGACCTGGATACCAAGGGACTTCATCATTTGTGACCAAAACTTAGAGGTAAAGCGAGAGTCCTGGTCAAGGACAATGCTGAGAGGGAGGCCATGGACGTCGAAGATTGTGCTGTTAAGCTTCTTGAAGATCTTCTCAGAGGTGGCCGCGTCCTTGAGGGGGATGAGATGTGTGTAGGAGGTAAAGCGGTCCATAATGACCATGATAGATGTGTAGCCATCGGATTTGTTAAAAGGTCCGGCGAAGTCTATGGCTAGGGATTGGTAGGCTTCGTCGGGGTCAGGGAGGGTAAGGGATCGTCCATAGGGCAGGGTGGTGGGCTCGTTGTTAATCTGGCACTTATCGCATGACCGACAGTATAGGACAAAGTCCTGGCGCATCTGTGGCCACCAGAAGAAGCAAGCCGCATAGGAGTAGCATTTGTAAGCTGAGAAATGTCCGAGGCCTTCATGGACAGTCTTGAGGATGAAATCCCGTAGGGATACCCCCTTCTCAAGAGGTCCTACCGGTATATAAAGGTTTTCGTACCCATTGGTGTTCTGGGCAAGTAGAAGGCCATCGCGGATGGAATAGTGCAATCTGTTATCGGTTTCCTTGACCCTGGTGTAGAGGGCGTCAGTCTTAAGGTCTTCTCTAACACGCTGGGCGAGGATACTCATAAGGCGGGAGGCTCCCTGAGAGGTATGGGATATCGGGGAGCGAGGCCTGGCCTTCTTCAAGGGCTGTATTCGATGTTGAAGTCCTATCCTGCTCATTTCTCTTTGTCTTCTTACTCTGCTTCCGGACCATAGGGTCCTTTAGCCAGTAACCTGCACCTTCTTTTTCATTCTTATGTATTTCACACCCCTCGTCAGTGCATGACATCCAGCTCATTTCTGAGTGTCGTCTTTCCATTTTACTAGAGATTGGGAGTGTTGTATTATCACCCCAAGAGTTTCCAATCGATATTCTGCTATCGTTGCTGGCTGCACTTGATGTAGCTGGCGAGGAAGTAGAGGCCTTACGCTTCTGGGAGCGAGTCACAGCATTGCTGGTAATCTCGTCCATAAGGTATTCAGGGCAGCAGCGACTGATAGAGTCACTGCTGGTAAGGGTGGGAGAGGTTTGGGCTTCGCCTGAGTGGTACATGCCGTCGTCTGATTCAACTCTAAAGTCGCTAGAGGAGGCGTACCTTGTATTGATCTGTAGGGGTTGGGTAGGGTCAGGTAGCTCAAGGCTATCATAATCGATAGTGGGGTCCTTGAGGCTTATATCTAACTGCCCTGGGGTTCCCTCATGGATTCTCGATAGGTAGTCTGCTAGGAAATTCTTCGCTCCTGGCTGGTAGTCTATTTTAAAATCAAAGTGACTGATGTGCGTTAGCCATCTCTGCTGTCGTCCATTGAGATTCTTCTGTGTCATGAGTTTGGTGAGACTCTCGTGGTCTGTAACCACTGTAAATTGCCTGTGTAGCAAATGGGGAGCGAATGCTTCCATAGCCTCAATGATTGCGAGCGTTTCCTGTTGGTGTGTGGGGTAGTTGCTTTGTGATGGCGTCAGCTTCCTGCTGTGGAACGCTGCAGGTCTGGCTGCATCTCTGGTTGGTCCTTGGCCTATCCAAGCGCCCGTACCTGTAGGGGATGCATCGGTAAAAAGCCATATCATATCTGGCTTATTATAGTCGATCGGTCTTAGGACTTTGTGCTTATCTGCAGCTCGCTTGACCGCTTCGAAGGCTGCTTCCTGCAGATCCGTCCACAGCCATTCAGCGTTCCCACTCAGTTCTGTGAGCGGGGCTGTGATGGTGGCGATGTGGGGAATGAACTGCGAGATATAATTAACTATTCCATTGAATCGCGGCAGTTCTTTCTGGCTCTCTGGTCTTGTCCAGTCCATTATGGTCCGGATTTTCTCTGGTGCAGTGTGGATGCCGTCATCGTCTATCATATGGCTTAGGATATCGAGCTTTGTGGCAAAGAAAACACTTTTCTTTGGGTTGGCATAATAGCCGGCGTTCTGCAGCTTACTGCAGGCGTTCGTAACGTCCTTAACATGCTCTTCACAGGTGTCACTGAAGACAAAAATATCGTCAATGTAGACCCATATGTTCTGGCCTAATTCGTCATGGAATAGGTCCTCCATAGTCCTCACAAAGGTTCCGGGAGCATTCATGTCTCCTTGCATCATGACCTGGCTGGTAAAGCCACCGAAGGGTGTTTTGATTGTGTTGTACTTCACATCATCAGGATGCACTCTGGTCTGGAAATAGGCGTCACTGGGATCTATCTTGCTGCGGAACCGTCCTCTGGCTACTGCATTTAATATAGTGTTTTGTTCTGGGATCTGTGTGTGATCGGCCTGGGTGTTATCATTCCTGAAGCGGAGGTCTACCAGGGGTCGGATTCTGCCATCGCTTTTGGCTTCGACAAACATGCTGGCTCCTCCGGGCCCACTGGTCCTATGGAGGATACCGGCGTTCATCTGCTGGTTGATCCATGCCTTGTATTTGGGCATCAAGGCTTGTGGCGCTTTGAAGGTGGGTGTCTTTAAAAGCTTCATCGGGTCTATGAGGCTTATCCTGTGCATTATCTTGCGTACTGGGGGATGTTCCTCAGGTACCTCTTTGACAAATACCTTGGGGAACATCGCCAGGAAGTCTGGTACTTCCTGTGCCTTCGTCATGGCTGATCTAGACTCTCTAGATTTTCCGTCACTGGTAACTCTGACCTTGTACTTGGAGAAGTAAATGCTGTTCTTTTGGCAATCGATGACCGCTCCTAGCCTTATGAGATCGTCCATACTGATGAGGATATCAAAGTCTGACAATCACGTGACTAGCATAGGCACCTTGTCGACTCTCATCTTGCCTTGCTGAATCATAACCTCAACAGAGAAGTTGGTAGTTGATCGCGATCCTTTAAGGGCCATCATCAGGGTGACGGGATTCTTCCTAGCTGGGTAGGGGATGTTATGTGTTGTAACGAATTTGTTGCATATCAGGTACCCCCAATGGTACATGTATCTGAGAGGGCTCTGGCGGGCTTGCCATTGATGTTGATAGTGAATTCGAGGGCTTGGAATGCCCTATCCTTAGGCGTGCCCACAGTCGTCTTGTAGGTCCTGACAGAGCCGCTGCCATCTAGCTCCTCTGTGCTGTCTGTATCAGGCTCATATTCACCTTCGCTGCTGTCGGGGCTGTCCTCAGGGAGGCGAACATGGTTGGTCTTAACTTCTTTCTTTGGGCATTCATTTGCCATGTGTCCGCTTTCGCCACAGTTGACACAGGCTCCTTCTGCCTTGCGGCGGTCCATCTCAGCCTTACTTGGCTTGTTGGACTTGGTATAGGTCCTCTTCTTGGCCGGGGCCTTTCCTTTGCCTGTGCTCCTGGGCATTGATGTGGTAGGGGGCTTGCGGTAGGTATTCTCTTTGTTTGGAGTATGAGTTTTGCTGCTAGAAGCCTGGCTTCTATCGCTGCCTTTGTAGCCGCCAGTTCTGTACATAGTAGCGTCATAGCCTTCTGCTACAGCTACCATCTAGTCCTAGGTACTTCTGGTCTGAGCTGGGGCTCAACATTGCGCCGTAGTCTAGAGTCCATAGCATCGAGGAATCGTTGCTTCTGTGCATAGTCCGAGATAGATCCTGCTGGGAGGGATCGTTGGAGGTCCGCTAGCTCTCCAGCTATCTTTGTTATGCGTTCTGGCTGTCCACCTGCAGTCTGGCGGATATTCTGCCACTTATGATAGGTGTCATCGGTGTTTGTAGAGGCTTCGAATAGCTGCTGAAGGCGTTGGGTTAACTGCGCTAGAGTTAGGTCCTCCACTTCTCTGTCAAGCGTCTGATATGCGTTGTTGGCTTTGCCATCTGTGTAGGCGCCATAGTAGTCTGCCACTCCAGGGGAGTCGTCGTTTAGTCCTGATCTCGCCAGGTGCTTTTTGAGTGTTCTAAGCCATCGCTTGAGTCTGTCTTGTTTCAGATCTTCTCCTTCCCCGCTAAACATGGGCGGTTTGGGGAGCTTGGGAGGGGGCAACCTGGGCGGACCTGGGTCTGCCATGGTGCCTGTAGGTGGGTCTGGGGCTGGAGGTGGTGGGTCTCGTCGTTCAGGGTGCTCTCTGGCGCTCCTGGATCTCGAGGGTCTTTCTGGTTTGTCTGGAATGAATGTACCAGGTAGTTGTTGCGCTGTATGCTCTCGTGAGGGCGCTCTAGTTGGTGTCTGACTTCCAAAGACTCCTAGAATGCGGGGTGCTCGCCACCTGCTTATTGTGGGGCGTTCTGGTGGGCGTTCAGTTTCCGATGTTTGCTGTGCTGCTGCTCTTGCTGCTGCTCTTTCCTCAAGCCGCCGGGCTTCTCTTTGAATGAGTTCCTCAGCTGTGAGGTCTTGGTCTTGGTCTGAATCTGTATCTAGATCTCCTGGAAGTGGGTGACTGGTTCTTGCTGGTTTATCTGCTGAGTCTGGCGTGGGCCCAGGGGTTGGTTCCTGTGTGGTTGGTTCTGGAGTATCGTCTGTGGGTTCTGCTGAAGGACGATTGTAGGCCCTACCGGACCTGGTAACGCTTCTGCACCTGCGTTCTGCTATTGTGAATGTAGCACCTGAGCCGGGAGTTTCTTTCCCTGCCCCCCCTGCTTCTAACTAGTTATCAAGATACTGGAAAGGTGATCAATCCTACCAGGCTGTTCTCAATCCTGAGAACAAAGGGGTTTCACCTGCTGTAGGCAAAAAAATGTAACAGGTTTATTCCTGTCTAACGAAAATACAATAGGACCGGCGATAAACCTGCTAGCGCTGGTGCTAAGGGAGGCTTCAAGGGACCGGAGGTAACAGATAATAGTTGAAGCACAAATAGAACTCATGGATTGCCGTTCAACCAAGTGTATTCTTAGACTGAAGGTCTGTCGAAGTCTGCTGTCTCCTGCTAGCCATGAGACTGGTTTAAAATCAAAACCCAAGAGCGATAGCCTTCCTGCAATCACGATCATTACCAGTAGCTGCGTACATACCGGAATCCTGTAATCCTGCAAGACCAAAGAAAGAATCAAACAAACAAACAGTACTCAGCCTTCGCCAGTGCTACATGACCATTCCATACCCGGAATCCTAAATATAAACTGCCAACAAAGCAAACTAAACATAGCAATACAATAGCATAGCCTATCTGACTCAGAGACAGTGGCGGAGCTGAAATCAAATCAAATAAACCAAATATAAATCAACTAAACATAGGAGATCCTGCACTGCCCGCTCCTGTGTACCAGTACCGGAACATGTATACATGTTACACTATCGCAGGCACAGAACCAGGAGGAAGCCCCTCAACGTCCACCACAGACACCAACCCCTCTGGAAAACTGGGGACCCACGATAGACTTGCCGGAGATGACGCCGACAATCACGCCATACCGCTCACCTACAGCCCAGGAAGAAGCGGAACGAAAGCAAAAGGAACACGATGCTCTCCACTGGACGGGGTGCTACAACGACAACTGCTCGGTCCACGAGAGCGAGAAAGTGGCACGAGGATAGTACCCCAAGAAATCCAGTGCTACGCGATCAGGCTGGAACCAGCCATATGAGACAAAGGCACCAGCACAGGAAGAGGACCGCCAGGTCCAATTCTCAAAAAACAAGCAACCAAAAGCGAGGCATTCCACCAAAAACTGGAAAGAATGCTACAACGACAAGTGCCCGACACACGTCCAATTCAAGGTGGACGCAGGGTACTACCCGCAAAAAGACGGAACAAAGAAGGACCTCTCACACTAGCACCGGTACCACTGGGACGCAAAGTTCCGCGTCGGAAGGAAAGGCGTCGTGGGGACACGACAGGAGAAGGAGGGGAGGGCAAAAACACAACCCGATATCGAGGCCTTACAAATGAGATCCGGGAACTGTGGGAAGGAAGGGAGCAATCCCAAAAAAACGAGGAGGACTCCCGAAGGAAGATAGCCCACCAACAAGTGAAGATAGAGCGACTCCACGAGGAGATCCAAGGAGTTCGCAGGACGGTGGCAGGATCAGGATTCAGCCTAGGCAGGCTGAAGAGAGAGGTGGACAATGGGAGAAAGGGAAACCAGGAGCTCGAGCGCCGGAACCACGAGCTAAAGAAAGAGTTGAGAAGAGCTGGGCGGAAGTTGCTAGACTTGGGCAATTAGCATCGAGGGACCGATGCTAGAGGGAGACGGGAGCTAATGTCACAAATCGTGACTAAGCAAGGCAGATTTCACTATAACGTCATTTGACTCATAGTTTTCACATGACTACCCACTTGCGAGTTATTGATTGATTATGATTGGTTAATGATTTCATGACGTCACGATCGTGACTTCATATGATGTAATGATTGCGCACATGACTACGCACTTGCAAGTCATGGGTTTCACGCATGCGACTCATTCGAGCGCATGATCGAGTTATGGGTTGAGATCGAGGAAAGAGGATGTGCGCAGTTGATTCGTAAGAATCAGCTGATGGATTTCGCACCATGACGAATCATGAGTCATGGGGCTATGTTAGGTAATTGTGACGTAAGGTTAGGGTTGTGGGAAGATTTCTATAAACGGAGCTTGGTTCCGACCAAGAGATAGGATCTTCACGCAACCATCTAAGTACTTTTCTATACTTCAGATATTGCAATACGATTACGCTTTACTCTCTTTACATACACTCCTCCTCTACGAGAGCCTACGCTCAAAAGAACCCGGAGAATATTGTGATAGTCTCGACAGGCCGCCCGAACATAGAACTATTGTGATAGTTCTATCAAAGCACGACAATCTACCAATCTTACTATCCGGACAGATAGTATCCCTCGACAGATCGCTCAAAGACAAGCAAGCCAGTCCCGTACTATCTGAAGAGATAGTACTTCCCTTCCTGTGGTGCAAGAAAACGAGACTCGCATATCAGGGAGACAACTGTCGTTGCCTGTTGCATTACTGCTCGACAATAGGATTGTTACAAGTGGTCGGACAGCATCGGGACAGGTTGCGTTGGAGTCCGCCGGTCGAGGGGAATCGAACGGTATAGGTCCCGAAGCGTCCGCATGGCTATAGAGGTCAGCATGATGAAAAAGGCAGATACCTCAGTGGGCAGATGTCCGCCAGAGTCGGGAAGGGTCTCATTAGGGTCTGCTGGCCGAGGGGAATCGAATGGTATAGGCCTCGAAGCCTCCGCATGCCTGTAGCACCCAGTAGCCAACAATTTGAAAGTACTTGCCCGGGGAACTAAAGTGCCAAGGTATGCATAGCCATTCAGCCAGTGGTCGGACAGCATCGGGACAGGGTGCGTTGGAACCCGCCGGACGAGGGGAATCGAATGGTATAGGTTTCAAAGTGTCCACATAGCTATAGAGGTCAGCAGGATGAGAAAGGCAAATACCTCAGGGGGCAGATGTCCGCCAGAGTTGGGAAGGGTCTCATTGGAGTCCGCTCGCCGAGGGGAATCGAATGGTATAGGTCTCTAAGTGTCCGCATGCCTGTAGCACCCAGTAGCCAACAATTTGAAAGTACTTGCCTGGGGAACATAAGTACAAAGGTTTGGATAACATATCGACCAGTGGTCGGACAGCGTCGGGACAGGGTGCGTAGGAATCCGCTGGTCCAGGGGAATCGAATGGTGTAGGTTTCGAAGCATCCGCATGGCTGTAGAGGTCAGCAGGATGAAAAAGGCAGATATCTCAGGGGGCAGATGTCCGCCAGAGTCGGGAAGGGTCTCATTGGAGTCCGCTCGCCGAGGGGAATCGAATGGTATAGGTTTCTGAGTGTCCGCATGGCTATAGCAGTCAGCAGTATGAAAGAGGCAGATATCTCGGAGGGCAGATGTCCGGCAGAATCGTGAAGGGCCTCATTGGAGTCCGCTCGCCAAGGGGAATTGAATGGTATAGGTCTCGAAGCGTCCGCATGCCTGTAGCACTTAGTAGCCAACAATTTGAAAATACTTGCCCGGGGAACTCAGGTACAAATGGGTGGATAACTCTTCAACCTGTGGTCGGACAGCATCGGGACAGGGTTCGTTGGAATCCGCCAGTCGAGGGGAATCGAATGGTGTAGGTCTGGCAGCATCCGCATGGCTATAGCTGCCAGCAGGATGGAAATAGCTGATATCTCAGCGGGCAGATGTCCGGCAGAGTGGGGGAGGGTCCCATTGGGGTCCCCTCGCCGAGGGGGATCGAATGATATAGGTTTCGAAGCGTCCGCATGGCTATACAGGTTAGCAGGATGTAAAAGACAGATATCTCAGGGGGCAGATGTCCGCCAGTTGGGAAGGGTCTCATTGCAGTCCGCTCGCTGAGGGGAATCGAATGGTATAGGTTGCGGAGTGTCCGCATGGCTATAGCTGTAAGCAGTATGAAAAAGGCAGATATCTCGGAGGGCAGATGTCCGGCAGAATCGGGAAGGGTCTCATTGGAGTCCTCTCGCCGAGGGGTATTGAATGGTATAGGTCTCGAAGCGTCCGCATGCCTGTAGCACTCAGTAGCCAACAATTTGAAAATACTTGCCCGGGGAACTCAAGTACAAATGGGAGGATAACTCTTCAACCAGCCATCGGACAGCATCGGGACAGGGTGGGTTGGAATCCGCCAGTCGAGGGGAATCGAATGGTCTAGGCTTCGAAGCGTCCGCATGGCTATGGCTCTCAGCAGGATGTAAAAGGCTGATATCTCAGCGGGCAGATGTCCGGCAGAGTCGGGGAGGGTCCCATTGGGGTCCGCTCACCGCGGGGAATCGAATGATATAGGTCTCAAAGCGTCCGCATGGCGATACAGGTCAGCAGGATGTAAAAGACAGATGTCTCTGGGGGCAGATGTCCGCCAGAGTTAGGAAGGGCCTCATTGGAATCCGCTCCCTTAGCGGTCATGAATTGTGTCAATCTGGATGGAAGAGCATGCCCCTCTCCCAAGGTTGATATTATTCAATAGTTCCTCAGATTCAATCATGAAGCTTCATGCGAGGTGTGAAAGAACTTAGAAGCCTTTTGCGAGCGTTGTTGGTGGTGATTAAATAAGGGGTATGTTTTGAGTCGTTACCTGGACAATAGATGGTTAGTCATCCTATGTTAAGCTCCTTTTTCGTCTGAACAGCCTTTGTCTGGTGATGAAGTATTCAGTTGTAAGTAGAGGCGATCAGAGGCCGGGAGAGATCGCCAATGCAAACCTCCACTGGTCGCTTACCATGGTGTTCTTCGGCAGATTAGGGTGTGAAATGGCCCATCCGGGTGCACTGGGCGGACAGGATGCGGGTTGTATTGCACCCAACGGACTAGGATGCAACCATTCTGCTGGGGCACTCGGAGGGTCCGCCGGGCGGACAGGATGCTCCAGGCGGATTTCCTGCGTCCGGACGCAATGCCTATCCGTCTGGAGCAAATACTTTTTTTGCTGAGGTGCTGAAGGCGTTGGGTTAACTGCGCTAGAGTTAGGTCCTCCACTTCTCTGTCGCGCGTCTGATATGCGTTGTTGGCATTGCCATCTGTGTAGGCACCACAGTAGTCCGCTACTCCAGGGGAGGGGTCGTTTAGTCCTGATCTCGCCAGATGCTTCTTGACTGTTCGAAGCCATCGCATGAGTTTGTCTGGTTTCAGGTCTTCTCCTTCACGGCTAAACATGGGCAGTTTCGGGAGCTTGGGAGGGGGCAACCTGGCCGGACCTGGGTCTGCCATGGTGCCTCTAGGTGGGTCTGGTCGTTCAGGGTGCTCTCTGGCACACCTGGATCTTGAGGGCCTTTCTGGTGTGTCTGGGATGAATGTACCAGGTAGTTGTTGCTCTCTATGCTTTCGGGAGGGCGCTCTAGTTGGTGTCTGACTTCCAAAGACTCCCAGAATACTGGGTGCTCGCCACCTGCTTGCAGTGGGGCATTCTAGAGGGCGTTCAGTTTCCGATGTTTCCTGTGCTGCTGCTCTTGCTGCTGCTCTTTCCTCAAGCCGCCGGGCTTCGCTTTGAGTGAGTTCCTCAGCTGTGTGGTCGTGGTCTTCGTCTGAATCTGTATCTAGATCTCCTGGAAGGAGGTGACTGGTTCTTGCCGGTGTATCTGCTGAGCCTGGCGTGCGCCCAGGGGTTGGTTCCTGTGTGGTTGGTTCTGGAGTATTGTCTGTGGGTTCTGCTGAAGGATGATTGTAGGCCCTACCGGACGTGGTAACGCTTCTGCTCCTGCGTTCTGCTATTCTGAATGTAGCACCTGAGCCGGGAGTTCCTTTCCCTGCCACTCCTGCTTCTAACTAGTTATCAAGATACTGGGAGGGTGATCAATCCTACGAGGCTGTTCTCAATCCTGAGAACAAAGGGGTTTCACCTGCTGTAGGCAAAAGAATGTAACAGGTTTATTCCTGTCTAACGAAAATACAATAGGACCGGCGATAGAACTGCTAGCACTGGTGCAAAGGGAGGCTTCAAGGGACCGAAGGTAAGAGATAATAGTTGAAGGACAAATAGAACTCAGAGATTGCCGTTCAACCAAGTGTATTCTTAGACTGAAGGTCTGTCGAAGTCTGCTGTCTCCTGCTAGGCAGGAGACTTGGTTACATACAAAACCCAAGAGCGATAGCCTTCCTGCAATCACGATCATTACCAGTAGCTGCGTACATACCGGAATCCTGTCATCCTGCAAGACCAAAGAAAGAAACATCGCTCAGCCTCCACCAGTGCTACATGACCATTCCATACACGGAATCCTAAATATAAACTTCCAGCAAAACAAACTAAACATAGCAATACAATAGCATAGCCTATCTGACTCAGAGACAGTGGCGAAGCTGAAATCAAATCAAATAAATCAAATATAAATCAACTAAACATAGGAGATCCTGCACTGCCCGCTCCTGTGTACCGTTACTGGAACATGTACACATATTACAGTGGCGGGGTCGGCCGTCGTTTATTACCCATCGAGGATCAGTTTGGGAGAATGGGGGGGAAGCCCCCTCCCCATTTCTTTCCCGTACCGAGTGTATTTCAAACCAACTTGTCAACTATATTAACAAACAAACAATTGTGCTCCCTCCACTCAATATCCGCCCAATTATCCAAGCGGATATCCCCATTGGACCAACCAATACACGGCCTACCGTGCCTGGTACTTTGCTGACGCATATACTTATCCGTAACACTAAACTCCTTTTGTACCCCAAACCAACACTTGAAGTAATCCATACTGTAAAGGAAATATCGTCAAAGACGATGTAATCATATTCACCACGCCACAGAGAAAGGTCCAACATTCCCGACATAAAGACATGACTCCCCAGGGACCGAGACCATTCAGTTTTACCCGTACACGAGGGACCCCAAATTACCAAGGAAATAGGTCTATCTACATCCTCCCCGATACACTCCGCCCAAGTAGAAAGAACACTCGGAACTTTCCAATCATCGAAACCAGATTTATATTCCTCTACGGCGGGCCGATAATAATGGTCCGCTACACTTCGCAGGTTATTGAAGCACGAGAGATAAAACCTGGCATCCAGAGCTCGAACGTTCTCAAGAAACTACCCATAACGTCAGCAATGATTCCGAACAAGCCTTATTAATGAAAGTAATTGTCGCATAGAATCGTCACTCAGGGTCTCTCTGGGATCATTGAGAGAGCCGGTAGGGGGGAACCTACTTCATCCTTAGTCGGTGCATCGAAGCATGCAAGCCACGCAGCTTGCGATTTCCATGAGCCGGCGCCCACTTGACAATCTTCCCTTCCGAAATCCTCAACGACGAGATCCCCCTCCTTCCCCACGTAGTCCGAAGCTCTTTCCGGAGTACGGTATACGATCTGGATATTCGGGTGATATACGCGATCGCCTCATCGTACGTCAAGGAACCGGGCACTCGTCGACTCGATCAGTCCTCCACTCACTCGACGGCAGAAAGCGTGGTAATGCACCCCGCCATCAGCATGTCGTTCTCCTCCATGTCTGAACTCGAGTTGATGTCCTCGAAGTACTCGCACAATTGCATCAGGGTCGCACCCGTCACCCTGGGGGTATGTGACGAGCAGGTGTTTACAACAGACTTAGAAGGAAGATTGACGTCGAGCAAATGGTAGGTCCCCATCGTCAACTAGTAGGCCGACAGTTCCCGTTCCAGTCTCGCCGATGCTTCCAGCAATAGAAGCAGTGCGTTCCCCTTCTCCTAGTAAGCGTCGACGGCATTGACTGGCGTGTGGGATGGCAGGACATGGGGAGGACATATACCGTACATCGCGGGCACTTTGTACGGGCCAAAATGAGGTAGATCAGGTGTATTTGCAGCGTTAGTGGAGATTGTAGCAGCAGAAGCGCAAAGAGTAGTAGAATCGTTTGAAGGCATCGTGAGGGTAGCATGTTTTGTCGGAATCCGAACAGTGCGACCGTGGGTATTTAAGCGATATGCCAAGAGAATACATGCAACAAGTACCGAGACATCTTAAACCGCTCAACCACTGCTTCTTTTAATATTATAGAAGCAGTGGGAGCGGTGGGACCCAACACTTAACCCAATTACTACGCACAGTGCACAAAGTCATCGGACAAGGAACGCCAAAGAGTGGAGACTCCTACTCGACCCAAGTGGGAGACATCATAGCAACGCATGACTGACACCACCCACCCACACCATTTATTTAATTCACCGCTCCCACACCATTGCAACATTAGTCGCGCACATGTCATTATCGCCATCATACACAGTATTGCCCCCCCCGGCCCCGTCGACGATAATCACGCATGACCTTGCCATAGGTACAGCCCCTGAACTAGCCGTCATCGAAGAGGCGATGCCCTTCCGCCGATCCCGTAGTTATTTGTACAGGAGATCGTTCTTCCCGCCCCATCGCCGTTACAGTCGTGGCTATGGTCGCCATTTGTACTTGATGCCTCGCCGCCGATCATTCAATCGCCGTTTGCGCAAGGCCACCTTACATCATAAGGACGCACCATGGTCATCGACACTAACGGTGGACAGCATTCCCCGACCACAGAACGAAACGTCATACGTCGTCACGCTCAACCCTTCATCAACCGATTACATCCGCCCCACCTAGCAAGTCATACGATCTGGCAATACACGAGCGCCTAGCACACCCCCACCCACCTCTATCTCGGAGTACGAGGAGAGGAAGCATTTATGTTACCACCCCGTCATAAGGATATCATCTCTTTCCATCAGCTTCCAATTAACATGGAGACGATCATTCTACATGAGAGTGATGTGCTTTCACGAAGAGTCCTCGGAGGTCGAGACCACCTTCAACATGTACTCCCGGCCCCGACCAGGTATCAACCCACAGCCCCCCCATGCCCCGAACCTCGTCGAGATCAACCACCTGCCGTCAGAGACTACGAGTGGACTCCTGTTTTCTGACGATGGCCCACTCAGTTCCAACAACCCAGAGCACGGAGAATCATGGTTCGGTTTCAGGCCGATCAACTCACGGTACAAACGCCACGTCATCTTCCACAGTGGCCCCAGGAAGATCCGCGTGAACGCGGGCTATACAATCAAGGAACGAGTCTTTCGCTATTCTGTCCGTCGTCGCAATTACGTAGCCTACGATCAGAAACAGGTTCAACCCATCAACCCGATCAGGCCAAGGGAACGTCAGACCCCTATTTGGTGGGTCGGATTCTACCACTCCACCCTCGATACAACTGAGAACACCCCTGGCAAACCCCCCCTCGTCGCCGACCATAACGGCCTCAATGATCAAGGCGCAGATGATGAGAACGAAGGCGATGACGTACCCACAGGTGTACTGATAAGGATCTAAAGATTTCACGGGAACTGTCGCTGGACCTAGCAGCCCTTTTAGATTAGAAAATTGAACTATATGCCACACTATACTCTGTTTGAAAACTCAGCAATGTGACTACTCATTCTTCGCCCCCCCAAAAGACCTTTAACCCCTTTTTCCCAAACACCCCTATGTTTTTTCTCCGCCCCAAGGATGGCTTTGTAAAGCCTCGTTTAGACTTAGTCAAAGTCTATGATTTAAAATACCTCTTCTTCTCCAACCTTTTCGCTAATGTCCTCCCATATCCCTAGAAAGTCATAATGATTATAGACATCAATAATTCACTTTCCAGTAACTCCACCCCTAGCAGAAGAAGGATCAGGAAAAACAGGTAAAAAAAGACCATGAGTTTGACCATAAAAAAAACCAGCCATCATCTGGCTAATCCCTCTCTCCCCTCTTCTAGCAGTAGGTTCAACACAATCCTTATTCCACTTCTCATTTGTGTATACAAATACCCATTTTCTCCTCTTTCCTCCACCCCTCTCCACAGATACCTCATCCCCCCACATTGCCTTCCTTCTCCACATCTCCCTTGTCCAATGCCTATGGGCTAATGCCCATTCCAACCTCTCCTGAGCCATGTCTTCATCCAAATGAACTCTCTCTTGTGCCACCCATTTTTTAAGATGCTTTTGTGCAATTCTTCTCTTCACTGTCTTGGTTGAAACATTGGGTGCAACTTTTTTAGCAATCTCAAAATTGGTACAGTACTAGGACAAAAATATTTCCGAAAACTGATCGTGCTTGGCAACCCCGTGATACCACCCATAACCTCAATCCACATTATGCCACCCAGAAGAAAAGAGAAGACTCCGGGAATTGGAGGCTTTCAGATATTGAGAAAGGAGAAATTATAGGACTGTGGAAGGTGCACCAGAGTGTTGCAAAAGTCTTACCACAGTTGACATATCCGAGACAAGACTCGGTAGTGCGCAAGTTTATCCTGAGGTGACAGCAGAGAAAGGACCACCACGATCACCCCACACCAGGCCACCCTTCCAAAGTCAGTGGGCGAGATCGGTGGCACCTACTTAGAGCAGCCAAAGCCAACACAAGCCAGACTTTACATGTGTTAACGCAATCTGTGACTCCTAATGTCAGGGTGCGAACAGTCAAGCGCATTTTAGCAAAAGAAGACATTAAAAAATGGCGAGCAAAAAAGAGACCAAAATTGACTGAGGACCATGCTGCTGAACGCTTGCGCTGGGCTTTACGCTATGCAGATTGGACTGAGGAGGATTGGAAGAGCGTAATATGGAGCGATGAATGCAGTGTTAAAAAGAGCAAGGATCCACGCACCGTGTGGGTTTTCCGTACAGCATATGAAAAGTAGGATAAGGAGTGTATCCAAACATATGAAAAGGGAGGGGAAGTGAAGCTGATGGTGTAGGGGTGCTTCTGGGGCCCATATCGGGGGACCTTTGTGCCTTTAATCATCAAGTCAGTGGATCGATTTGTCTACCACGATCTCCTTGAGAATCTTTTACCTTCTGTTCTCCAAAGAGTCCGTGAAACCACTGGTGCTGAGCCTATCTTTATGGAAGATAACTCTAGGGTCCATAAGAATGGGGTGGTAAAGGAATGGCACGATGCGCATGGAGTGGAAGTGATGGAATTGCCAGCATATTCACCTGATATAAATCCCATTGAACATCTTTGGTGTCGACTTAAGGAGAAAATGCAGAAAATGTACCCTGGTATTGGGGACACCAAAGGTGGACCAGAGAGAGTTAGGAAACAGCTTGCTGAAGTTCTTCCACTAGTATGGGATACATTGGAGTCAGAATATCTGGACGATTTGTGGAGAACTATGCCATCTAGAGTTTGTGCGGTCATTGTAGCAAATGGTTCGTATACCAAGTACTAAAAAAAGAAAAATTCAATTCTCTATACATATAGGTTTTCTACTACCTGTAATTAATCTCCTGATTCATTATTGTATTTTCTCTATACGTGGTTGGGGTGGGAGAGTGGAAAATATCTATGTTGCGGAGGCAAGTGTGGGCAGACCTTTGATGTTTCGGAAATATTTTTGTCACCCGACTGTAGTGTGGCGATTTTTGCGAGCTTCCTCAACCATGGCTTCATCCTCCAACTTGGTAGTCTTAGGATGTCTTCCTCTACCCTCATTCTCCTTGCCCTCTTGATATCCCTTTGCAATTGTCCTTCTGACAGTGGTGGGAGGAATGTTAAGGTAGTGGGAAATTTGCTCAGATCCCATTTGAGGATCATGTAACCCAATAATTCTCCCCCTGCTTAACTGAGAGAGATGCTTGGAGGGAATAGGTTTTTTGGCATGACTGCGAAGAATAGGAGGCATAGTTTATTGAAAACAATAATTAGATAGGATGGTTTCGTTTTGGTTGATTTAGACGGATTTGTTTGGGTGGTGTAGGAAGTGCGGGGTGATGAGGAGGGGTGCGTTGCCATCAATCGTTGAACCGCCGTTATTTTTGTCCCCCGACCATAGAATAGGTTTTTGAATTCAGACTCACTACCCTTGCGAATGAGGGGATAGGCCATCCTTCTTTTTTCTCTATCTCGTTTTCTGTGCTCGGGGAAATTTTCATAGTTGCGCTGTTAGGTTCTCGGAATCGGTTCGATTATCGCCTCTTTACGGTAAGCTTCTATTTGGCATCGCGGGGAAGGTTGGGGTAGTGTTGATCGGGGATTACTAGCTGCTGGAAAATCCAAGTGCTCATGATGCTCTACAGCCATATAGGTGAAAAGAGCTCGGTTAACCAGCAACACAGCAATGCGACCATGTGTAAATCATAGATATTTCTTTGGTACTTGTATAGGCTGAAGCATATGACTAAGAGTAGGTATGTATATAGAGGAGGTTTACTCGCTTAGATACAGATTGCTTCAATAGAGCGTTTTGGCCACCGGAGAAATTTTGAGCTCAAAATTTGACTTAATCAATAAGATATATAGAGTAAGGATTGGCGGATGGCTAAGGCGATTCCTTACCTTGGGGTAGGCAGAGCCAATTTGATTTATCTCCTAGCCAACCCCGTTTAGAATCTTGAGCATTAGCCTATTTTAGTACCCGGGAGCAAATCTACACGCCCGCTCTGGCTTCCATCATGGCAATGCTGAACAGTACTGTTTCCGCAGTATTCTGAGCACTACACCACTTCTGCAGCCAACGTTTTTCCTATCACTATTACCCAAATAGACTAGTGTTAGTATCTAGCGCTGGCCATGATTACCAGTTAAGGGATAGGTTATTGCCGGTGTGACAACGTACTGTTACGGTTTAAAATTGACTTTCTTAACTTTCTGTTTTCTAGCTTATCTGCGCTTAACTTATGCTAAATAGAGAGTTCGTCACGATGTTGGCTTTGGGTGGTTTTTGCAGGGGTGGTTGTTGCCTAGGCTTGGCGGACAGGGGCTTCTATGTAAGCTAGGTTTTGTCTTCTCTCATGCCTTCCTTCCTTTTTCCCCCCACTGACAACCACCTCCCACTGAAGAGAGGGAAAAAAAAAGCAACGAGGATCGTGTAGTTTGGAAAAGGAAAATTGGACCTGTACTTACAGTGCCTCGTCAGAAGTGTTCGTGATCTGAGACATGTTTAATTGCGGTTGCGCCATTGCCCGGTTGCGCTATTGCCCGGTGGGGTGGGGTTGTCAACAGAGCGCGTGCGCGAGTGCACGATCATCCCTCAACGACCATCTCTCAATGATCTACTATGTATATTTTACAGTAACAAAATAATAAATAATACTAGCTAATACCTTGTATAACCTCCCCTTGCTTCCAATACTGCAGCTACTCTATCAGGCATGGATTTCCATAACTTTTCAAAAAACTCCTCAGAAATTGTCTCCCAAACCAAAGGTAATACTTGTGCAAGCCTCTTCTTAACAGCTTCTTTTCCTCCTGTGGTATCTCCAATCCTTGGATACTGCTGGTGTAATCGCTTTTTAAGCTCAACCCATACATGCTCAATAGGATTTAAATCAGGGGAGTAGGGGGGGTGTTCCACCAATTCAATACAATTTCTCTCAAACCAATCCATAACACTATAAGCCTTGTGAACAGGAGCATTGTCTTGCTGAAAAAGAATATCTTCAAGTTGCATACCAAAGGAAATCATCTGATGAATAACAGGAAAATGATGTCTTCTCAAGAGCCTAACATACCTGGTTTTATTGATAGTTTGTGTGATAGGAACCAAAGGACCTTTTCTTTTCCCCCAAAAGCACCCCCATATCATTAGCGAAATTCTCTTATCCTTTTCCTTTGGATGAACACAATCTGCAAGCCACTGCTCCCCAGGTTCTCTGAAAACCCACTGCTGTCTAGGATCCTTGGATTTCTCCACACTGCACTCATCACTCCAAATAACTCTCTCAAAATCCTCAGCTGTCCAATCCCTATGAGCTCTAGCCCACTCCAATCTTTTAGCAATATGCACAGGCTTGAGCTTTGGTCTTGATTTGGCTAGCCATTTCTTAATATTGGCCTCTCTGAGTATTCTATCAACTATAAATTTGTTAGAGAATCATGTCCTATCACTCAGGAGGTACAAGGAGTTGAATGTTACCAGTGGAAAGAGAAACACCCGGCGCATAGCGATCCCTGAAATCTGATCTGGTCATTTTCCGGTTGGCTTTGGCTGCCCGGATGATTGTGGAACGCTGTCGCTGGCTTAGGATAGGTGTGCGACCGGGTCGAGGGAGATTATCCAGGGATTGGCGCTCACATGCGCGAGCGAGGAAGCTTTTAATTGTTGTCCATGGCCGGCCAATAATTTGAGCAACAAGAGCAATATTCCGGAGGCAGTAGAAGAATCCGATGATCATGCCTTTTTCAACATTGGTCATTTCTGTTCTGGAGGTCTTTGGGGTTCGCTTTTTTTTTTTTGATGTATATCCGGTTCGGTTAACCATTTGAAATTCAAATTTATTAAAATGGAGGACTCGGAAGTGGTACAGGGTTATGGTAGTATCGTTGTGGGAGGTGCGGTACCGTACGGTCGCGATCAACTTGGTGTGTATTTGGTGAGGTGGCATTTGGCGAGGTTGCTTAGTAAGCCATCACGAACACTTCTGACGAGGCACTGTAGCTATTCGGACAACCTGCTGGGTTGGACTTTCTTTGCGACGGGAATTTTCTGTTTTGTGTGGTTTGTGGGTTTGGTTTTGCGACATAGCTTAGTGAATTCAGATTGATCGTGACTTGTGTGGTTTTATTTCTACTTGAGTCTTCTTTGAAAGTGATAGTTCTTTTGATGTACTTCTCCACTTCCGAAAAGTAGATACTATTCCACCGATTTTCTTGTTCTCAGTACTCCCTCTTCGGTTTAGCATTCTACTAGCTTATTGCCCAGAGCTCAAAATTTGAACTAGAATTTTCACTTCCGAGGGGTGGCTAAAACGCTCTAATCATAGGATCTCTGGATATTGATATGAGCTTTCGATAGGGTAGGAGAGACTAAACAGAGATGACAGAGAGTTCGAATGAAGTCAAGGCGAGTGGAACTTTGTCAATACCGGGGAATAGTATCTTGCTTGCTTGCAGTTCTATCTACGGACAACTAATGAGTTTATATAGAAAATACAAGAACATTCCTGCGCACTCAGCTCCTGTCCCCAGGACACGGAGAAGGTTCCAACTACTTCCATCGAACGGTCAGTAGTCCACCCGGTGATGGTTCCGCATCACCGGACTCGGAATTCCGTTCTCCCTTTTTCATTCGCTTTCCTTGCCGATGCCTATCGGCCATGTGTGCGCATTCCCCTTTCCACTATACAGCAAGGTATAGTGATCCCACCGCTTCGCTTGATAACCAGTGACAAATGAAACTTATAACAATGGGTAACGATATAGGAAAGGTATACGAGAAAAGTTAGGTAAGAGCGGGGTGATCGCCGGTGACTTGCAACACTAGATAGCATTAGTGGTAAGTATACTATAAGAAATATACTTTTCTCTTTTTTTCTATTATTAATTTTTAAAGTTCAGTGAGTTGGGGTCGATTTGTTGCTCGAGCGGTTTTAGAGGTTTAGCTGACTTTGAGTTTTGGCCAGGATTGCGTCCAGCCCTGAATGTTACGAGTTATCACACACCGCCTAAGAAGTTATACCGATATTTTCAAATCGGCTTACCTCAAGATTGCACTAGAGTAGGGGCTATTAATAAGCCTGAATTAGCCGTAGTTCCCCCCACCCAAAAAAGCGAAATGGTGAATGGTGAAGGAAATATATACATGGGTACATGGGTCATGTGATCGTGGCCGAAAATGCCTAACTACCTAGATATCCGAGTTTCACTTTTCCACCACCTTCAATAGTTCCTATCCCTTCTCGCCATAGTCCCAGGCATGCCAGCTTGTATCATAATCAGTTATATAATCGTGTACTCAAAGAGGAGGAACTATCACCGGGAAATGCTTCCAAGTCTCTTATTAGTCTTGGTTCCTCCTTGTGCGGATGTGGCTGGATCTTACTCAGGCCTTGTCACACCTCAAGCCACATCGCCCCACTTTCTTCAGCTCAGCTCACAGATAGTTTTAATAAACCACCCCGATACCCTTAAAAACTACTGCACCATTTCTACCCTCAACCAACATTCTAAACAGAGCACCATGTCCCACATTACAAATACGGTCTCGGTCAAAGTCGGGGACAGAAGTTCCGACTCCGGCAATGTAATAGATTCTTTCAACACACACACCACCGTCTATAAATCCGACCAACATGCAAAGATTATGCCTTGGCTCTCTCCACTGGAGCCAAACAACAGGCACCACGGAGTGCGAACCAGCCGATTCGCGGGCGTTGGGGACTGGCTTTTCGAAACGAGTGAGTTTCAAGAATGGAGGGAGGCTGGAGCCGATAAAGTTGTTTTGTTTTGCTCCGGGAATCCGGGGGTGGGCAAAACCTACCTGAGGTAAGCGGCAGTATTTTTGAAGGAGACGAATACGGCTGATGGTGAGAAATACAAGTTCCCTAGTGATCGACAGCCTGTGCGATCAGGCAAGCGAGGAAGATATCACGGTTGCATGCTTGTACTGCGACTTCCTTGCTCAGCAAGAGCAGACGGTCACCAGCATGATGGGAGCTATTCTCAAGCAGCTAGTAGGTGGAGGCGACATCCCGATTTACCTACGTGAAGCGTTTCAAGAAGGGCAGAAGATTGGGGGTAGGAAGCCTGCGCTTAAAGATTTGGTGATAATGTTGAGGAGGGCTATTGCTTCGTTGGGGCAGGTTTTCATATGTATTGATGCCCTCGACGAATACCTACCGAAGCATCTGCCAGAGCTTCTTGAGTCCCTGAGAGATATTGTTCGCCAGTCGCCAAGGACGAGAATATTCCTCACTGGGAGGCCCCATGTCGGAGGAACCATTCAAAAATATTTCACCGGGGCTGTTGTGATACCCATCAGTCCTAACACCGATGATATAAGGAGTTACCTGGAGATGAAGCTAGACAGGGATAGCGAGCCAGAGGCGATGGACAACGATTTACGGGCGAATATTGTGAAGGTTATTCTGGACAAGATGTCGGACATGTGCGTAGGAGAATTTTGCCTTCCCATCCGATCGATCATGTATGCTTACGAAAATTATCCATAGATTCCTCCTCGTTTCGATAAATATTGAGTCCATTCTAGAAGAAGTGACAATTCGTCGGAGAAGAAGGAAACTTGAAGCGATGGCAGGAGGAAATGGACTGAGCGATGCTTACACTGCAACTCTAGCCCGAATGAAGGGTCAGAAAGGAAATAAAGCAGCAATCGGATTGAAAGTCCTAATGTGGGTGTTGTATTCGGAACGGCCATTACGGGCGGAGGAGCTCTGTCATGCTCTGTCGGTGGAGATGGGGTCACTCGATCTGGATCCGGAAAACATCCCTGTTATACGGACACTCTTATCATCTTGCCTTGGACTTGTCACGGTTGAGGCATCTTCGTCCACTGTTCGACTGGTGCACTTTACCCTGCAGGAGCATCCCTTAAGTAGCTCGACGCTATTCCGTGGTCCCCACTCAACAATTGCAGGGGTTTGCTTGACATACCTCAATTTCGGATGTGTGCGGGATCTTGCGCCGACTCTCGACCGGGCCCCCTCAACAATGCCCCTTCTAGAATATGCTTCTCTTTACTGGGGGAAACACGCAAGAATGGGGATGACGGAAAATGTCAAAATACTTGCACTCAAGCTTCTGGGCGGATTCGATGAGCATGTATCTGCTCAACTACTCTTATTGGGCCACAATGAAGACAGAGAGAACGATTGGGACCCATATTTTGATAGTCCGGAGGGACCTACGGGATTCACTGCACTCCACGCAGCCTCGTTTCTCGGGATAGTAGAGATAGTTGCTATTGTACTGGAGAAAAAGGAATGGGATGCTAATGCCACTGATTGCCTTGATAGTACGGCTCTCCAATGGGCAGCTATAAACGGACACGAGGAAGTTGTAAAGATGCTTTTGGAACGAGAGGAGATCAATCCCGACCGGGCAGACGCTGAATATGGCCGAACGCCAATCTCGTATGCGGCAGAGAAGGGGCATTCAGGGATAGTAAAGATGCTTTTAGAACGTGAAGAGGTCAATCCCGACCGGGCAGACACTTATTATGGCCAAAGGCCAATCTCGTGGGCGGCATGGGGCGGGCATGAGGGGATAGTAAAGATGCTTTTAGAACGAGAGGAGGTCAATCCCGGCCAGGCAGACACTCAATTTGGCGATACGCCACTCTCGTGGGCGGCCGACGGAGGGCATGAGGGGGTAGTAAAGATGCTGTTAGAACGAGAGGAGGTCAATCCCAACCAGGCAGGGACTAAATATGGCGATACGCCACTCTCGTCGGCGGCGGCGGGAGGGCATGAGGGGATAGTAAAGATACTTTTAGAACGAGAGGAGGTCAATCCCGGCCAGGCAGACCTATTTGGCCGAACGCCAATCTCGTGGGCGGCATGGAAGGGGCATGAGGGGATAGTAAAGATGCTTTTAGAACGAGAGGAGGTCAATCCCGGCCAGGCAGACACTGGATTGGGCCGAACGCCAATTTCGCGGGCAGCAGAGGAGGGCCATGAGGGGGTAGTCAAGATGCTATTGGAACGAGAGGAGGTCAATCCCGACCAGGCCGAGCTATCTGGCCAAACGCCAATCTCGTGTGCGGCATGGAGCGGGCATGAGCGGATAGTAAAGATGCTTTTAGAACGAGAGGAGGTCAATCCCGGCCAGGCAGACCGATCTGGCCGAACGCCAATTTCGCGGGCAGCAGAGAAGGGTCATGAGGGGGTAGTCAATATGCTTTTAGAACGAGAGGAGGTCAATCCAGACCAGCCAGACCTATCCTGCAGAACGCCAATCTCGTATGCCGCCGAGAAGGGGCATGAGGGGATAGTAAAGATACTTTTAGAACAAGAGGTCAATCTCGACCAGGCAGACACTCGATTTGGCCATACGCCACTCT
>Ga0307517_10003805_pt1 | contig 23414 bp, 31 predicted proteins | sample 23_EM_MG_FD_194515 | JGI IMG/M metagenome (GOLD analysis project Ga0307517, IMG submission 194515) | Populus trichocarpa ectomycorrhiza microbial communities from riparian zone in the Pacific Northwest, United States - 23_EM | ecosystem: Host-associated > Plants > Roots > Unclassified | place...
TTACAGACATTACGAATTTTATGAGCTTATGAAATTTATTTATACTATGTAGCACTGAAAACAATAAATCTCGCGCCGCATTTGTGATGACCAGGATCTAATTATCTACAGGCCTGTTAAATATTCGTATAGGTTTAATGCATTCAATCGCACTATGCTTCGGTACTGAAGAAATTTTATTTCTCAGCAGGACACCATTTTCTCCCAAAATCATGATACCGAAGGACCGCATTACATAAACGTTGTATTAGAATTCTTACGATTTTATTACGATTGAAGCTTGGGTGGTACAGAAAAACAGATGGGGTCCGGATTGGTCGGATGTTGGTGAAGACAAGCTCGAGGGTCCGCGTCACCGAGGCTTTGACGACGGAGTTTGTTCGAACGAACACAGATATCCCGTTTCACGAATCATTGACGTCTTCAAGCGAAGCAACAACACATACATCGTCATGGAATACATCGAAAACGCTCAAAGCCTGTTATGTTTGGTCAACGACCAGAAAGAATCGACCTGTGCACAACTCAAGGGCTCAAGGGACCTGCCTCTATGGTTAGGACGGTGCGGGTAGATGTGATAAAGGCTCCGATCGTTTTTGCTGGGACATAGTTCGATGGGAATGGGCCTTGCAGCACGTACGCTGTACCATCTACGCGAACGGCAATCATCTAATCAATGGGCTTCAACATTGGTTAGACTGGGGACAATGTAATAGAAAAGGAAGGTAGGCCTACAAACTCAGTAGGAATAAACCGAGCAGTGTCACGTTTATTTGCATTTGCGGGTAGGAAAGCGTTGAGGTAAGGGTACTTGTGAACACTTTATCAGGCGAATGAACTATTTCAGATGGAGATGACTCAAGTATTAAACGGTCTAGCGACTGGTTGAGAGCTGGGGCGCAAGAATAAGAAAGGTAAGAAATTTTAGTATTATGCACACCTTTCTTGAGTTTCTGTTTATAGGCATCTCTTCCAGATCTTCAAGTAACTCCAGAACTGACAATAAATGAAGGACAGTGTACAACACATTTTCTGGAGTGGCCACAATAAAATATATTTTGTCTTTGGATAGACAATTGACGGAAAGATGGATTCAAATGTCAATGTGTCATCGACGTGGGCATCGGGTAGCTGGAAGAGCCCGCTTTTGGCGGTCGGCTTCGAGCTGCAATGAAATATCCGTCTGCTGTGGGTTAGCTGGCTGTTTGCGAGTGGAAGAACAAGGTTACCTTGTACAGGCGGAGGTCGGCACGATTGACCTCTTGGAGCTCTCTAAGCTCCCCATAGATCATCTTCAAACCCTCCACAATCCAAACACTCAACATAGTTTTTATTGGAATGAAACAAGGCTTGTCTCCGGGAAAATAACAGAATTCATGGCGGTTCTGCAGCAAAGTATTAAAATAAGATTCTAAGGACGTGACGACACACTCTTGATCCGTGACGAGTGACATATATCCCTTCGCTGATATGTTCCACTTTCCCTCTACCTTGCAGCAAAGTTCAATCGGCACTTCGAAAAGATCCGACAAGTCGAACCTCAATGCAACCCAGAAAAAACTATCCACACACCTCATATTTGTCAAAGTTGAAGAAGAATTACACGATGCACGACGAGTACACGCGGACGGTCAGGAAGACGACCTGAGATACGCACTGAATATGGTGATCGATAGAGTTACTGAACTTGTGAGTCCCTTTCTCGAAACCGTTTATTATTCTTGACAGCAATACAACACACGCCAGTCATCAATGCTCAGTGAAGCGTACAAAGCACAGACCGAGCTCGAAGTACAATTGAACGTCGCAAAGTCAAACCTGAAGCTCGTTATCGCAAATAATGAAATGTTAGAAGACGCTCTTAAGCAGACTATGTCCACACAATCCAAAGATGTCGGCTGGAATCGAACGAATCGACCAAACAGCGAAGAATCGAAAGGTTCTCGGACAAATCCTGAGCGTTCTCAATCCGTTGACATTCAAAATTCCTCACAGGTAGAGCCGATGGCCTCACCATCCAGCGGTACAACCAATCCGGGCTCCCAAGATAATCGATTTTTCATGTTTCGATTTAATACCCCTTCCGTGACACTAAGCCGACCAGTAACACCGTCTGGTCAAGCCTCTAATGGCCCAAATTCGTCCCATCTTACATCCCCGTCATTACCTTCTTTATCTTCCGTAAAGTCAAAGGAATTAGAAGTTCTGACAAAAGAATTGGAGAAAGAGAAAGCGAGCCGCAAAAAGATCAAGGACGAGAAGGCTGCATTGGAAGAGGAGCTGGAGTCTCTGTCGCAGGCTTTATTTGAAGAGGTGAAATTCATCCTATTTTCCACGTAAATTGTCACTGATCCATACTGAACCAGGCTAACAAGATGGTAGCTGACGAAAGAAGATTGCGGGCAGAGATGGAAGAAGAGCTGAACGAGTTGAAGACCGAAAAGGAAGCCTTGAAGAGTGCACTTCGTCTTGTTGCTGGAGAGGATAACATGCCGGACCTCGATGCTAGCACCATCTCTGCAGAAGATCGTCTCACTCCTGTTGCATCCCAAACCATAATTTCTCCTAGCGACATTTCTCATTCTCGCTCCTCCTCGCAAATTGGCCTGAAATCGCGACCGCAATCCCTCGAACTTGCTTTGCTGTATCCTCTGCCTCCTTCGCCTGCACCTCACTCTGACCTACCTGCTTGGCAGGAGGGGTTTCCTGATGAAGGGACACCGTCCAACGGGAATGAAACCTCATCGCCAACTGTTCTCTCGCCAAACGAGCAATCCCAACCGACTCCACGCTTCCGACGACCTGTGGATGATATGTTCATTGGCGTCTCCCCGTGGGCTGATGCCATATCAAAACCTACCTGAACTCCCATATGTATGCCAACTTCTGGGACCAGAGGCCCGGGTATGTTATATCCTAACGACAACGCCCACTCAATCTGGTACAATTGGAACACCGATTGCTTTTCTATATGCGACAATCAAGCATCCTATCTACCAAGATTCGAGCGGATAATATCTTTATCCGAATAGCATTCAATATCGGTTTCACTTTCTTCACCCATCCTACAAGATTTACCTCGTCATTCGGATCCTGGTTGTACACTCGGTAGTCTTATAGGAACTGTGGAAGTCTCTTCATATAAATATTTCCCCTTTCGGGACCGGAAGCGATAATCCAGAGACTATTGTGCATGTGTGTTACATAGATGCTACTCGGAGCCTCGATAAGCTGACTACAATTATGAGTTTGTAAAAAGTGTCGGGCGACTATTACACTTGAAGGAGAACCATTTGAAAAAAAAGACAAAGTATGTATTAGGGAGCGTCGGTATCAAAATGTGAAAAATTGAAAGAAAAAAGATTGGAAATAAAATAAGGTAAGTAACAAGGCAGAAATAGATAACGAGGCACATTTGACTAGTACAGGTAACCCTTCCACAACTGAGCACGAGGTAATATTGACAAGTGGGGTGCGAAAGACCATTAGGCAGTCCGAAAGGGGTCCTGCCGTCTTGTCGGATGAGCACAGGAAAACAACAAAAAATACAGAGACAACAGCCAGACGAGACGACGAGAAGGTGATACATCCATTGGTCCAAGAGGATCGACACTGAGTTGTCATCGCAATTGCCTTGGTTTTTGGTCAGAGAAGACCGCACTCTCTGAGGTGTAATTGCAGTAAAATATCCTGAATTGCGCTCAACACGACTAGCAGAAAACAAATCAGGATTTGAACAACGAAACAAAGAAAATGGACCTCTTACACTTGATTTGTTGGGTGTCAGTGGCACAAGTATAATGTGCGTAGATTTGTTTGGTGGCCGCACTCTGGTTCAGGCTGACGAACCTGTGGAGAAGGTAATCACATGCTGCATCATAGCTATTGCCCCCGGTGAAATCAGGGAAGTAGTCCTCGAGTGGAGAGCGAGGCAGCTTTTCGGCGAAGAGATCGATTTTATTCAAGAACAAAATCTAAGCAGAGTTCATCAGTTGGAGAATATGTGGGAATCGGGAAGAACTTTACAATTGATGTCTTGACGAACCAACGGGAATTGCAGATAGAATCAAAAAGAGTGAGGGCCTCTTGCATACGGTTCTGTGATTGATAAATCAAGAGGTGAAGTGACGATGGAAAATGAAAACACATACAACGCTCTCGTCCTCATAGAGCATTTGGTCATACTCGCTCAAGCTGACCAGGAACACAAGTGCTGTGACGTTCTCGAAACAGTGGATCCACTTTTTCCGCTCGCTCCTTTGACCACCGACGTCAAAGAGCTTGTAGGTCAGCTCTCCAACCTGGAAGGTGGTCTCTGTAATGCCAGTTGTCTTGACACGACTCCTAAGGATGTCCTGGTCTGAAGGCATGTATGACATTTGGGACATGCGTTCGATGGCATTGAAGTAGTAGACGGCGGAGTCATTCAACTGGAATTCCCGGGCACGCCGAACTGCCTCTTGCAAAGCGGGGTCGCGCCATAGTGACCGGATGGCATCCGCAACATCCCGGGGCATTGTGTCGGCTTCAATCTGGGCTGGCATGGAAAGAATGATGGCACGGCGCGCATCATTTTGGGGAGCGAGGGAAAGGTCAAGCTGGGGCATCGCTTCGAGGATGGCACTGTGGCGAGGTTGGTGACAGAATGGTAAAAAGGTCGTAGTGATACGTACCGCATGGATTGAATAGTATTTGAGAAGATAATCTCCTTGTATGACTCGCGCTCCTGGTCGTTGTACCCTCCATGATGAATGAGCTTCATTTGTTTGAGAACTGTTGACTATAGGGATATTGGTCATTACCGGGCGCATAGGGGTTAAAGGGATACCGACCTTTCCCGACTCGCCAGCACCCAGAAGCAACATCTTTATCTCGTTCCTAGCCTTGAGACGATCCCTCTTGAGTTGGCTCTCGATTTCGTCATTTCCTGCGAAGTAAAGGGGTGATTAGCCATGAACGAAGTGCGCAGCACGAGAGAGCACTGAGAGGGGGAAGCGGCTGATAGTGCGATGCAGAGCGACCAGCGGCACGGGCCACAGAGGAAAAGTGGCAGAATTCGCGAACGCCATGACTACTTACGAGCTTTAGCCTCGTTGTCAATGCCGGTGGATTGGACACAACCCATGGTGAGGCTACGATGAGAGACGGCGGGTGGTTGAGAGAAAACGAGGGAGAGATAGGGAACGCGGTGGAGAACGGGGGACGGTGAGGAAGGCGTGAAGAAGAGAAGAAGGTTGCGAGAAAAGAAAAAGGGTTAGCAAAACTAAACTATGTAATACAAATCAAATTTACATAATCACGCCTACTCCTTGTGCTCGTTTGGTGCCACAGCTTGTACTCCAGGTACGCATACACGGCTCTTCCTTTATTGCGGTCTCAATGCAAGACAACGAGTATGTGAATTCCTGTTTCACCTTCATGGCCACTGAGTACTCCTGTGTCCGTTTGACAGGCCCTGGCAGCTGACAAGTATGTAATACTGCGTTAACGCATTTCTCTAAGTATGCTGATAATTCTTCAGTATTGCTTCTTGAGGGCCTCCGCCTCATGCGACCAGAGAAGATCTGGCGTCCAATAGTCACTATCGAAGTCGACAAACACCATTCTCATGAATCTATCCTCGGTATCGACGGCCAGAGCACCAATCAAAAGGAAGTCTTTAGATTGTAAAGAGCCATTCTGTCCCCTCATAAAATCGCCGCTCAGATTGTTTTATTTCTTGCAGTCATGGCGCTACACCCTCAACAAGGCTGGAAGCAAAGGTTTGGCATCTTTCTCAAAGCAAGAAGAAGCGGCGGAGAGTACTTGTTGCCTCCGCAAACCTTTGCTTGGGTGAACTTCTAAAGAAACGGGACCTGGATTCCAGTCAGTTCCTTTAGGATCATATCATTTCCCCATTCTAATTCATCTCCTCAAGGAAGCGAACTTAAACTGCAATGCCGTAGTGCAGTCAAGCCATCCCGTGCGAGTAAAGGAAGACCACAGAAAGGTGCTATTCTGTACCTCAGACTGCGACCACCCAGACTCGAGCAGCGGCTCGAGACTGCGGAAGATATCGTGATGGTGTGCAGTGCCGATGATGAATCATATAGTAGGTCCAACCTACCTCCGTCATCTTTTATAACCTTCTCTTCTTTTTCAAGGTTGCGAATCCGAAGATTCTGAATCCATAGCAACCATAGACTCAGGACGCAACCCAGACTTGCTTGCTTCTGATCTGGGGCTGCGTAGACGCATCAAAGGTTATGCTATCAGCACAGATGACGAGATATATTCCAGCGATGGAGACTGTATCAACAAGGACCGTTTTGAAGAAAGCAGTCTAACTTGTGTTGGCGATGACGATTTTCTGGTTATTCACCCTTACCCAAAGGACATTGTCAGCCTCTCTTCCATGGCAGATACGATTGCTGCCTCGAACATCCCCCTTCCAATGTACACCGAGAAGATTAAAGTTCCTCCAGATTTCTCCAGAGGACAAAATTTGGTGGCATCCTGCACCGTCTATGGAGATCTCTGTCTAGCCCGATCTGATGAACATTTCGAACCAGTCTTTCGACGACTACAGCAGGAGTGGAGTCAAAATGGGGCCCTGGTAAGTCTGCCCACCAATCGACGTTCGCTCATACTGACCTTCTTGAAGCTATGTGCGTTGGCAGCAATCGATACCGCCGTATTTACCCTCTCACCCAACTCCATGTTCTTTGTCAATGACTGGGCAAAAAATGCGATTGCACTGAGCAGCATCGCTTCCGGAATTGGCCTCTCATGCGATGCGTGGTTCCTCCTTCGATACACCTGGATTGACGTTCAGACATTCTCAACCCGGGCCCTCGACATTTATGGCTCCTATCTCTTCTTCTCCATTTCTGCCCGTGTTCCGACCATCTGCACGTTCCTCTCCGCCATCTCGCTCACCGGCTTTTTGGGGCTCGTGGCGTTTGCGACTTGGCCTGAAGCTGTTCTCGTGCTTTGTTTGTTCGTTGGGATTGTGATGTCGTTGCAGTACTTGGTTTATGGGGTGCACATTGCGGCAAGGACGGTTGCCCATGGTGGTCGTGCTGGTAGGGACCACATCATGCAAGTATTTGTAAAATCAAGGGAACGGTAATAGCCCGGGTGATAATTTGTAATTTACGAAGCATTAAAGTTTACTTATATTATGTAGCTATTATGAACAATGTATGATCAGTAAAATTCTATATCAGATCTCGTTCTTTTCTTAAACTTTCGACCCTGACAACGCAGGTTGCGGCCGTCGATGCAATTTTTATGTTTTCCAGCACACTGCTGTCTGACATGACTAAGCCAACCGCCGCCCATCGATATATATCCTCTCATGATCAGGCAGTGTGATCATGATGCAGATTACAACCCTAGGCTGTACGTGTGTCACCGTTCGCCAAACCCAGTCCACCATAATACCGGCGCTCAATAATTTCAAACCAGATACCCCACTACCACACAACGATGGCTAATTCGACATGCTCAATCACCTCCATCAGCGACCTTCTCGACAAGGGCGATCGATATCTGCTCAACGTCACGACCACCATCGCCTCATGCCCAAGTATTTGTTCACTGGCTTGGGGAAATGGCAACCCTGACTTGTCGGGCATCGGCGTGAACGTGTCGTACATAATGCAAGCAATCTTGGCTCTTCTCTGCGGACCTATACTCGCCGTGATCTACTTCTTTCGTAACGGATTGAGGCTCGATGAACGCACCCAAGACCGCCTATCAGAAATCCTCAATACCTTCGTTGACATTTCCGCTGCGTTCAACATCCCTGTCGCCATTGCCGCGGTCATTCGCCTTCACCAATACGCTCCGTTCTTTGAGCAATATTTCATGCTATTCCTTGTCTGCATGCAGTTGTGCTCCTTCGTCGCCGTGGTGTGTGTGGTCCCATTATTCGAAAAACGACATTGCAAGGGCGTTCAAAAGATCGCTCTTTATTTGGGAATCCAAGCCACCCTACTTCTCGTCACGTACATTCTACAAATCAAGATTATTTCGAGATGGGTTACAGTCAATGAATTGATTGGGAGCTGCAAGAGTTACCGCCAGGTTGTTCCTTTTTTCGTTATATTCCAGGAACAGGTAAAAGTTGTTCTTTTGATCTCCAGATTATGTCTGGCTGAAATCTCTCTTTTTCTTTCCAAGTCGTCGAAACCAACTTTGTATCAATTGTTCAAGTGGCTCATGGTCGCCATCATTGCGATTCCCATACTTTTAGGTATCCTCTTCGGCTTCAAGGTGTCGAGGCGTTTGCTCTTGGGAAAGACACAAAAAAGAACACGAGGATTCGTCGTAATTATAGCAGGTTTGAATAACCTCACCGCCTATTGTGCGATAATCATATCTGACTTGCCTCTAACAGCATTCATCATGGTGCTGATGACGGTTCTGATTTTAGGTCTACTATGGCTCCTGCAAACGATGCGAAGAGGACTGAAAGAAACCTCCATGGGCAACTTTCAGGATGATTATTGGGGCTTGGGACAGATTATCGCAGTATTTCTTTGGGTACCGCTTTGCCTCCAAATTATCTATTATACGATGTGCCTCGCGTGAGTCTCCCCATCCCCGTTTTCCTCTTCGGTGTGATATTAAATAAACAATTTTTTTTTTCTCCAACAGATGGTCCCGTTTCTGTATGCACTCGGGCCGTTGGGTGCAACGTATTAGAAAGTTGGTCAACGGCATCATCAGTGTATTCAAGGACGATCCAGATGAAGACGAGATTAAACGACCACAGGATGTCAGCCAATTCAAGGTACAGAACCACCGAGAATATGTAGCTCTAGAAGATCTCCACTTTCGTAACATGGAATATTGACTCTTCAGACTCTGGGTTGTTGAGTTTGCCTGTAGACCTAACACCCGTTCAAGTTGTTGGATCGATGCATTGGGATGTGTGAAGAACCTGGCAATGTATTCCGAGTCATGGTTACCCGCAAAATTGTATACTTTACGGAGTCAACAATATATTTTTGTCCATTGCTCGTGCGCATCACTGTTCCTCACTTCTGATTTCCTTACTACCGTCTCAGTTAGACAGAACGAGCTCGAGGAGGTTGCAAATGTTATCAGTCGATACGGCCGTTCCTCTCTCATCATCCGGTCATCTCATGTTTTACGTCTGTTCCAATTTCTTCCACGATGACGCCATGAACAATGCGACACGCTTGTTGAATATCATGAGAACGATAGCTTCAACAGAAGGAAATCTATCGGACGTAGAAGACGACTATATGGCTTTCGTCACTGACCTCTGCTGGCATCAACTTCTGGACAAAGTCAATAGCAAAGTTCCCCCACCTTCCGATAGGGCCAGATCATGCGGATCTTTCAACAATGTCGCCAGTTTTGGAGATTATCATTAGACTCACTGATTCTTGAAAAGCCTTGGTCTCCCTGATGAGGAATCCCCGAAAATAACAAAGATGAGACAAAAGCTCAATCACCCGCAGGCCTTTGATATTCTAAAGCACTGCTTTGAACCTATCTACCTCTCAACGCGACAACCGGAAGGCAACAAGATACGTGTTTCAGCGGAAAGAATGCCTCTACTACTGACACAATTTACATTCATCGGCGTTCCAAGCGAACAGGGAACGGAATCATGGTGGGCGGTTCAGCTGGTGAATTTTCGTCATGCATGGTCATAATCATACGGCGCTCTTCAATCTCTTCCGTGCGTGCTTAAAAATATGACTTATATGAGGATAATATTTATACTCTTACAAGTCGACCCTTTACTTAGGAAACAATTTTGAGTTATATTGGATTATACCACCAAAAGAGAGATGGGTTTCTAACATTCAGTGATGCCTTTAATTCCCAAATCCTGAGCAATGATGACCGCTGCCTTCTCTCCAATGGCAATTGCTGTATTGTAAGTGTTTGACCCTACATTATCAGGGATTATGCTCATATCTATCGAAATTTATAAAGGTCCGATAAATTTATAAAGTGACGAGTTTGTTCAAAAATGGGTTGAAGTGCCGAGTCGTGTCGAGTCTTTGCATTTTCCCTGTAGGGTTCAGAATACAGATAGTGCCCACAAAAACAAAGGTTAAACTAAAAAAGGTAGAGACATTGGTAGCGAAGTACAGTGATTATAAGCCACAGGCTGGGTTCTCCTAAGTCGTAAACACCACCTCGTCCAGGAATGGGTTCGTCATCATATGTTTTGGATCGTACTTGTCAGCAATTTTCCTTACAGCTGCGATGTTCGCCGCAAACTTGGGGTCTTTCTTTTTATACTGTTCTGCTTTGAACTTGGGTGTCATGTATTGACCCCAATGATGGCGTGCCTAAGTAAAATTACTGGTTTAGAAAAGACATTTGGTAATAGAGTAAAAAAAAGGGTATACCAAAAACGTGCTGATTGCCTGCTCCTGGACGGGTCTCACTATATCATCGTAGGTTTGAAGGTTCTCATAGAATTTCGTAAGGCTGTATATCTCGAGATAGCTCCTCGCACCCGCTGGGGATGGGTCGTCGCTGTGCGCCATGGAGATCGTAGCAGAAGAGGAAGATGAGAAACGGAGAGAAAGGAATCCCAATAATGCTTTATTGATATCTTTTTGACGGTCCTTCTGAATAGAGGACAATGCCGCTTCCACACCAGCGATGTAGGTACTCATGGGATAGGTGATCTAAACAGGGCGATTTCAATGCTTTCTTTCATTGAAATAAAGGATTGAAAATAAATACCTCACAACATGTAACGGGGAATCGGCTCGCAAAACCTACGACGATTCCAAGGAAATGGATGAGTATGGACTTTGTTGGAAGTCAATTGCTTACCAATGTCGTAGAGGTCGTAATATTTCCCAAATACGGCGTCGTCGTGATTCTGCGTATCCAAACCGACATTTATGACCTGAGGAAAATCATGTTAGCATAGAGTCCACGTTTCGAATGATTCAATCATACCGTCGGAACGAGCAGGGGGAAATGCTTCACGAGGGATGCCAAAACATTCCCAAGGTCCCTTTCTAAATCTTTAAGAAGACCATCCTGTGTAACAAGCTTCCAGATTTTTTCAAATGCGGGAATAGCGCGAATAACAGCGAGGAATGGGTTTGAATCAGCGTTCTTAAGATCGGATGGACGTTCCGTGACCAGCTCCCGTTTGGTGACGAGCGCGCGGGAGGTGTACGCGTTCATCAAAACCTCGTTGGTGTGATATTTGAGGATATCCCCGTCAGGCCCTTGGCGCAACTTCTTCTTAACGTCAGACCATTCGATGATTTCACGGGTCTCTTTGATCCAATAGAACGGAACGGTCTCGATTGTAACGGCGTATACAACGCCGAAAGCACCAAGCCCTACGACTATGGCGTTGAGGGTGGCGTCGTCCTGGACGAGAGTGACGTTCGGAATATGTTTCTTGGGATCGGTCATACCCTTGGTAGGTTCAATACGATAGACGATTGGCAAGTTATTGGGTCCAAAGTTCGCGCTGACGAGAGTTACACCGCGGATCATATCAGCAAGCGGGGGAATAGTAATTCCACTGCCATGCGCGCCTGTGCAAGATATACCGACCATATGGAGGTCTGACGGCGGTGATCGGTTGTGGGCCATTATGCAGAGAGATTCAAGGACGTACCTGGACAACCGCCCATATTTCTCAAGCCCCGGCCATATTTTTCAAGTTCTCTGGCTACGTCCTTCAACGGAGTTCCACTGAGGACATCATAATAAGCGCCTGCTGTGGCAGGATCCTTCAGGTAAGTTGTGTCGGTCGGTTTGGTTCCAATAAGATGGGTAGTTTGTATTAAGAACCCATCCGTCACGCAGATCGGACTTGGTATGATAATCAACTCGAGTTAGAGACGGTTGGAAATTCAGTACTCACGACCACGAATGGAAGGCGCCAACAGCCCTGATCTTGAGCTTTGCTTGCCTTGCTTGAACAAATAAAGAGATTATATCGGAGAGCGACTTGGGTGCATGCACATAGCATTCAAAGTTGACGTTTCCACCATAGTTGTGAACTTTAACCTTTTGACCAGTAGCTGGAGGCGCTGGAGCGGCTACGGGCACTTTCTCAAATTCAAGTCTGATCTTATCAGCTGTGGAAAGATATTATAATTAGCAGCATTGGTTGGTTTCGTACTTACCAATTCGTTCAGCATGCTTCTCAAGAGCATGATTGAGCGTCTTGGCGTCGCATACGAGAACACGATTCCGACCATGATCATTCTTATCCAGAACCCTGTGGATGTAGTCGTGAATGTCGCTGCGTGTATGGTCGTGCCGACGGAAATGGGAAAACATCTTTTCAGGGGCAAGAAATGAAAAGGCAGTACCTTATATATATATGAATCGTTCAGTTCAGACGATAATCAATTGCGATTCGAGAATCTAATTGGTTGACAGAAAACAAAAGGTTGACAAAAGGGTTTCACTACAATTCCTCCGTGGGAAAAGGGTGGTTGTCAAATTGCATTTACGCCAAGACTTGGGCTATTACCCTGCAAATGCTTTTGTAGAATTTGAATTTGTGTCAGCATGCATTCCACTCGAACTCGAACTTGATCCAACCTGCTTCGAATTCGAAGTAAGTATTGTGGTAAATATATGAAGGCAGCCACAGCGTAATTATGACACATAGTACCACGCCTCTTAACTTAACTTTGTTTATATTTACCCAATATACTTCTGTCCCCTCAGCAGCCTTTGGTTTCAATCAGTATGACGAGGGCATTTCATCGTTCGGTTCAGGATCGGTCACAAGGCAAGCCCATTCTGTAAAGATGACACTGAGCGCTGCTCCGCAGGACCATCAATAGGAACGATATAACACCGACTTGCACGGTATTATAACAGCGAATCAGGAGCCCGCATTTCGCATTCTCCGATACTCTCTGCGGAGCAAATTCGGTTCTTATAAAGGCTTTGGAACCGCTGTTTCTTTTCTTATCCACGAAACAATGTTCTCCCGTTTCCGTCGGAATGACCACACACACAGCGACATCCACGATTACATTCGGAGAGCACTGGAAAAGAATGACCATGGTCGGAATCGCGTTCTCGTATGCGACGCCAAGACGCTCAATGATGCTCTTGAGAAACACCTCCAATTAATCGGTGAGATTCTTTTGTTTTTCGTACTACCAAGCAGACCACTTATACCAGCCTCACCTCTTTACACCAGTTGACAAAATCAAACCTGAATTCGAGAAGCCAAAAGCCCCCCTTGCTGCCGCACCTGGAAAGAAGGTCGCCGTTCAGAATTATCTCGGAAACATCAGCTTTCAATGCTATGTTCACGCACCCAAGTCGCTTCTTGAGATCGTTGATTTGTTTGTACAAGCCAGGCAACAGAAGCTCAAGATCAGAGCTGTCGGCGCCTTTCACTCCTGGTCGTAAGTCACATTCACATATCTCTAACAGCAAGAAAAAATCTCATTCTTTCTACTTCTTCAAGTCCAATTTGCGTGACAGATGGGTTCTTGGTCGAAACCACCAACCTTACTGGAACCAAACCTACAGACCCGACTATCTTGAGGGATCCAGCGACAGCATCAATGTATTATGATGTTCTCAGTGGAACCACGCTGAAGGACACAGCTACCGAACTTGAGAAGCATGGCCGAGCGCTGATAAACATGGGTGGCTATTCGGGTCGGTCCTTGAACTCACTCACTTAGTCTTGGTTGCTTATTGAGAATATAGGTCTCCACATAGTCGGTATTTCCTGCACAGGTGCTCATGGCAGTGGACTCACGCTTCCTCCTCTTGCGGGGATGATCCGCTCTGTCACCGTCGTCAGTGGCAACTTTGGACCGACCGGCTTGCCAATCGTCTATCGTATTGAACCTACCAAGGGTATCACCGATCCCAAGAAACCTATTCCCAATGTGACTCTCGTCCAGGATGACGCCACATTCAACGCCGTAATCGTAGGCCTCGGTGCTTTCGGTGTCGTGTACTCCGTGACGATCGAAACCGTCCCGTTCTACTGGATCAAAGAGACCCGCGAGGCCGTTGACTGGTCTGCTGCCAAGAAACGTCTGCAGAAAGGCCCTGACGGGGACATTCTAAAGTACCATAATGCCGAGGTTTGGCTGAATCCGTACACCTCACTTGCGCTCATTACAAAGCGAGAGGTCGTCACCGAAGCGCCTCCTGATGCATCGAACCCTGCTACGAACGCGTTTGTCACATTCATTCATTCTATTCCCGTCCTTGAAAAGATTTGGCAAGAAATTTCAAAGCCGGGTGAGCTCCTTGATGACCTATACAGGGAACTCGGGAAAGTCCTTGCTATCCTCTTGAAGGCTCTTCCCCTGCTTGTACCAGCGGTAAGCGACTTGGTTGGTCAGGGAACATTGGTAAAATTCTGATGTCTTTTCTCAAGGTTCTCAATATTGCTTTTGATACCCAGAACCACCGTGATCCTGTGACCGCGAAGTACTACGACCTTTATGACATTGGTGAGAGATTCTGTACTTGCGGAAGACTTGTCACTCATCTTTATTTTTCTTTCAGGTTTCGCCAATCGATTCGCTGTCATATGTTGCGAAGTGTGTCTTCTCTCTCATTTCCGTTGTCCTCTGAAACCGCTGAGCGCACCTATAGGTCAGCTATCCTATGAATACTTACATTGCTGGCGTGGACGCGGTGTTATCTTCTCTTCAGAAGGACCGTCAAAAAGACGTCGGGAAAGCAGTGCTGGGTTTCCTCTCCGTCCGTTTCACGTCTTCCACTCCCGCCACCCTCTCGATGGCATACAGTAACGACACATCTCCAAACGGTGGGAGGAGTTATCTTGAGATATTCAGTCTCTCGGACTTTTACGACAGCCTTCAAACCTACGAGGACATAGTGAAGCCCATCCAAGAGAAATCAATTGGTGCATTCTTGGTATGTCAAACTCTTTCCAGGTTACCTTGACTTTCGTCTGATTTAAATTAGGCTCGCCACCACTGGGGTCAGTACCTGACACCTGGATTCAAAGCGGAGCAGTATAAGAGCAAGGATCCCAACTTTGCAGCGAGTATTGCAACCGTTAGGAAAATCGCGGACAAGTACGACCCGGAACACATAATGACCAACACATTTTTAGAGAAGGTGGTGTTTACTACTTAAATAACCTGTTTTAACCCGTACTACTGTCAAGAGGACTCTATTTTGGATAAAGTTCGCCTTCCTGGTGCGTAGCGATGGGTATTTGAATCTCTCTTCTATCCTATAAACTGGTTGCCATTCGGTCGAAAGTTTCCGATGGGTGCAGAATTAGGCAAGTTCGATCTGAATCCTGCGTGGTCAGGATAGTTCCAGGCGTGTTGTGTTCAATGAAGATATTCATTCAATTTGAATTTTATCGATTTTTAAAGTCACCATCCGTCTCGCTTGAACATCCTCGCTTGGGATGGTGTAACTTCTAACCGCAGTCAGGAATCTCGTTGGATAGGTAACAAATTTGGATTCCAATCATCTTGATCATTGATGAACAGCTTTTGAGGACTCGGACATGTCACAGTGCGTTCGTAATGTTGTTGGGCATCTCTGATTTGTGCTGATAGATTTCTCCAATCCAGATCGTAGGATTGTTGGTGGATGGAATTTGATCATGGCCCATTACAGAAAATTGTGTTCGAGGTCTTCTCTCAGAGAAGAGTCAAAATATAATAGTTACAATTATGCACCGTATATTACTGATTTGATGGGGTTTTCATTTTGTATTCAACGCAACGGAGACATACTAAAGAGTAAGGAATGTCCATAGCTGGGGTAAGAAAGGTAGATAAGCAGCAGAAACTTACGACAAAGGAACTTTGACATGGACAGGCAATGAAGAAAAAGAGCCAGCTCCCCATCGCCGATGCCATTATGTTTAATCGCTCTCATCAACAACAAGTTTCTCGTCAACTGGGTAGATATACTTGGGCGGACCTGTCTTTGGAGAGCCAACGGAGATGACGGTCTCATCGTCCGAGTCGTACTCTTCCATGATGGCAACGGCGTATCCGTCATCACGGTGACCTCTGAATGCGCGGTAGGATACGATGGAGAGGACCCAGAACATGCGGATGAGGACACCGATACCGCAGCCTGTCGAAGAATACGGATGATTAACCATCTTTTCAATCAAGGGGATTACACATACCGATAACAAAGGCGACAGCCCTACCCTCCCAGCGGCCGAGATTCATGAGAGAGTGGTGCAACCTGGACAAAAAGGAGCCGTGGGTGTGGAAGTGCCTGTGCTTGTGATCGCCTTCGATGTGAGACAATTCACCACCGCTGGCGGAGGTTACAGCAGGGAAAGGAAGAATGTTAACGACACGTCCGGCCTCTTCACCCTTCATGCCCTTTCCGTCCATAGGGATGTGAGGAGGATGACCATGGTGGTGGTGATGCTTGATTTCGATCAAAGGCCAACCGAGTGCCTTTCTGAAGCAGTTGCCAATCCTGATCGCCTTTATCTTCATCTTGTGGATGAAAACAGCAACTTTGGCCTTTTTTCCATGACAGCCTGTGCGATGGCGGAACCGCTTGAGAGGCACGGGTACGCCATCGGGCGGAATAGGGAAACCAGGAGCAGGTATAGTAGAAGGAGGGGTGTTCAAGAGTTCACGGTCGATGGCGTATGGGTGGACGGCTGGAACAGCATGACCGAAACGAATACCGTTGAGAGGAGAGTCCTCTTCAATGGAAGGAGATAGAATAAGGAGACGTAAGGGTGCAGCGCATACTAGAAATGACTCGACTAAGCCACTGTTGTTGATCAGATAAGCGGGTGGGCTCACCGAGCGCTGCGGATGCAGCAATGACAGCAAACGCTGACAGCCTCATAGAAGAGAAAATGAGGAGGTTGGTTCAATTACGGTGTTTGTGGGTTTGTCTGATTGCGCAGTGGTGGTGTAAGCGTGGGGGGCAATTTCTCACTCCGCCATACATAACGCTGTCACACCGTCACACTTTTCGTTGCCACTGCCCACATGGCTGCGCAGAAGATCTCCGACAAGTTATGTTTTATGTTTTGCGACATTATATGCAGTCCTGGGTTATTTGCAGGCACACATGTTGATAAAATTCATGTCAGATAGGGGTTTGTGACTTGTTATCATGATGCCGTCATTCGGCAAATGCGTGATCCCCCAGTTCTTACCGTTGCCCGTCATGAGCGACGACCATAGCCCAGGCTCATCCCCCCTCGCTGTTGTCCCCGATGTCCCAGACTCGGCCATTGCAGACCCACCTCCCCCTTATCCTGACCCATCCAGACGACATCATAGGACATTGCGACCTCCCCGTCCTTCCGCCAACCACGGACACAGCCGTGGTCATTCGCACACATCAGAGTCTCACTTGGATCACGACGCATTGCTATCTCCCTACTCGGAGGATGACGACGACGGCGAAACCACAGAGAGTACCCCCTTCCTTCTAACCAACCGGGGACACAGCTCAAGACATACCAGGCAGCGCTCCTTCTCTCATAGCAGCACTACTTCTACTTCTGGCGCCACTTCTCTCTCTCAGACTGTATTCTCCTTGTTCCACGGTGACGATGACGACGCCGACGCCGATATCCACTGCAGAGGCGATTGTGCGGATTGTCATAGACACCATCCTGGTGTATCTGTCGACGACACTGGTTCAAGTACCTCGTCATCCAGAAGCGCATATATTTTCGAATTTTCAAGTTGGAACATGTACTTTGCTCCCTTACGAAAAAAGGTTTACTACAAAGCATTGTTCCACCTTTTGGTGTTGAACTTTCCCTACGCACTTGTCGCGTGGATCTATCTCTTTGTATTCACAGTGGCAAGTCGCTTCGTCTTGTTTCTGCTTCGACATATATACTCATCAAGTTCTTCACAGACTGGGACAACAACCCTCCTTGCCCTTCCCCTTGGCGCGATACTCTGTTTCCTCAACCTCCTTGGCGCACGCGCCTTCTCCCGCGGCGAACTTTACCTCCAGACACGCTTTCATCAAGTTTACCTCCCGTCTTATCAACCCCGCCCTCTCTTCAGGAGGCTAAGAGAGCCGGACCACGAAAGCGGGAGAGTTCCATGCAACGTTGGCAATTCTAATAGGTTGCATCGTGTAAAAGAACATTCGTTCTACAAGAACACGTACGACATGGTGCGTTCTCATGTAAACTATTTCATCATTTTTTTAAACTCAACACTCATCAGTTCACTGATCCAACATCCTACCAAGCACTGTTCTACTTCCTCGTCATCAAGCCCGCGATAACACTGCTAATCACCCTTATTCTCATCGCTTTCGGCATACCGTTGCTCATCCTCATCCTCCCTGCACCCGTGGTTTTCCGGGCAACAAGGAAAATTGGTGTGTGGCAGGCCAATGTCGCAATAGAGGGATTGTACCGTGCCGTGCGATGACATTTGATGCCATGGGTGCTATGTATTTTTCTGACGAGTATCTACGGAGTATCTAAGGAGTCAACGTATAATTTTACTTACTTTACTTTGGACTTCTGTTCTATTACCACATTTCTCTGTACACTGGAGATTCACCGCTTACCTTTGAGCAATGAAATACTAGTCGCGTCTCTGTCACTCGTACCTTGGGTTGGATATTTAGTAGAGCAATTTTGAAGTGGTTTCTAATGCGAGCTACTGCAAAATGTTGCGGTCTAACAAGAAAATAAGTTGCAATTGTTGTTACCTAGATTCTCACAAGTTGACCACTGTTATCCTATAATCATTCAATGTACATCATGCATTTGTGAGGGACTTATATGCAAAGATACAACACGTGAAACGTCAGAAACATAATTTGGTTAAACCAAAAATCCAGAATTATGTCCAAAACATAGAACAGCAGCAAGGGGATGTGTACAGGAGATAGCTAGGGAAAAAGAAATTACGCAGTCGTGATAACCCCGAGCCAGCCATTGGCCATGAAACCCCGGAGTCGGTGTCAAACTCCGAAGGTCCTACGTATTTACGTCGATTTTCTTAGGAAGCAAAGGTTGACCGGGTACTCTCTGAAATGTTGGTTCAGGATCTCGAAGAAAACTCATGTGAAATAAACCCACTCGGAACTTAAATTTGCATACACGATGTCCGCTTCTGTTCCGACCAGGATATGCCTAGCGAAACAGTCAGCATACGCAGAACATTATAGACGTAGGAAAAGCTGAGGGACAGACCTTGATAACCTGATACATTCCATCATAGCGAAATCCGCTGGTCGGTGCATATATCGAATTTTCATTGGTTCCCCGCACAACCCTAACAGCTTTTCCACCGATTGACATCTAATAAGCAATCAAAATGAATGAAAAAACATATAAAGAAGTCAAGGGGTACCTTGAGAGATTTGTTGTATGGGTTTTTGAAGGATTGATCCCCTACATGCTCGCTCGAACTCTGTGAAACTCGGTGAGTCAGCATATTTTCGAAGGGACAATCTTGATGACTCACAGAGAAGGCGTCCTGCTTCCCCCCCGTACCTGTGTAGACACTGGAAAGATGGTGAATGAGATGTCTGACATGCAACAAGGGGCAACGCACAAGGAGTCACCGTCATCTTTATCGTCTTCGTATATGCCTGACAAGCATACCGAATACGCCCCGGTTGTTGCTGACCCATGAATACCCTGGAGGGTGACACAGTGTACACCCGCTTCGGCACAAGCTTTCCTATTGACGGATAACAAGCAAGCGTGTTTATATCGGTTGTAATTGGAGAAAAATCAACAGCGCACCTGCTCTCAAATGTTGTGCCAGGCTCTATCCCTGGTATCGGTCCATATCTATTGCGTTTTCGATTCGGATTGGGTTTGTAATTGGGGCGACTGGTATCCTGCATGTATTTCTTCCTCCTAATACGCGTATGGAATTCGACCACAAGTAAAATTATGATCTGCAGCGCAAGAAATAAAGCATGCTTACACTTTTTGCATCAACGACATGATTGATAACTTCCAAGAAGATAGATGATCAACATGTACAATGACAACATGAGATTGAGCGTGACCGTAAAATTGGAGTCATTGTGTGATCTCGTGATTTTCATGTCATCATTCCCTATGCAAACGATGTCTATGGCCAATCTATGGCAGTGTTTCTCACAAAATTGCCGTGTGAGGTCTTTCGAAGACTGGATGTGGGATAACATTATATATGGAAGGTAAGAAGAATAATTTAAAGGGTCAGCGTACTTATGTTCTTCAATTTCTTGCCCATTGGCATTAGAAGTTTGGTGTGCACCCGACCTGAGCTCAGAGCCGCCAAGCACCCAACCGGTGCTCTGTGTCCTCGAACTGAAAGCCTCAAGATATTGTATTCCCTCCTCTTGGATTGAACGTTGCTAGGTCCTGATTTCGAATGCGTTACTTTGAACATAATGCATGCCACCAACGAACATCCAGAAGCAGCGGTGATATTTGACAGAAATGAACGGTTACCCGGTGGAATCTCAAATCTCGGTCCCTCACCCCTCCTTCCTCGCCATATAAGTGGGCTGACTCTACACCACTCCAGTCAACCTTCTACAAAGACACCATGCGGTGGATCGCTCAAACTCTGACTACGGCATTATCGTTCGCGGATACATTTGTTGGCTCTCCGCAAATCCCGCTAGCAACAGTCCCACTGCCACAATTGGCGACGACATTCGCCCTAATCGTAAGTCACCAGACATTACTATGTCTATGTGAAGCTGAAAGAAGGCAACAAAGTACGGCCTCCCGCTTTTCTCTTATTCCCATCTGGCCTCCAAAATTGCGGAAAACCTGAACCAGTTTGAGACGAATTCCTTCTATCATCAGACGCAGCTGGCTAACGCTAGCTTCACCGATATCAACCGGCCCAACGTGGACACGTACGTAGCAACCCTGAATCATATCTGGCCGATATTGATTCCAAATCATCAGTCTCTACTCCGAAGCCCTGGTGGATCTCTCTTCGCATGACTTAAATGTGACCATACCCGACATTCCAGCCAATCGTTTTTATGTCTTCCCAATATATGATGTGTGAGTCAACTACTGTGCCTAGCTGCTGCTCCTGTTGTTAAGCACCATATTTATCAGATATGGAAACAATGTCGTCAATATTGGTACGGCGGGAGTCAGCAACACATCAGGTAGTTATCTAGTCAGTTACCGCCCTGCAGACCCTGGCTACAGTTCTGGTGGTCCTGGTGACGCCTATACTGGCTATATCTACCTGCCGACTCCGTATGGCGCAATTGATCTTCGCATTCAAGTCAATGGGCCCGACGATGTACAGAAAGTCAACGCTCTTCAAACCCATTTTATCTTGACGCCTATGCGAATCCCTGTCAGGCTGGCTCCCAGGCTTACAAAACACATTCTGTTTGACGGCTTCTCAAATGATTACATCGAAAGACTTCTTCAGCTGACGGCACGCCTCTCACTTTTCAATCTTCCTGAAGTAGGGTCAGAGATTGCCAAAGTGACTGCCATCCTCCAACTCGCCGGCTTGTCCCGGGGATCCTATACAACACCATCGGGAGTCAATCTAACCCTCGCTAAGGCGGATGCCGCCGCGGCCGTTTCATCCGTTCACGGTGGTCTGGTTAGCCACTATTTCCTCGAACTTCAAAATGGCTGGTCACAGTTGCGCGACGAATATTCGGGCGATTTCAAGGAACATTACAATGTCCGAGCGTTTGTCGCATCACAAGGCTATCTACAGCTTAAAGTCGATCAGGCCGTATATCCCGTATACAATATTTCGCACAATCTCACCTCCAATATCTCCTACACCATCACATTCGACGGGAAGCCTCCAGTAAATGGTTTCTGGAGCCTTACGGTATATAACGAAACGGCGTACCTTGTCGCAAACCAATGGAATATTTATTCCCTTGGTGACCGGAGTGCCATCAGATATCCGAATTGTACTCTTGTGTATCCCAGGTCGGATAGTGATAAGAATTCCGCTATCGAATTTCCGAATTGTTCTCCCCCAACTGGGTCAGATGACAATGGGAATTTCACTATACTTTTACAGACCCTGGACATACCCCCGCCTAAAAGATATCATTCAAAGTAAGCATGTCCATTTCTTTTCGTATATCCAGATTTCTGACATACTTCAGCTGGATACCAACACCTTCAACGAATGGGAGCGGCATTTTCAATTTTAACCGTGAGTGAAACTCATAAAAACCTGCACCTTTGTGGACACTAGATTCTTGCTATTCAGTCCGTTGGTATGGCCCGACAGACGACCTGTCAAATGGAAATTATAAATATCCAACGGTCACAGCGATTACACCGATCCCGGCAGTTTAACGGCCTTCGAAATGTCCCGAAGAAAGTTTCTGTTGCTCTTTTTTTTCTTCCCAAGTATATGCTGTTACGTCTTGTGAAATTTGTTGCAATTACTTCCTATCTACGACAATAAATGCCATGCCATGCTGTGTGTACAAGGCTGGCCGTCAACCGGCAAGCAAGCCTCCTTTGAGACGACACAGGACAACCGTATATGATATATAAAGAACACATTATAACATTTGAATTAGAAATTGAATAAATTTTGACTCTGTTCGTAAATGAATTTAGTTGCTGGCACTGGCCTCCTTCCTACAATTGGATCTTGACGGATAAGTGGGTAACAACGACCATCGGCTAGCTTCGGTTCTGCAAGCATTTGAACTTGAAGATGATGCTACGTTCCACAGCCAACTTGCTAGAATGCAGAGGTTTTGGAGGCCTCAAGATATCTATCCCTTGTCGGCGATATTTAACCCTGCAAGCTGATTGTGTGTCGTGATTTGGGAAACGTTCTTGAATGATGAGCAGGTGGATCTTCCGGTATATTCGCTGATGTTGACGGAGTGGATGAAGGAAGAGCCGTACCCCGGGTTGTTGAAGGTGTTGAAAGTCGACGTGTGCTCAGCTCCTCATGCCTTCTCTTTACCAGCCAGCGCACGGTTGTACATTACCTCTGCATCTTTGAGACGGCCTTGCTTTTCGTAGAGGTGACCCAGATTGTTGACGGTGGTGAGCGTGGACGTGTGCTCAGATCCCCAGGCCTTCTCATAACCGGCAAGCGCACGGCTGTACATTATCTCCGCATCTTTGAGACGGCCTTGCTTATCGTAGAGGTAACCCAGCTTGTTGACGGTGTTGAGCGTGAACGTGTGCTCAGGTCCTTCTCATAACCTGCCAGCGCACGGTTGTACATCATTTCCGAATCTTTGAGACGGCCTTGCTTGCAGTAGAGGATCCCCACGTTATCGACGGTGTTGAGCGTGGACGTGTGCTCAGGTCCTAATGCCTTCTCATAACCTGCCAGCGCACGGTTGTACATCATTTCCGAATCTTTGAGACGGCCTTGCTTGCAGTAGAGGATCCCCACGTTATCGACGGTGTTGAGCGTGGACGTGTGCTCAGCTCCCAATGCCTTCTCACGACCAGCCAGCGCACG
>Ga0307517_10003806_pt1 | contig 23408 bp, 23 predicted proteins | sample 23_EM_MG_FD_194515 | JGI IMG/M metagenome (GOLD analysis project Ga0307517, IMG submission 194515) | Populus trichocarpa ectomycorrhiza microbial communities from riparian zone in the Pacific Northwest, United States - 23_EM | ecosystem: Host-associated > Plants > Roots > Unclassified | place...
ACCAAATGATACTTATTTCGCACTTATTTCATGCTTTTCACTTTTCCCACTTATCGTTTTACTTATTTGAGCACTTAATTCGGGCGGGAGTACCCTGGCTTAATAAGTAATTACTTATTGCACTTATCGTCGCTTTTTTCACTTTTTTGTGCTCAAAAAGTGAATTTGACGTTGACTGATGGTCTCAGGGACAAAGGTGTTCACGAAACTGTCAGCAGAGGCATCGCACCCTCCCATGGTGTTGGGGAGCCGCAATGGACCGATCGTCGGAATATCTGCTAGGGCGGTCAAGCTTCGAACTTCAAGGGAAGTATATGCCTACTTCTTGGCCTCCCGCCATCAAGTTCCTACATGTGCTCGGGGAGGCGCGAGCAGGGTGGGCCGCGAATGAATTTGAGGGCACCCATGCTGACGCCATGATTTATTCAGTCCAATTCCCGACCTACAAACAAACAGCCAGGAGAAATTAAGTTACCGAGAAGCAAGATCCCGGGACTCTGTTCAGCAACGTTCAAAAGAGCACCCGGTTTAAGTGAGCGCTTACCTCCACCGGGGTCCGCTCCCGCAGTGTGCTGTTCTGATGGCCCAGTTCATCTTCAATTTCAACGCGAGGACCCCAACAACACCTGGACCTCTCTGGTAGGTTCAGAAGCGAAGACTTCGAAGGCAATAAATGCCCAAATCCGAAAGAGTAAGTTGGGCTCCGAGCGAACAACTCCTTGTTATATCCGCATGGGATCAGGATTAGACTTGGCCGATAGCTTTGAGAGGAGACCAAATGTGATCTCTATGGAGCTCGCGAACACCGGTGACCCTTCATCGAAAGCCACCCCCAGTCCCGGGGTTGATGACCATCCTGAACCTTTTTCCCTCGAGCCAGCTCCATGTGGGGCGGAACCGATCAAGAAGAGCAGCGAGTGTAATTCGCGCATATCGATCAAGCCATCCTACCAAATTCTGACTTGCGGCGGAAGCACTAGAAAATGAAGTGCACATACAATTTGTGGTGGCCACTTTTCGGTACCCTGCTCAAACGCGAAGAGCGTGAGCAGCTGCGTCCAGCGACGCCGTGAGCTGAAGGCACACGCCAACAGGGATGTCCATACCAACTGGCGAGCGATTACACATATGCAAGTCCCGAGTCCCGGACATATCTATCCCATTCTTCGCCCTATTCGAAGGAGTGTTGACGTGCTCAGAATGCGAGGGTCCAATACTTACGAATGGTCCGCCTTCGCCTTTGACCTGGTCGTCCATTCAGCATGAGCCATTGATCATGAGACTGGCGAGGACGACATGTATGTGTTTGGTGGCACTGATCCTGAATCTGGCAACCCTCAGATAACGCAAGGAATAGAAAGGTGACTAACCGGGTTCGCGCAATAGGACCGGGTCGTGACCTAACCTTCACCTCAAGAAACAGCCAGAGGTGGTCTCAGTACAACACCGGGGATATATTACCATCAATTACAAGCTTATGCCGAGGTAGATTACAGACATGGCGGGTTGAATGCGTCGATGGTGAGAGCTTGGAACGGAAGATAAAGGGAACGGGATAGTGTTTTATTTTTGCTTTCTGTCCAACAAACGAGGCAATTAGCGCTCGTCCGCGCGACACCGCCAACGACGACAACGACGACGGCGACCGGCGGCGACGACGATAAAGATCCTACGACCTTGACGAGCGCCACGACCAACGCCCTCCGCGAGACTTCCTTTATCGCGACCGCGATTGTACTGACCATTGGCGATGGCGTTTAATCATGTATCTTCAACATCCTTGACTCCCTCGCGACCTGCTCCCCCCGCCCCTCAACGAGCAGGTCCAGGTGCAACCTACAACCCAGCGTTCTCGATACCATCCTCTTCTGGATCCTCCTACTCTGGTATTGGCGGATCCCCAAACCGAAACTCAGAAAACATCATGAACACCCACGTCGTTCGGAGTGGAATCGTCAGTATCAAAGAGGATGGCTTTGCGACGAGCTGGCTATGGCGGCCGAAGTGGTTGGCACTTAAAGAGCAGACGCTGTCGATACATAAGAACGAGGTGAGTCTAATCTATCGTCCAAGACGCTCCCCCCCTACATCACAATCCGCCCGGTCACGGCTCAACCACATTTTTATCCTCTCTAGGCCAGCTCCGCGTCTGGAATCATCAGCCTTCGAGATATCACCAACATAGAGCGGATCGACCTCAAGCCCTATTGCCTTCTTCTCGAGACGAAGGACAAACGGCTCCACTTATCCCTCAAGAACGACGAGGAGTTGTACGGTTGGCAAGATGATATCTACTCTCGCAGCCCTCTCATGGGTGTCAGCAATCCTACCAACTTTGTTCACCAAGTACATGTAGGCTTCGACCCTGTGACCGGCGCCTTCACGGTATATACCCTCGTTTTTTATTCTTTCCGACGCATTTAAAAAGCTGCATCGATCCCATAGGGCATGCCCGAGACATGGCAAAAACTCTTGACGAAGTCCGCTATCACTCGGGAGGACTACGCTAAAGATCCACAAGCAGTCCTTGATGTGCTAGAATTCTACACTGATCACCAGAAACGCGAGATGGAGGAGCTCGGTCTTTACCCCAACTCCCGCCCGGGCACTTCTGGCAGTGGCCTTTCCCCTTCTACGCTGTCGCCTCCGACGTTGTCACCCTACTCGCAGACTTCCAGCGCTCCAAGGTTCAACGCTGGGACAGGTCTCGGCGGGATTGGGAAAACCTCCTTGGACCCACGACCCCAGATAAGAAGGCAGGAATCTGCGCCGGGAGTGATGAACAGTGATTCGGATCAGAGAGGAGGTACGCAAACCACCTTGCCTCAGAACCTTGCCTTAGCCAGAGCAGCCGAACTCGTGAACGGAGCACACATCCAACATGCCACTATCTCCGGAAACAACACGTCCAGCGTTCGACCCCCTCTGCCCCACCTGCCGCCTACCATTTCTCCCACAACAAGCGGAACTACCAATCTTCAACCCAATAGACCTGCGCCGTCGCGGCCCCTTCTCACAGCAAACCGTCCCGCTCCCCCCGCCCCCGGGCAGAAGGATCCTCTTCAATATTATACGCCATCCTCCGCGGACCTTCGTGCCAGAACGAAGGCTCAGGGACCTTCTGTCGATCACTCACCGAAGCCCCCTGGTCTAGGCACTGAATCCCCCCCAGTTCGTAACGATTTCTTGAACGAGAAAGATCGCGAGCGCGAACTGCGAGAGAAGGAGAGGGACCGAGAACGAGAACGAGAACGAGAGAGAGACCTGGAACGCGAGCAGAGAGAAAAGGAGAAACGACCCCAGATTGCTCCATCCAAGTCATTGCCTGCTACCTCGAATTCCGTAATTTCACCTGTCCTTGGACCCGCTGGTTCTATTACTGGCCCCCCTCCCGTCAAACCCCTACAACCAGTTAAGAAAACAACTGCACCTGCTGTCACAGTCACCCAGCCTGAAGAAGATGGAGGCGTTGAAGCTGCCGCAGCTGCCCTCGAGAAGCAGAACGAGAAACCAAAGGAGAAAGAAAAGAGGATCAGCACTATGACAGAGGCGCAAATTATGGAGAAGTTGAGGTCTGTCGTGAGTCAGGATGATCCAAAACTGCTCTATAGCAAGATCCGGAAGGTTGGGCAAGGGTATGTCCTCCCTCGTTGGGTGTTCCCACCCTGTCATTTACTAGAATTCACAGCGCTTCCGGGCACGTTTACGTCGCCAAGACTCTCGCCACGGGAAAGAAGGTCGCTATCAAGGAGATGGACCTCTCGAACCAGCCACGCAAAGAACTCATCGTCAACGAGATCTTGGTTATGAAGGAATCGCAGCACCCCAATATCGTGAACTTCCTCGATTCGTATCTGGTCAAGAACAACGAACTTTGGGTTGTAATGGAATATATGGAAGGTGGTGCTTTGACCGACATAATCGAAAACAACACTTTGGAGGAAGACCAAATTTCGAGTATTTCCATGGAGGTCTGGCTGTTCTCTCCTGACGCCAACTCTGCACGCTGACGGGCCATTTCCTAGACGTGCAAGGGGCTTGGTCACTTGCATAGTCAATCCATCATTCACCGAGATATCAAATCGGACAATGTATTGCTGGACGCTCAGGGTCGCGTCAAGATCAGTAAGCTTCCCCCTAGCCCGATCCCCCCTGCCACCCGGTTTGACTGCTCTTGTCTCTACAGCGGATTTCGGTTTCTGCGCGAAGCTCACCGATCAGAAGTCCAAGCGAGCGACTATGGTCGGCACGCCATACTGGATGGCGCCTGAGGTTGTCAAACAGAAAGAATACGGTGCAAAGGTTGATATTTGGTCCTTGGGGATCATGGCCATTGAAATGATCGAGAACGAGCCTCCATATCTTGACGAAGAACCTCTCAAGGCGCTGTATCTGATTGCCACCAACGGTACCCCGACGTTGAAGAAGCCTGAAGCCCTGAGCCGCGAGCTCAAGAACTTCCTAAGTGTCTGCCTTTGTGTAGACGTTAAGAGCAGGGCGACTGCGGCGGAACTCTTGCAGGTTCGTGCCTCATTCATCATTTTCTTGTCGTGGGTACTAATCCCAGTTGTTGACGATGTCAGCACGAGTTCTTGAAGAAGGCGTGCTCTCCTGCCGGCCTGGCACCGTTGTTACGATTCAAGGCCAAGCAGTCGTAGTATTCATAGTCACGCTGTTCCCCTCCGTTATGTTGTTCAGGATGATCCGCTTTATGTGCACGGTTATCGCTTATTTATCTCGATCGGGTCCCTTATCTTCCTTTTTCCTCGTTTTCCCGTCGTTTTCGCGCCGTATTCCCAATATACTTCGAAACTCCCCATCACGGACCGAATCCGGGAGTCACTCCGCCGGCTTGAATTCTAAGGAGTACCCTCCACATCGGCCAAGGGGGTGGTGAAGGCTACTATATGGTCGTTGTCCGCAAGCTATACCGTACGCATGACCCTGGGCAAATATGTTGGAATTTGAGAGGAATGTAGGTGGATTCCAATGAGCGTGACCTACATGTATATCGTACCCGGCCAGGTTCACGGTGTGGTATAAGTTCAACTATATTCCAGCATGGGCTGCATCCAGGATTGACACCGATTCAGTCCGCACTTCTAGCGGTTGTTGAAATGGTATCAACCTAACCCGGGATATGTGCCATGCGAAGCGAGCTCGAGCCAACCAGGGCGTCTGTAAGTTAAAGTTGCTTCAGCTCGACCTGACAATGGGGCGCAGTAGGAGTCTTCAAGTCAAGAAGGGGGCATGCAACTCGGCCGGAAAATCGGATACGACAGGATCAACTCGAATCTTGGTCGCAAACGGATCGTCGTCACCCAGATCGCGGTAATACTCCACTTAACCAGACATATGCGCAACATGACAACAGGCCGCATGAACCTCCAGATATCTTGGTAGCCCGGAACAGTTGAACGCGCTTTGCATGGATTCGGGTGTCCTGGCGATAGTCCTGCTGTGGCTATAGGGGAGGAAAAACATCGGGGCGAGACGTACGGTTGCCTAAAACCAGACCCCCAGCTCATCGAGCAACCGCGGAGAGAGGAACCGAGGGTTACGATGTTCCCCCCACCCCACGAATGCCGCCAGTTCACATCCGAATTCGCGAATTGTCGTCCAGGCGCTTCGGGCTTACTCCACCGGAAGGGAGGGCAGATCAGCGGAGGGCTGTGGGGGCATAACGATACCTTCACCGAATCTTCACTCAATCCTAAAATTCTTGGACTCCAAGCACATTCCGTTTTTGCTATTCTCGTCCCCCGGCGCCCTTCTCGGAGTTCTCAATATTCACTCCAGGAGTGGTGATCGATCGCATCACCCGCAACGCACCTGAAATTATCGAGGACCAGGGTCTAGGAACAAACCACCCGAAAAGGAGGGGGGAAAGTGGAGGCCGGAGCTTACACTTTTCTTGACCTCCGAGCGATCCGCAGGATGGTCCTTGATGATCCTGGACACTTCGGCGAGATGACGTTACAGGATGGTCGCGAACGATGAGAAACCCGAGGGATTAGAATATTTGGCTTTACGGACTAGGGGGTTTTTGGAGCTAGTCACCGGGCGAAGCCATGGAGAGCGAGAACCTACAGGAGCGGAGGAAAAGCGGGCCATAAAATCCTCCCCGGTTGACCCCACTGCATCGTGGACAGTTATCCTGCTGGTCGTCCAAGGTCGTCTTTGCAATGCGTTTGCGCGCAGCATTTGCGGGGCCGACAGCCAACAAATTGCTGAGGATGTTGACGTTTACCAGCTGCTTCTCCAGAGCCCTCCTTCCAGCTGCGGTTTAGGTCGGGGCTGGCGCATCAGATGCTCCTCCACCTTACGCCAAGCTCCATAAGCGGCGATGGCTGCAGGAACTGGGTGAGCCCAGCTGTCTCTGAGCCATTCGCCTGGAATAATGATAGAGGGATCCTGTTGCGATCAGTGATCTTCAAACCTAGAATCGGTTTACACGCACATAGTGTTGGGGGCAGTTGCTCTGGGAGGGATCTACCCGGAGGCGGGCGGCAATTCCGGCGGGCTCTGCTGGGGTTGAAAGTGGGCAGCAGGCTGGCAAATGGGGAAAAAATGGGCCACCTTTTCCGATGCACCTCCAAAAAACTTGTCGATGGAAGTGAACGGGAGGTCACCGCGCTTCGCTGCAAGCCACTGTAAAGCCTCTTTCCGGACAGGTTCTGGGACGTTTGGACACTGTATTTGGAGAGGGGTTTCGCGCAGGCGTTCAGCGCAGGTGTCTGATGTGAAGGATTGGCATTTCACTTCCACCTGTTCGTCCTTGGGCTCTTCTCCCCCCGTGTTCGAAGAGTACCGGCAGACGAATTTGTCAATTTTCTGACCACCTGGCACATGAGGTGTGCTTGTGCGTAGCACAACGGAAAGATGTGAATCATGAAATACAGGACTCCAGCTTAGACTTGGTCTAACGTAGTCGAGCGGGGTGTACACATCGGAGAAAGATTCGCAAAACGATGATTGCGTACATGGTGAACGATGTCCCACCAACATAAAATACATAGCCGACCGGGAGAGGTTACCTCGGGTAGGACTAGATTAATTAACCGCCAAAAACTAGGATGGGACTGAGATCAAAAGGAACCTGTGACCAAGACCCTATACAGCACGGTTGCGTCTTCAAACCGAGAGTTGCGAAGGGTGAAATGGATCATCTCAATAGTGTCGATCCCGCCATGGGCTGCAGGATCCAGAATGGACAGCTTGATCAACGAGTAATAAAACCGGCACAGCTGAAAATGTGAGAGGTTTTAGTGACGCTGGTGGTCGGAGGGGAGAGGTTCCGTACGTTTTGCACACCCTTGGCAAAGATGTCTTCGCTGACCGAACCCTCACGTTCCTCTACTTCTGCCTTGTCCAACCAGGAGATGCACTCATGCAGAAAGTAGCCGAGTGTTTCCGATTGAATTGCTTCGCCGACGGTCGTAGGCAAGCCAGCGGTCCCGAGCGTCATGGGCGTTTTGTCACGTAGGAGGCTTCCAATAACATCAAAAGAGTTCAAGGTAGGCGGGAGACGGATGAGAGCATCGAAACACATCGATTGCGTGTGCGGGGAGGAAGAGTTGGAGGACGCTAACAAACTGATCAATAGGGGCGTGGCGATAGAGGGGTTCTTCGTTATGATGGGGGGTATATCTTGGGATGTTACGACGGGCGGGTTCGCCAACTTCGACAATAGAGGCTTGAGGACCTAAGAAAGAGGTATCAGTCAGCTGCCTTGAGTTAAAGCGGGCAACCCGAGGTAGGGACGATTGGAAAACGTACCCTCTGTTCAGAGAGCGATAGCACTCGTTCACGAGCGACGAGCAGCAGTGAAATGCCGCGAGACATATCAACCATTTCGCAATCCGCTTTGGACGGGATCTTTGGGCGAGATGCAAGCTCCGCGGGTGAGACACCCAAGCCGCTCGCAAGGCTTGCAATAGACCCGTCTTCGGTGGTGGAATCCTCGCCAGCTCTGTATTCAGTTGCACCGTGAACAAAGGGTTGATCTGGATGAGAGGAGAGCATACAGGCTGAATTGCCAGCTGCGGGTGTTGGCATCTTTCACCAATACCACGGCGCGTAATTCAGGGGGTATAGGATGCTTCAAGATGTGTTGAGGAGAGAACGGTCCGATCTGGGGTCGACCGCTATTAAGTGTCCTGGGGATGAGAGGGGTGGGTATTTCAGTCACTCACATCCTTTCCATCACCTTTGAGGATCTTCCAAAGAACGTAGACAAATTGGTCATTCTCTGCGAGACTCCCATCCCTCTCCATCTCGAGTGCCTTGTTGGTCTCCCGGACGAAAATGGAGTGTAGGACGGTTGCGAATGGGTTGATGGATATAGGGTGGGGGGCGTACATGGAGTACAGGATATAGCACGAAAGGATCCTGTCACCCGTCTGGAACGCCGCTGAGGGAGAGAGCGCGAGGAGGAGCAACGAAAGTAGCCACACACCTCGTTCCCTTCGTCTAATGATGGTAAGAGTGCATCAAGAGCGAGTTGGAACCTAGAGATGTGGGGTAGCAACTGGGAGAATGCCTGTGCAGCCTTTGAACATGATAGGTTGTGAGCTTGGGAGAGCAACTGGGCGACGGAGGCTCTGATAGACTCTGTTGAAGGTTGCTGAGAAGAACGAACTGGGAGTTGCGGCATATGGTTGGCGTGATAACCGGCGGTTTGCATCATCGTGGGCGAGTAACAGATTTTTGGAAGGGCAGATGGTTTCCCGTCAACGTCCTCTCTGGTGAGGGGGCGATTTAACCCTAGGGGTGACCAATGGGTTCGGGACCAAGCGGCGGTGGGTGATTCGATCGAAGCCGACCAAGGCTGTGTTCTGCCATCGCGGGTGACAAAAGTGATTTCACACACACCCCTACACAAATCTAATTGTACATCCACCCTTTCCCATGGTACACATACGCGAATAAACCTCGGTGGAAACTAGCGAGTGTACCCTCAATTTCCCAAGTCACGAATGAAGCGAGTTGAGAAATCGGAAAGACAAAAACGCCTGTACCATTGCCCCAATGTAAACCAAGGCGCGTATGTAATACGGGTATTCCAAGAACGGGTACGGAACTGCATCTGGAATCAGTAATAGCGAGCTGAAATAGGAGGTGGGGCACATACATCTTCCGTTGTGAGTTGCACAGTACTCGACCCAACTCACGTACCAGAGTCCAAAAAGAGTGGCGGTCAATGGTGCGACACGGGCAACCTGGTATCTGGTGTACCTCTTCTCAAAAAAGAAAAAGTCAAGCACAAGCGCTATTGCGGGTACAGCATGCAAAGCGAGGTCGACGTTTAGCGGTATCCTCATCAACGTTTGAGGCGCGGACGAGGATGTCGGTTCCGATGTAGAAGGTTCGTCCATGAGGATGAGGTGCGGGAACAGGACGACCAAAGTCCAGTAAATCGACGAAATGGTAACCTCCAACTCCCATTACTTGTAAGTTTTTGCAATGGCTGGCAGAATGGTCTGAGGATCACACCGGCATCGATATCATCAACAACCCTCGTTTGACGCCTGTGAGAGCTGTGCGCATTGGACTCAGCAGCGAGAGAGAGAAACAGCTGGGGATTGACACACCGATTTGAGACGGAAAAATATCGACCACCAACGAAACGACCATGGTGAGGCACGCGACCCCAAGCCTTGAGATCGTTGAGTTTTTCGGGGGCAAGCTGGATTTGTTTCTTTCGATGCTCACCCTTGAATCGTCAGGAATTGGAAGTGCTGGCCCTTTTGGCTGCGAATCCATGCACCCGCTGGGGTGTCGTCTAATGTCGAAAAGCCCCAGTGCATGATGTACGCTGCAGTTGCATGCAGAGCGAGAGCTGCTGGCCACCGTTGTGGCATGATCAGACTTTGGAAACAGGTTGATCGGATCCACAGGCAAGACGACGTCACTTTCGTCTCCACAAATGGGCCGGAGTGCCCGACCGAGCTCGAGGCAATCGACACAGAGAATATACAAGCAGGAGGCTGGAGGGTCGTGATCAATAACTTTGATCCTTCTTCTCCCCGTGTACACCGCCCTGTTTAGGGCGTTGCCATTGAGCGCTGAGCACTGAGCACTGAGCAATCCTCCTCCATCCACAACTTCCATCGCTACTGAGAGGCCCGGACACCCCTCATCGTCTCTCACAATGTCTTCTATCGACCCGACACCCACCACGGGCCGCCGCCCGAGGCCCGACCCTTCCAACTTTCCTGGAGGAGGAGGAGGAGGAGGGAATGGAGGGGGTGGAGGGGGAGGGGGAGGAAACCCAGGAAGAGGAGGCAAGCGCGAGGATCTCCTATGCTTCCCCATCTGCTCTAACGATGCCCCCACCTCTAGGCAACCAGACGTCAAATCTCTACCTCTACACGTTTCTTGGTTCGTCCACCTAGAGCAACATTCCAAACCCCCTCCTGTAACTCTCCCTGACCATCCACTTTCAGCCACATTGCTACTCCTACTTGCCATCTCATTGGTCATCGTGGGACGCTCCGTTGTCGTCAGGCGACGGGCTCGTCGGATGATCGAAGAAGCCGTACGGAATGGAACGTGGCTTCCACAAGCGGGGAGGCCGGTCATCAACTTGGGGGAGAAACCCAAACTCTTCGACGTCCACACGACTATGAATGGAATTCCGGGTAGATCTCCGCCCGACGACCCTTTGCTCGCTTGGGGAGGTCTCAAGGCACGTCTGCCCTCCTCGGCTCCTTCTGAATTTAATGAATGTTCACCTGACGTCTTTATCACCCAGCCGCTCTCCGCGACATTGGAAAAACCGGTGTCTCCATCTCACCAAACTCCGGTGGTACGGTTGCCTGCGCCAACAGAACCCCCTCCCTCGCTTCTTTTTCGTCTGGTTCCTCAGCTCCGTCCACCGCCTCGGGTCGCCACACTAGACCCATCCGCTCTCCCACTTGAAACTCGCCAACCACCGCACGACACAACTCTCACGGTCTCCGTTATGATCGCCATGCCCACTCCTCTTACAACCAAACCCCGCAATTCCTTCCAAGACACATTTCCACCCGTCCAGGTTGGGATTACCCACCTCCAGATACCGCGGGGATGGACTATGGGTGCGAAATCCGAGTCTAGTTGAGGTCTGGTCGTTCCATTCATTGCACCGTCATCAGTGCCGTTTTATGTACGCCACGCTCCAGCATAGTGCCGTTGTAACAGTATGTTCACGAATGGGGTCTCTGACCTCCAACGATTGACGTGCATCTTTTCTTGTGACAACTAATGCAATACAATGAGTACACGAAGCGTCTTCTGGGAAAACGCCAAATCTAGTGTATGAGACCTCGGACGTGCGTCTCCAAGTCCCCCTGGCTTCTTCGACTGGTGATGGGGTTTCGACAAACCCTAATTGACGTCTCGGACCGACGCCCCAGGATACACTTTTTGGTTTAATCATGGGAAATAGATGCAGGAGAGCATGTAAGGGGTATGCGCAGCGGTTGAATCCGAGGTCCGTGTCGGACCGAATGTCTAAAACTGTCTCGGAGTTGCTTTAGGCCTGTGAGAAAAAGAGGGATCGGAACTTTGACTAGTGGAAAAACCAGTTGCCACCCTCAATCACTGTCTTCAATGAACTCTGCGCTCTTGTAGGTCGTTCGCTGCCCCCTTTTCGTGATGGACCCCTCGGTCTTCGCACCCAAAGCCCGAAACCCCTGGGTCTTGTTCCACAATCCCGATTCGTGGTCCATCTCAATATCCATATCCAGTTCGTCGAGTTCCTCTTCCTCCAAGAGTTCGTTATCGAGATCTTCCTCGTTTGTGTCGTCAATCGTCTCCGAGTCGTCTCCAAGCTCCGGGATCCAAACCAGTGGGGTATAGATGTCCTTGTGCAGCGGTGGGAACGTGACATCAGGACCACTTCCAGCGAACTCCCCTCTTATTCCTCCTGTCCCAATATTGTCGTCCATATCGGCGATAACGCGTTCGAAGAACTCTACTTTATTGAGCTCTCTGGAGCTTGCCATGGAAACAGCTCTTTCGACGTGTTCTCGTGTGAGGACCTGATAAAAAGAATCAGTGAACGAATTGCATGCGGATCGACTCGGTTTTTCAGTTGACCACCCACAGCTTTCCCAGACAGCTTCCAGACCTTGGTCTCTGACTTCAAAGCCAGTTCTTGTTCACGGAGTGTGATTGCCCTATAAATCAAATCCTTGACGAACCATGCCGTATGGGCGTTGAGTAGCTGGATGGTTTCGATTGAGATTCTCGAACCATGGCCGGAGGTGTCTCCAGACAATTCGTCCCACAGACTGGTTACGTCAAGGATGGGGTGGGTGAAGTCAGATGATAAGCAACCTACTTTAACATTTTTGCGACCCCCTCCGGATTCAAAACATCAACTCCCAATTTCCTCAAGTCGCCAGCGGTGAGGCCGAGGTCCTGGAGTTCGTCAATTGCAATTTGCTTCGCCCGAGGGTACCTCTTCCGAGTTGTACTTGACCCATCGACCCCGAATACTGACGATGCACCCTCTTTGTTCTCCAGGTCACGTGGCGTTTCACTCTCGGGAGATGGTGTTCCTTTGACCTTCTTCCGGCCAGGTTTCAGACGTTCGAGGGTATCGTCCATAGCTGTAACTCCGGACATCGAAGCGCGTTTGCGACGCATGTATAGGCGTTTCTGATAACGGCGACGGGAGGCTGGTGATAACCCCGCCAAGAGCGCCGTCGAATCTTGTTTAAGCGAAGAAGTCTGGAGCGGTTCCGTTACGCTCGGTGGTGAGGGCCCCCGGTTACTGTTTGACCGCCGCCGAGCGGGGCTCAGGGGATTCTGCCTATCAGCGACTGGGGAAGGACATCGAAACATTGTTGGTCAGTTGAACAGCAGTATCATCATCCGATGTATCAGGTGCACCTTTTGTGGCAGAAAATGGAAGCATTTGGGTGGCTTTTAGTCTTGCCGCGTGCCCGGGAGAATCTTGGGGCGCTGGGGTATGGAGAACGGAACAAGGCTGTTTGATCTGGCTCGAACCGGAAGAATCTGTGGCCTCACGCAGGATGGCACCAATTGCGGTGAGTTCCAGAGGGTCAAGGGAACCACAGAAATCCTTCTGTCGGTCACGAAGATTGGCATCAGCGATTTTCTGTTTAAGTTCGGCCTTGCGCCGGCTCGATCCCATGTCGTGCGACTCAGTTTTGGAAACCTTCTTCAGCAACTTGAGTTCTACGCGTCTCTGCTCTGCGATGAGTTCTCGTTGCCAATCCTGCTCTCGCGCGGTAACGTCAAACGCTGTTTCCTCCTCCATTGCGACCCATTCCGGAGAGACCTCCGTTGCGATTGGAAGGGTTTGCCGCCATTGAGGATGCGAGGCGGTCGTTTCCTGTTGGGACGCAGCGAGTTGCAGGACCGAGAGGTAGTTACACACGTCCGGCACCGATTTCGTCTTTATCTCGTGCGATATCAGGTCCGGCCGGAAGCGTGAATAGATGGACAGGGCGTGGAAGAATGCGTTTTTTTCTCGAGAAGTCCAGATAGCGTTGGGTGGGAGGAAAGAGGGTAAGAGGGGAGTCCTGTCGTTCCCGGCGAGATGATCCTGAGCGGCACTGACGTTGTCCAAGAGGCCGCTGAGGTACTTTGAATCGAGGGTTTTGGCGACCAAATCCACTGAGTTGTCCTCTGACATGCGAAGGGACCACCGAAGTGGTGATGCTCACGAACCCGGTGGCGATTTCTTAATCGGCCGGTGGCAAAGAGTAGCCAAGGGGTCGGATGCACGCTCCGACGCGGAAGGTGTGATCCTGTTCGCTTCAGAATTAGCCCCACATGAGTTGGATACATTGGAAGACATGCCGGGGAATACTTGTTAGATCACAGGGCCCAGCTCAGCGTCCACCACGTACCGGGGCGACTGGAAAGTCAAACTGAGTTTCTCCAAACAGTTTGCGTGTGTTTGGCTGGGGGATTGATCGCGACCCGGAGTTTCCCGGCCCGACACAACGGAGGAGCTCAAATCCCACCGATTCTGGGTCATGCGAAAACAGTGGAGGAATTTTTTTCTTTTCTTTCCAAGATTGAGGTACAGCTACGACCAACCGCCAGTGGGCACGCGACAGTATTCGTTGCTCCATTCCTCATCTCTTCATGCAGTCTTACTCAGGGCAGTCTCGCGCGCGCTATCCCTTGATCATTCCCTAAGTTAAAAGTTATCGTAATTGTCCTGCAAGCTCGTCGCATTAATCATGATGCATCACGCTCCGCCAGCACAGCCGACCACCTGGAACCCCACATGACACCAAAGGGTCGCTGATTCCAACTAAAGAAGGAACTCACCAGCAAGAAGAGTGTACACTGAGGCATTGACAACCCTGTACCGCACATCGTAAACCTGCCTTACCCCCCATCGCATGATGGTTCATCGGAAACACTCCGCGAACGTACGGTAATTCCTTCAAAATGCCGGGTAAGCCCCTATTTACCACGACGACAGCTCTCGCATTCAAATTTCTGGGGGAGTGAGGTCGAATCCTAGCAATCAAACCAGCGAGCGGCGGAAGGGCACAACGAAGACACGTATCTCAAGATTCCCTGTAGAAAATCAGATGACTGCATTTGGGTATGCCCTGAAGGTCGAGGTATGTGCATGGCTGTTCTGGCGCCCACTTAGAAGTAAGAGGGAATTAAGTTAAGATTCGTTCGCCACGTGAGATCCAAGTACAACAGAACTTCGCCTAAACATCCGCCATTGATCGTTCCCCGCCAAGAAAGCTGAGGCTACACGATGAGTCTACACCCAACTCATTCGGTGCCGGGCGCGCAAACACTATGTGAGGGAAGGTCCCCCATGAATCTCACCTACGATCTGTTGAGCGGTTCTTCTGCCGCCAACCCTTTCCCACCAATCGGAGAGTGCGAGCTTGTAAATGGGTGCGGAACTAGTGGTACACCCAACCATCGGCGCAAAGGTTTGTAACGAGGCGAGTACTCGGTGAACCAGAAGAAAGGCAAGCAATCCAGATACCTGGTACTGGTCCAGTGCATAACGGAAGGTCCCGTGCCCTAAAGGATTCGGGAGAAACAAGCATCCGCACCTCTGTCTGCTTCGGATGTTCGTCAACGCGCCACAGGGGCGGCAACGGTCCACAGGGCATGTATGGCGCTCCGAGATTCAAAGAGCCCTTGAGTGTATGTGAATCGTGACCAACACATTCAATGCATGGAGGCACCTGTTGTTAGGAAGTGATCGAATCATCCAGGCCATGTGCTGGAAACAGGGGTAGAGTGCGATGCGTTTACGGAAACCGCGGCGGTGATCGAAGCCTTGTTGGCCTGAACTCCGTGGCTCGACAAGGTCGGTGGTTGACCTGGCCATACGCAGGTCGCGGAGTCGACGGTTGACGCATTGGTTCCCCCAGCTGAACCGGTGTTCTTCCGTCTGTATGTTATTGTAAGCGGGGCCAACACCCGCCTAGGCGGCGGCGTTGACCGATGAGAAGAGTAGATTGGAAGGTGGACTCCAGGCCGACCGTTGGAAACCGAGTTCATTCCGCGAAGCTTGATATCGATGCCAACCTCTTCCAGAAGAAGACCGTTGGCATTCCTCGATCAGAACGGTTTTGGAAACAGACGGGCATCCGGCAATGGGCGAGTTGTCTGTGATCCCATCCGCTTGACGGGATAGGCACGGCTGCGTGCTTAACCGTGAACTACACAGATCTGCTAACTCAAAATCCCTGTGACTTTTTTTCTTTGATGGTGATTGGAATTGGCGCACGTGCAACTCGTCCGAGACGCGGCTTGCCGCGCCACGACGTTCGCGTTTGCTCCCGAAGCGGGGATCCCTGCCTCGCTTGGGTCTTGCCGAGTGACTGTCTTCATGTGATGAAAGGCAATTGTTCAGGTGCGTTCCTCACTCTAAACTGATGATGATGATTCGAGAAGCGAGGGTAAAAGTAGGTTTGTCCATCGGTGCTCATCACATGCGTCGCTTCCTTTTGACAGACAATTTTCGTTTGGACAGGAAACGCATCCTTTTTCAGCACGTATTCGATTACCCATCCCTTGTGATAGCTCGTTTGGCCGGGGAACTTTGGCGGACGTCCGTACGGAATTATTTCTCCCGCTCGCGACACTCAGTCTTTTCTCACTTTCATACTCAGTCTGGTTACGCAACCGAGTTCATCGGATGCGCTACCCCGGAGAAACAGATTCAAACGCTACTTCAGTCGTGACTGGGTGTTTCAACTTATATCAGATGATCCTTGATGCGAGGGGAGCCCCAGGGTATGGAGACGTATGATCCCTCTAGATTCGGATCGGGCTTTGTCGACCCTCTCTTTTCCTTTCAGATACTTTTTCCGGAAGACGCGTCAATCTACTGATGGGGCACTTTTTGGCTTTTCATGGCAGCCCTATAAAATGCGCTAGCTGCACTCGCTGCCACCTCTCGTACCGCCATTATGGACTTCCCCACCCCCTTACCACCCTCAGTCTCCTCCCCATCGACTTCATCCAATCGCTACGTCACGCATGACCTTTTGCGTACGTTCCACCGCCCGCAATCCGCGATAACGACCTAATCTCCCTACAGATATTCGGGATGCTCAAGATGCGTTGACATTGTTCGAGGCCGTCCGTCTGAATATCCTTCCTCTAATTACAAGACGTTTAAATGGAAACGAGAGGGCCCAACTCAAATCCGGCAACATTTTTGTTTGGGAAGAATCGGAGAACAAGGGTGGGTTATCCCGGTGGACAGATGGTCGGCGATGGTATGATTTTCAGACTTTGCTACGGCACGGTTTCTGAACACCGCTTCTCTAGGTCTCAAAGCCGCATGCGAGGGGACTTTTTATGGTACGAGGAACAGATTGAAATGAGCCAAGAGGAGCGAGATGCGAAGGCAGCCAGGAGGTGTGCAAGCCACAGACGCCACTGCTGCGATTTATTGATGTAAGAATCCGCAGGGCGAGGAAAGCTCTCGATCCTACAACCCCTTCTGTTGTCCGGCGACAGGACCGTCCGGCCAAAACGGGGGGTTTCATCAAACAAACCTACAGCACCCTCGTTCGGCACATATCAGGGTGTCGCAAGTGGCACATTGTTGCATATTTTTCCGTACGTAAACTCGCCAATTGAAGCTCCAGTGCCGAAATGAAACTGGCGTTTAGGGTGACGATTATATGCGTCTACCTGTTATCGCTCACTATGAGTACCTCCGAAGACTTCGTGTTCCCGACGGCATTTTCCTGCCTGGAAAGGCCAGCACCAGGAAACTGGAACTTTCCGAACCCGAGACCGCCACACCTTGGTCCACAAATGCAGACGACGATCATACCCGGCGTCGGACCAACTCTAACAATAGCCAGGGCACGGAGCGCTCCTCAGCATCCTCCTCGCCTCATTCCCCCACTTCTCCGAAGTTCACGAGTTTACCCGTGCCATCACCTCACCCGACCCGTGAACAGATGTACTCACTGCCTGCTCTGGCGCTTGTGGCGCCACGAAGTCCATCCGGACCATCTCCAACGACTTTTTGGAACGTTCATGACTCGGCCGGAGCAAGTGGTGGCTATCATCCCCGTTCTTCTGAGGACCGTAAGGCTCTCGAGAGCTTCCGGGTAACGTTATAAACCCCGCCGGGGCGATCACTGAACCCTCCCGCTCTGTTGTGCACCGTGTTTTCCGATGGATGCTCTACGGACTTTGTCCTCCTCGCGGCGCCGCCAAGTCACTGCTTTGTATCGTGTAGCGGGTAAAATCTGTTTCCTCTGATGCACCATTACCGGCCGTAGCTTCCCACTATACCGATGTCCTTCCTTGGGCTCGGTCTTTCGGTAGATTGCACGGTATGTAGTAATGGATGTAACGTTGTGGCTATGTATTGGAGAAGTCTTTGACAAGTGGGTGGACACGTGAGGATGATATTCGCCTACGAGAATTGGGTTGCCTGATGGACAACTTGTCAAGATCAGCAAATAAGCTCAGCCGGGTTGGATGAAACTCAAACGTCCGGAAGAAAAGTTCCTGTAACTAAGTATAGCCGCCCCGAATGTAATAGTATCTGTAGGTGAACTGCCGAGCGGAGAAGTTGCAAATTGAAATAAGGGTGAAACCCTAACGTTTTGGGTGTACCCCACGCTGAATGGCGGTTACTGTCAGCGGTAGGGCTAGGAAAAAATAGTGTGATAGTGACGCGTTCGCGTCTGATGGGGGGTCTCAGACGCAGTCCGGCCATAATTGAGGTGACCTAGATTACGAGGCGGTTGCCTACCGATCGAGGTGATTCCTTAAGTGCTCGGATCCAAGCTGGCGGTAAATTGAGACCGATTCTGTTGTCCCGAACACGCCGGATGGTGGGATACCATCACCAGTGTTACAGCATGTACGGCAGCACGGGTTCATTGGAAGTCCTATGCCTCAAATAGAGGGCGGAGGGCCATCGGAGCGTTGTCATCGTGTATTGTGCAATTTTTATTTTTGCTCCTCTGCGCGGCGATTTCTCCTCTTCAAGTTCAATCTGTATTAAGACCCATGTGCAAAGAACCCGCGTATTTATACAAGTTCTATTGGACTGCCCACGAATTCGAGACCGCGCGAGATACCGGGCACACCCGTGCTTTCCGCGCGGATTACTCAGACGCTGCTTCTGATGATTCGGTCCTCTCCCGCTCACCATCACCACCCTCCCGCTTCTTGGGTTTCTTTTGGCCGGCAGTCGTCGTGAAGGGACATTCTTCTAGATACAGCTGTCTTGCTCGTGGCTAGTTCGTTCTGTTCTGCGGTCCCATCGAACTGATGACACGAGTATCGCACGTACGCTCATCCTACCTGAAGTGATGGTGAGTCTACCGACCCCACCCGCCCCTGAGGCCAGTCTTGACGAAAACAGGTCTTACCCAAGTTCTTTGGTATCTTCCCCCGAAAACCGGGAGACGTCCATCACTATTCGAGGCCGCCAATCGCCATTGTGCAATTGTGTTTCCTGGGTGGTTTGATAGTACACGGTCTTCAAGAGGGAGGATCCGTCCACCATTCGCACCTCGGATATCATGGCTCCCACACGTACGAATCTGAATCCTCCCACTACTCAGCCGAGTGTGCTTCACCCAGGCTGACATCTACAGCTTGAAATCCTTCGCGTTCACCAAACCTTGATCGGTGGGGAATTCTCCTGATACTGGTATCACAGTATTTCTCAAGCCGCCTCGGCAGTCCGGTGTATCGTACTTTACAAACGGTTTTCCGGGCTTCCTCCGCGTTGAAATTACCCCGTAGCGCAATTGCGCCCCGAACAGCCGTTTATTGGGTTGCCATCTGGCGGCGGTACCCCAGATATTGGCAGGTCGTCGCTCATCGTCGCTGACCCTGGCCCACCACGTCCCTGCGGGTATACTCAGGAAATCATCGCCACCCATTGGACCTTTACGAGGGGGATGGTCTACTTCCGCACACTCTCCCCAACTGCGGTGACCCTCTTCACGTACGTTGTGGTACTCCACCACGCGAACACCCTCTGGCCTCCCCCTCTTCGCACTATCTCCCGAGGATCGTCGGCGCTTTCTTCCTCAGGATTACCTCCCACTTCATTCGGAGGCTCGAGTGGGGGACGATGACAAGTGCTGGTGGTTGGTGGCCTTGCCAATGACCGTCACTGGTTGGTTTGCACAATCAGGAAGCTGAAGGGGGATAATTGCCTTTGGGTCATATAATACAACAAAAGTTAACCCTCAAATCGCCCACCAAGAGCAGGCAACAAAGAGCTAAATATATCCCCACTGTTCATAAACTCGTCATGGCTGTTCTGGTACAATGACCAGCGACTTTAGTGTTGGCAAGGTTATGTAACCAACCCTCGTTTGTTCAAGTCCCGCAAAAGAATTCACTCCTGAGCTTTCAATTCACTCATAACCCCTTCCTGATTGTTTCTATCTGCTCTTTGTTGCCTGTTGCTTCTATTAGGCAAGGGAGGAGAGAATTTGAGCTGAAAATGAGCCAGGCGCCGAAAAATTGTGTTAAGCGCCCACCCTTCGATGACTGATATACCGGCAGCCCGACCTATGTCCGATGACTTCGGGGGCAACCACACGCCTACGGCGGTCTCGACGCAAGCTCGGATCCACTCATTGGCAAGGACCTGAGGTCTAGAGTTTCATTGATGATCATGACCTCCTGCGTTTCCGGGACTTGCCGTCCAACTATCAGATCGCCGCGCTCGATAAGGTACTGTCGTTACTGCCATGGGTTTCGCTGGCGTGTTAATACTCTCTCTCACGGTTTTACTCCTCGTCTATCTCTATGGGAAACTCAATGACGCGAAACTTACAAAGGTCTCTCCTGAGGTAAGGGCTCAGGCGACCTGCGATTTCTCCCCCGAGAACATCCGTTCGACCGCGGCCCGACTCAAAGAATCTCCTCTTCAAATTACCAGTCGTCTACCACCTCGGACCGGTAGACGCTACATTGTCGTTGGAGGGGTACGTGAAGGGTCTTAACCTTGCCGTAGCATCACTAAAATTTCCCGTTGGTAGTCAGGTTTTTTGGGGGGATGGATCGTGAATCACCTTTTAACCCGAGGGGATGATCCGAAGAACATTCGCATTTTGGACATTAGAGCTCCCACTCGGACTGATCTCACCCAAGGACCCGGGAAGCTCGTCGAATTCATCCGAACCGATGTTGCAGATGAAGAGTCGGTCATCGCTGGTTTTACCAAGCCGTGGCCACCCGCGACGTCTCGGGACTCCGATATAACTGTATTTTGCACTGCGGCCAACATCCGATTTTATGAAAAGCATCCCGCCCTTGTCCCCCTCTCCGCCAAGGTCAACGTTACCGGTCTCGAGAACACCATTAAGGGATCGCTTGCTTGTGGCGCTACAATTCTCATCGCCACTTCTTCTGGTTCCGTCGGCGTCAGAAGTACCAGATTCCTCCTTGCGCCATGGGAGTCGGAACCGAAGTTTTTTACCCAGGTCTTACGAGACGACGCCAAAGAATCGACGCGGTCCCACCGTACATTCTTCTCCAATTACGGGTACACCAAGATGATCGGAGAGATTCGAGTCCTCGCCGCAGACAAGTCCTCCGGAGCGGGTGGGAAAACTTTGCGCACAGGGACAATCCGCCCTGGCAATGGGGTCTACGGTGTGGGTGGGGATCAGCTCATAGAGCTTTATCTCAAGAACCCAGACACTCGCGTCACTTGGATACCCAACACCGTGCAACACTTCACCTCCGTGGAGAATTGCTCACTGGCACACCTTTGCTATGAGCAGCGGTTGGTTGAGTTGGGGCACGGTGGGAGGAACCCTGACATCGGTGGGAGATCATTTATAGTCACGGATGCTGGCCCGCCCATCGCCTACGGCGACTGTTACAGGGCCGTCGAAACCCTGGCGGAAGGAAACCTCAAATTCCAAGTTCTATCCCCTTCCTTGATGTTGCTACTCGCGCATGTCGTTCAGGCGTACTATCTCGCGACACACTTCCTCTCCCAATCCCCCAACATCCTCCTTCGGGCCGCAGGTGCTTTTCTGCCCAGACTCTCTCCCCTAGTTGTCAACCTTCAACCATCCTTATGGAACCTCACCAGCGTTCATCTTATCTTCGATAGCTCAAACGCCCGCGCTCGTCCGGAAACAGGGGGTTTGGGGTATGAGCCGCTCTGGACTTCCCTGGAAGGGATATGCCAACTGATGTTGGATTACCAGTCTGGGCGTGTGGTGGATGATTTTCACTCCAGTGGAGGTCAAGGTAGCATCGCGACTTCGGGGGTGCCTCATGCACAGGCGGGGATTAAAATGGGCTTAGAAAAGGCTGAATCTATTGCTACTCACTCGAACCGACTTGCGAAGTAGATACCACTTATTACCTTCGAAGTACTGTCTTACCCCCATGCTACACCGAGCTGCACCACGGGTGGGAAACACCCGATTTTTCATCGTTTACACTTGTTTGTTCCGAAGTGTCAAAAGTGACGAATTGTGATCGACATCGGTCACGAACCCCTCTTCCGAGTTCCTCACATCTAAGCCGGCACGGGCCTAACTAATATGGTTCCTCAGTCGTCCTCTCCTGCTGTGCGCGGGGCAAGAGGTGGTGGGTCTAGAGGGGTGGGGGGAAGGAATCGCTCCCAAAGGCAGCCATCCACGGGCACGGTGGGGAACAAAATGTCAACCCAGCGGGCTCCGCTTCCCCGCCTGACGCACTGTAATATTCCAGCTCCATAATGCGTTAAAAAGCCACCACTCACGTGAGACTAGTTATAGCACTTCCAATTGTTAGCGCATCATTGCACCAGCCTTTCACCACACTGACAGGGTTTGATCGCACCAGGGCCACCATCCAGGGTTGCGTGAGCTCATGGGAAGGTTTGGACAATCTCTGCTGAACGAGACTGAACCACCAATCTCGGGGCTTGACAAATCGGTCCTAATCCCTCCTCGGAGGCTCCATTTTACTCTTGGGGTTATGTCGTTGGCGAGCGCATCCTCTGCCGTTGACCCGGAAGGAACGACAGACCCAGTAACTCGACCCCGGACCGTTGGCGAAGCAGTTCGGTTTCTTGAGGGTTTGAAGCCTCGCCTGGATGATCTTGTACGGGGTTCAGTCACCGGCTCAGTTGATCAGGCTCAGAAAACCCGCGTTATTCTCAACTCTATGGACACAATGAAACTGGAAAAGGGTGGGGCGGCACATGTTCTATGGGTCGGCCCGAGAGATGGGAATTCGATGGATGCAACTGACGAAGAGACCAAAAAATTCAGGCGAGTTTGCGGTAAGTTTGGTTGACTAACTCCGCGAGAAGTTATCATTCAAACATCTCTTCACCCAGATTTTATCCACACTTCGTTCAAAGGGGCCGGTTTCTTAGTTGAAGAGAATCGTCCGTTGAAGGTTTGTCCCTTCGTGCTAGTCACGTCGTCCAATCCCTATCTTGTAGTGAAGGTTCACCTTCCTCAAGTTTCACCTCTTTCTCTTCTGAACATTACTTAATGTCCCTTCTCGTTAGATTCATTGCACAATCGTCAACACTACGTACCGGAAACCGAGGCCTCGGGGTGGCAAAAGGGTCCCATTCGCGTATCCGGACCTTCTGGCATCACCATGGTTTTCCCGACCGGATACGAGTTTGATTCCTCAACCACCCAGCGTAGTACCCCAAAAATCACCAGCACAGTCAGTATCGAATGCGGGCCATCGTTCGACGCGTGGTCCCGTCAAAGTGGACTTTGGAACGTGGGAAATTGACGAGGTTCAGATATGCGAGATGGGGAGCCATGGACCCGAAGGGGAATACGTTTGTGTAGGGAAGATTTCCTTGTGAAGCGAAGAAACATGACGAATTCATGAAGGAAGAACCAAGTATTGTCTGTATATTAGGGTATCGAATGTTCATTGTAGTCATCCAGAAAGAAGGGACGCCCCAGTGCACGGCCTAG
>Ga0307517_10003807_pt1 | contig 23407 bp, 17 predicted proteins | sample 23_EM_MG_FD_194515 | JGI IMG/M metagenome (GOLD analysis project Ga0307517, IMG submission 194515) | Populus trichocarpa ectomycorrhiza microbial communities from riparian zone in the Pacific Northwest, United States - 23_EM | ecosystem: Host-associated > Plants > Roots > Unclassified | place...
GTAAAGTAGTTTTTACATGCTTTTTTAACTGAGTTTCGTAAAATTTTGTTTGTTTTTACGTTTCAAAAGCACTTTTTTCAAATTTTAAATTTTATTTTATTTTTTTCTTTACTTCAAATTAATTTTATTTTTTTTTGTATTTTCAAATCATTTTGATGCGCTGATATCAAAAGTAATTTTTAAAAAATAAAAAAAATTATTTTGATGCATTTCAAAATAAAAAACACTTTTGAAAAGCCACCACAACCAAACATTTTATGGGCAAGTTGAAATAGTGATATCATACTGAAGGAAAAGAAACAACTTGTCACCATTCAATGTGGTCAAGATAGCATTTCATTTTTAATGGCAGGCTATTTTGTTGGATCATTTTCTTTTGGAGCTTTTAAGTGCCTTTGCCATTTTGGGTGAAGAGAGAAATTTAAAAAAGCCACGTCAAAGCAAAATATGGATAAGGAACTGTTCTCAAAGATAAACCTACTCAACAATTGCACAGCAATTGGATAATTTAAGTTGACATCAAATTCAATTATTGATTCCCAGATAGTGCAACTGGAATTCAGCCTGATCAAATGGAGCAGCAATTTTTTATTTTTTATTTTTTGAAGCAGCAGTTCGAAATTACTATAAGCCATTGACAGGTAGTATTCACAGCCTCAATATGTAAAATCACTAGTTCCACAAAAAGTATCGAAGAAAGAACAACTGAGTGGAATGACTGGTATATATGTTCATGGAAATATGCTGAGAAAAATTTATAGCTCTAATAAAAACAAAAAAACTTATGAAACTCAAGATGGCACATATAGAAAATATGAAGATAAAATAGAATTAATTGTAACTAACCATTTATGGAGGATTGCTTTGATGGGATCTTCCAACTGAATGAAGCAAAAAATTTACCAATGTCTGCATTAGGAAATACAGATCGGATATATCGCTCAACTGAAAGCTTGCTGGCAAAACCATGTTTCTTACGTGTTGTATTCTCAAGATGACAAAGACGAATTGGAAGGTAAAGGTATCTATCCAAATAATGGCCAGTAATGGCAACTCGCCTCCCAACCCTCCAGGTCCACGTATCACCAAGATTTGGCCAATCCTCGGGAGCATATGGCAAACCTTCACCACATTCATCAGGTGCAACTGGCCTTAGATTCAAAATGTTTTCCCTTTCCCTAGGCGTGCTTCTATTACTTTCCTTATCAATCTCCATTAATTCCACTTCTGCTCATAAAGATCAGGCGGCTGAGTGAAATATAATGAATGCAAAATAAGCATGTATCAGAAAATAAAGGATTAACACACACTAAACTGAGAAGGAATTGACGGAGTAGCAATAAATACCCCACCCCAAAAGAAATTCAATGAATTCAACTTTATTGGTTTACTATCAACTTCCACAACCAACTTGAAATTTGAGGAATATATCAAGAAAATATTCTCCAAGGAACTTGTATTTTATGATAGAAGTAACACGTACAAGCCGGAAATCAATTATATTGGAGTGCCACCTTTGGATCCAAATAAGCACCAAACACAGGCAAGTGCATTCAAACATCAAAGCCAATACTCACAACAGCTCACCAAATGGAGTCCCAGATTCTGGTGAGCCATTGGATGGGGACATTTCACTTTGGATTGCTCACATGGATTAGGGAGTCAATTCGATGAGCCACCAGTCAGGGATTTCAATTTATTCTGATCAACATCATAGGATTTCTGTGTGGATTGCAATATCATCAGGTTTCCAAGCAGACCGCTGACGTAGAAATTTAAGCTACCATGTCACAAAATGTAAATTAATCTCTTCCAGGCTCATTTCCCTTTTCTTTTCTTGCCAAACTAAATCCTTAAAGATAGGGATTTCTCCAGCTAATTGCAATCATAGTTATAGTAGACTCACGCAACAAAAGCAACCAAACAATACAAATGCCAAAATTACAATTTAGAAAAACAATATTTAAGTGTTTTTGAACACTACTGATTTTAGAGTAACCAATAATTATTTTCTTTTTTGCATTAAAAAAAAACAGCAGTCTTAATCAAACGGGAAAAAAAATCATCTAAAACAGCAAAACAAAGTGCTCGGCACCTCAACGGAATTAGCGTGAGATATCAGGGTTTAAACAGCCTAGAGGTCATTTTTTATCCAATACAGTAAGAAATGATATGCATAAATTAATAGAAGGTGGTTACAATACTTCAGGAAATCAAATCTTGAAAACGGAAACAGAATCAAAAGAGAATATTTATTGCTTATAAAAAACAATTTATGATAAAGAGAAGACAGAATGATCAAAAACAGAAAAAGAAAAACAGTTCCATCAGGCATTTCTATTTCTATTATCTGTAGTCACTGTAAAACAGGCATGAAGATGCTTGGTTGTGCACAAATTAAAAATGCAGATTCTTGATTTCACCAAAATGTTTTACTTAGTCAGAATAGAAGTAATTAGTTTTTCATTTGCATCTCTAAATCATGCACTCCTTTAATAGCACAAAAAATGTAAAGAAACCGGGAAAAAAAGAGTAAATATAAAAGGATTCAAAGCTTCACCTAAAAGAAACAGGGCCTCTGTTGGAAGAGAAGAGAGGATTTAGGGTTTGGAGTCCCGTAAAATCACCAGAAGACAGAGATCGGATTCGAGGAGAAGAGAGAACGTAACTTCTTATGCTTATAGGAAAAAACAAAAAAGAATGTAGAGACAGGAACTCGCTGAATGCTTAATAATCAGGGAAACAATTTGATACACAGAATCAATCGAGAGAGGAAAAAAAGCAGAGAGACGGGCCTGGTAAAACCCTAGGAACTACGGGGGAGGGAGAGAGACGGAGAGATAGTTCATAACGTTAACGCAATTGTTCACTCCCTGGTTGACTAGACAGCTGGGCTATCGTAGATTTGTAAATGACAGTTCTACCCTTTTATTTATGTTTATAATGCAATTGTTCACTCCCTGTTAATTGAAATGTATAAAAACTTTTTTGGATTTTTATTTTGACATCAATATATAAAAATTATAAAGAAAAATACTTAAATAAATACAATGTAAAATAATTAATAACTATATATTTTTAGTCATGTTATGCCACAGGATGGGTTAATTTTTTTCTAACAGAAAAAATATTCAAATGGTGATAACTTAAGTGAATTCAGGTTAACTTAACTAACCCATGATTTGAAATAATTCCAAAAAAAAAAAATGAAAAAAAATAGAAAGCTCAAAGCTAAATAACCTTATGTTATAGGATGAAATAAAAAAATATAAATTTAAATCGGGTTAATCTTCAAAACCAGCAACTCTAGTCACGAAATCGAGATAACCATACATAAGATAAAAAAAAATCTTGAATAAAATTCTTAACCATCAAAAAATTAAAAAGAAACAAATAGTAATCAAAACAATGAGGATCAAATCTAATAGAAAAACTAATGAAAAAAAATAATGAGAGACTTAATTGAGAAATAAAAGAAAAGTGAAAAAAGAGCAATTAAACCAAAATTATATAAAAAAATTTGAGGGACAAGATTGAAAGAAAAAAAAATTAAGAAAATGATAAAAAAAACAATTAAAAAAATGAAGACTACATCTATAAAAAAAAAGATGAAATAAAATGTTGTGAGACTAAATTAAAAAGAAAAAAAAACAAAAAAAACAACAGTCGAGATAATGAATATCATGTGTGTGTATGTTTCAAATTGAAAATGATGAAGTTAAAAAAAATCTAGAAAAATCAAAAGAAAGAAAAATCACTTAAAAGAGAGAAGATCATAATTCAATGAATTTTTGCTCTATTATTTTTTTTATTAAAATAATATTATTTTTATTTTTTAAACGAATAAAAAATCAAAATTCATTAATTATTTTTTTGCTATTATTTTTTTATCAAAATAATATTATTTTTTTATCAAAATAATATTATTTTTGCTTAATGCTTTTCACCAACGCAATCAATTAGCCAGATGGTTCGCGCGCACAGATTGGTATTTTTTGGGGTTTTTTTTTTCCTTTTTTAAACACAGTTCATTACTTGCTTTCATTTGCCGAAATCCCCCAAGTTAAAAATTTCGGAGTTTTCTTGGTAACATGCGTTCTCCTTGGACCAAGCTGCAATGTAGTTAAATTGTCTAAAACTAATTCACCATGAGAGATATATATATATATGGGGCTCCAGAAAACGCAGATAAATGATGAAAAACAACCACCTTGTCTACCGTACCGAAGGAATTAGCAGAAAAATATTGAAAATGGCGAAACTTCTTTTGGTCACCCGACATCATATCATCACCTAAACCCAATTCATATTTAACCATAGATGTTACTGTTATAGGATTGTTCCCGTGCAGAAACAAGCAGTACAAAAGGGCATGTAGGGCATCTGCTGCTAAAAGTCTAGATAATTCTATGCAAGTTTCTAGGTGCAAGTCAACAAACACTAACAATATGGAGACATAAGCTTAACGCCATTACCTCGACTCCCATGGTAACCTAAAAAGAAAAAAGACAATGTCTACTACAAAGAAAACCCTTTTAGAGGGGCAAACTTTTCCAGAATTTCAGCTTCACGCTTTTCAGCATTTGTCCTTTTTAGCTCCCATTCTGAGATTTTGGAGTTGGCAACCTGAATATCACGCACAACAGTTGGAATTGAATTTGCCACCATCCCTTGAGCAGAGGCCACCTCAACCTTTGCTGCCTTGTTATTCTCAATTGTACTAACAAGCTCCCCTCGCCAGGTCTGAAGTTGAAAAATTTGATTGTCAATTTCCTGCACAGTCAGTAAGTTGGAATCAACCTGTGACTGGAGCTGGTCTGCTCTTTCCTTCAATTCATTATATTCATTCCTCAGAGAGTTAACCTTCGCCTTGTTTGCCTCAAGGATACCAAACAAATTGTTAACGCGCTCTATTGTTTGCCTACTCTCAACAAAAACCTCGCTGAACGATGGGATTTCCTCAATCAATTTTAACTTAACAAGTTGTTCAGCACTGAGGGTGGGATCCTTCAGTAGTTTGGAAGCTAGACTAGTAAGTTTGGAAATGTTTCTGGAAGAGACCAAAGTGGGAAAATCCATGACTAGAAGGGAACAAAGCTTGCTTCGATCTTTAGCCATATCACTTTCGGTAAGAGGAGTATCAGAGCCTGCAGAGTATGATACTTGGGTTTCAGGGTGAGGTTGGGTAAGAATGTCTTCTAAAGAACTGAGATAGTTATCAAAACCCTCCGGGATCACATTAACTGCAGGTTCAGTCTCAGTTATTCCAATTTCACCACCAGCAGCATGAAACACAGATCGTTTAGAAGAACGTGTAGCTTTTCGCTTAGATGCGGATGCCGATGTAGGTGTATCATGTTTTGCATCCTGTTTTCTTTTCCTCTGGCTGGACCGTGGTGTTTTTTTTTTCTTTTCTTCAGCTTCTTCAGTTAACTCGGGTAAAATCTGCTTCCTTTGCCTCCGACCATAACGGGGATTTTCTACATTCCCTTCTTGAACTTTCAAAGTTCCATCCTCAGGAGGATTCTCAAGAGGAAGAGGAGCAGGTTTTACTGAAACAAAGATGAGAATCAAGCCACTTGGTCAAAGCACCACTGTAGCTGAGCAAAACATTATCCAAAGTAGCATGAAATGGCTAGCCCAATGACATCAACAATCCTAAAAAAAATTTTAAATAATTCAAGCGCTTCATATACTGCAATGGAAGAAAAGAACCAACAAATATGCTTAAGGAATTTGTTTGTCCCTACACTAACAAATAGCAAAGATGAAGCTAAAAGAAAATGCAGCATAAGAAAGGGCTTGAAAATCTGAAAGCCATGATCTAAGAAGAATATATGAGAATGTGGAGCTTTTAGTTGGGAACTGTAATGGGAGCTTCCTTATTTGAAATTCAGTAAAATTTAAAAGCTTTGCTGTGTTGAGTCTTCTTCTTCCTCATTTAATTTGGGAGAATGCCTTACGCTAATTTCTTGTAAATTTTCAGTTTTTTCATTCTTTTCTATACAAGAAAAATACAAAAGAATAGACAGCATCGGTGTCAAAATTTATGCTCACCTTCTTTTGGAGACTGCACTTTTGCTGGTATCTTCCATGTAAACGATGCAAAGAATGCATCAACATCTGCACTTGGGAATTTGGTTCGAATAAAACTTTCAAGAGCAGGCTTGCTAGCAAACATCTTCTTCCTTTTTCCATGAATGCTTTTTGGAGGGTAAATGAATCTATCCTGGAAGTACCCGGAGGAGTTAACCCTCCTTCCAACTCTCCATTCCCAATTATCACCAGGATTCGGCCAATCTATTGGAGCATATGGCAAACCTTCACCAGTTTCACCTGGCATAACTAGCCTGAGAGAATTGTTCACATCTATCGGGGTCCTGCTACCATCACTCTTGTTGGGGGTATCACTATCCATAAATTGCTCATTCTGCTGACCAGATAAATTGTGCTCATCTATCAGGTGCCCACCCCTATTTCTTTCATGATGGACATCATCGTCCACAAATTCCTCCTTCTGGTGATCGAAATTGTTTTTCTCATCTAGCAGGTGCACGTGACCGTTACTCTCATGGGGGATATCGTTCTCCATGAATTGTTGTTCATTCTGCTGACAGCTTGTTGAGCCATAACTATCATCACAATGACATGAATCCCAACATAACATAAGAATCAACTAATGCAAGGAAATGGCTGAATCATCTCTAGGTTCAAAGAGAAGACGTTAATGTCATCCATACAGTACGGTTTTAAAGAATATCATTTGAGCAATCATATCGTTGCATATCATCTACTATTGCAGAACTTAGAAATTCTGTAGCCCGTACACTTCTTCAAGTCTAAATTTATTCACATTTAAGCTGAACACTTTTAAGGCTCTTTGGTTTTACTATTTTCAAGGGTCATTTGGAAAACATGCAACATTTATACACCAATGGTTTAAGAGTCACAATTTCACTAATTAAGTAAAAAGGAAAAAAACTCTTCACTGGAGGTAGAATCTTGCTTTGCGTGTAGCGAATTGATTGTGCTTGATTTGAATCATCAGGAGGTTAATTTTAGCTCCCCATTTTCGATGCAGACAACATGTAAAGAATAAGAAACGGGATCTCCTGGGTTCTAATAAACAAAAGCAAAGAGAAAAAAAAAGGAATTGCAAACAAAAAATTAAAGATAAAAAACATACTCTGGACCGAAAATCAAACCAAATGCAGTCCGTGGACCGTGATCGTGAGGTTTATTGGAAGGAGAGTACAGCGGATCTGACATGATTTAATTTATACACCCAATAGACCTTTCTTTCTTTCTTTCTTTCTTTCACCTGCATGGAGAGAAAAGATAACTGAAATCAAATCAAAATCATCAAGTAAAACAAAGAAATCATATGAATCTAAACAACACGTAGTCGAACAGAACTGTCTGAATTGTGATCCCTGTGAGCTAAGATGCTAGAAAAATTAGCAAAACGCCGAGGTCATGCTCTTGCATGTAGAAGATCGGACCTGGGAGGTTCTTTTTAGGAATTGTCGGTAAGTGGAGGGTGGAAATTATATTCCTAACCTTCTGGATAGCGAAAGTTTTGTGCTTTTATGACTATCATCTTGTAAATAAGTGAAATAACAAGGTCCAATTCCTAGTAATAATTTCACTTGTTGATTAGTGCGTGCTATAAACAACAAACAATGAGTGTTTTTGTTTTTTTTTTTTTTTGATTTACGTGGGATGTCCGGGCCAGTTTACGCGCACCACGACTATTCCCCACGATCCACTGGACATCCTGCAAGCCCAGGAGCAGGTAAGGCACCGCGGGGATGACAGGCGTGCACATAGAGGGTCGAACCCGGAACGGGGGCGGAACAAGTCACACAATTGACCACAGCAGCTAGACCCTCAAGTGCACAATGAGTGTCTTTTAACTCCACAGGCGACGAGTGTCCAAATGCATGAAACGAAGAAAACTCCACTGTCTATGTTACTCCTCTGGAATTAAAGTTAGTAAGAATATATATTAGAATACTAACCAATGATATCGTAACAAAGCACGTTAAATATCCAAAAAATAAAATAAAAAATTCATGAAAAGATTAGAGTTTATATAAATTTAAATATATAAACATGTAAAATAATAATTTATAATAAATATATTTTTAATATAAATATAATAATAGAATATTTACATATATATTGTATTATCGATAAAAATGTATATACTTAAATTAAATCAAATGAGAGTAATTACTTGTTAAAACACCTTAAAATAATAATACTTTTATTGTTGTCAATGATGAATATTTTGTCCTTAAAACTTTATTAGTCTTCACTTGTACAACTAAAATATCTGCAGCATGTCTCACAAGATTTCAACAACACTATATTGGTTTAAATGCATTTTTAAACAAAGTTTTTGAGCCAAAGAATATAAAACTAAAAAAATCTCTTAACAAGATGAACCTAAAATCTAAATTTGAAAAGAGAAAAAAAGAATAAAAAAAAACACTGAAAACAAGATGAGAAAGAGTGCGTAAAATATGAAAAAATCAAGTCATAAGTTCTTTCTTCACTCCCCTTTTTATAGTGAATTTTAAAAGTTAAAAGGTTGAAGAATTAATTATTACCATTATCAATCTTTAATTAGCCGTCATAAATTAAGAATTAAATATAGAAAAACTAAGAATATTTTTGAATAAAAAAATAAAAAATTAATTTCTTATTTATCTATAATTTATTTAATTAAAATAAACTTTCAACAACTCCAACCGAACTAGTTGCCCCAAGTCAAATCATTTATGCCCAAACTAGCACAACTAGAACTAACTCACTCGGCTAAACTAAACTAATTATCAAAACTAAGAAATTAATGTTTTCCTCTGAAGAAAAAGAAAAAAACTGAATGCATGTTGCAAATGTGGTTATTTTTTTTTTTTTTAGTTTAACGTGGGTGTCTGGACCAGCTTGTATGCACCTCGACTAATCTCACGGGCCCTAAAGTTAACGACCATGTAAGCTTCCAGTGGCCATCATATGAGCAACCACATGACTTGAACCTGAAACCACAAACAGAGCAAACCTCTTGGTTCCAAACTTTTATTATTGGACCACCACCTAGATGGTTAGTTAATTTTACTTTTCAATAACATGGTCGATGTTGTTTTCATAGTTCAGTGTGAAATTTTTTTTTGGCATTTCTAACATGGCGTGTGCTTATTATATGTTATTTAAATTTCATTGAACATAAAGCAAATACAGCAACAGCTCATGTACCCAATATTGCTCCAGATTGTTTTCAGCTCTGCACCAGCGCTCTGTCCACTGAGGTATGCAAATCAAGCACTATAAGGCTCAAGCACTTGGCTATTCCGGTGCATGCGTTCAGTGCATCTTTCAATCCAACGCATTTTCACTATAAGCTCAGATCAGCGCGTGAAAATGAAATAAACTTGAGCAATGGTTACTTCAAGTGATGGAAGAAAAAACCCACAGCCCTGGCATTGATTGAAGCATGGCAACGGCAATGATTGATCAACTCAATCAAAAGGGATCGATGATCAACATGGCATGGCATGTCGAGGTCTCAAGGAAGATAAGAGATTTAGAAAGAACCCAGTTCTGTGTGGTATATTTAAGAAGATGAGGATTACCAGGAAATGCTTGAGCAAATAAGGATGTTACGCATGCAGACTAACCTGAAAATCACATGTTTGGATGTATCATCGAGGCGTCTACGATCCACTAATTAGCAAAGAGATCATCAAACTATTTACCCAGACACCAATTCTACAGTCTTGCGTTCTCCTTAAATATAGCTTTATCACTTCAATAAAATAAGGATTCTGTAGAGTACTCTCACCAGTGGCTTCTAGTTCTTACATGAATTTCTTAATCATTGCGCCATAAAAAAAAAGATACTAGCACACGCAATATACATAGATGTGAAACCAAATTCGTAGACGTGCACAAGCACTTGTGCGTGGGCAACACTACTGTGAATTATACAACAGAAGTACAAAACAACCCAAATGACGACATAAAAATATATGAAACAAGCTGGCTTGAACATTCCAGGAGAAATGCTTCCTGCAACTGCAAAATATCGAATCATTAGTTCTTAAATAAGCCTCATTCAATTTTCAATAGAAGGAATGTTCACTTGAATCTTTAGACGATAACTTTTAACCAGACACATATTTTATCTCTACTATAACTTAATGCGTCCAATCTGCATTGTGGGCTAGAAGGCTAGAAAGAGTAGTACTATCATGATTATCGAAAAAAAGAACAAGAACTTGATGATGAGTGGTAAGCTTTCAAACAGAGAAACACCACATGCTTGGTTAACCTCGGAGATCATAGCACATTGAGACGTGAAGGACTTTTAGGTTAGTAGATGTAACTCTAGTTACCTGCTCGAACATAATTTCCAAGAAGCTTAGCTTCTATTTACTGAATAACTGGATTCATGCAGAACCTTTTGAGTAATGATTCCTGTTCAAGTATTCTTCATGCATTATCATCAGCTGCTCTGCTACCTGCTTGGGGTTTCAATTATACGATTAGAAGTTATGACCAAGAAGTTATAAACTGCATTTATAACTTTATCAATAGAGTTCTATTGCCAGAATAAAGTAACACCTGATATTGTGGCTAATTATGCAGATCATTGCACTGTCATTTCTCTTATACGCATAGGTTAGGAAATATGAAGTCTAAACAAGAAGAACAATGTGCTGGTGAACGGTGAAGAGAAAGTCTTTTATCCGTGTATGTTTATCTATAAGGGAAGTGTGAATTCATTTTCAATAATCCGTTTGGAAAGGCCTCGAGAATGCTTTACATTAACTCACAAACAGAAGGATTTAGTAATCTATGATCAAAACATGATTCGAATTGTACATTAAGGAATTACCACAAAGAAGCAATTCATACCTCTTCAATGCTGCCATCCTCAATCTCTGTATTGAAAGAAAGCAACAGACTTTCGTGGAGCAAATTCTCTAAATCCTCAGCATAAAGTGTTCCTGCAAATAATTCTTATTAAAATTCAAGCTAGACCCAATTAAGATTTAAGAATAAAAGAATCAATTTGACCTTTAGATTGAGAGAACCAAGAGAAGATATCAAGAACTAGCTGGTGGGATTTCTGAAGGGAATCGTGGCCACCCCACTCATTTTGAACAGCCATTTGTAGACCATTCCATCGAGAAAGAAGCAGCGCAATGCCCTCCCGGAGATGAGAGACAGCAACCTCTGGCTTTTTCAAGGTAGTGGATACCTTGTTATGGCCGTTCTTAACAATGGATTCCATTTTATAGCCTGACTTGGCCTTTGGTTGATCTGCTCCCAGTCTCCTCAACAAATCCGCTCCTTCTCCCTTTTTATTTTGGAGACAGAGAAAGAAATGGCAGAGCAAGGAATGATTCCCCCCTTTTTTCCCGTCGAGGGTTTGTGCGCTAGAGTCTGGGATCAAAAGAGAGGGGCACGGCGCGCGAGAACGAGGGAGGCGTTATTTTGATCACGTGCCATAAATAGAGGTGTAAACTGTAAAATCTACTCTTTCTCTAAAACTTCTCAAATAATGCAAAAATAATGAAGGTTCAGACGTGAAGAGTTAGATATACAAATTATAAAATAAAATACTTATTTTGTAAATCATCTAAATCAAACAAGTTGAAATTTTAGGTGTAAACATATTTTCCTTTTTAAAGAATAAGGGTCTAAATCGAATTAAATAATAGTATAAGGAGTCCTTTTTAAAAACTCAGCCTTTGTAACTGTACAGTCGATTTAAAACTTTAGACCTTTGGCGCCACCATACCAAACCATGACCACGCCTGCCACCCATGACCTTCCTCACCCCAAATTCACTCGCAACCATTCTCGAAACCGCCGTCTCAACTCACTCTTCTCTTCTCGGCCGAGCCACCCATGCTCAAATCCTCAAGACTCTCCAATGTACAATCCCTCCCTTCCTCTCCATCCACCTCATCAGCATGTATTCCAAACTCGACCTCCCTAACCCAGCCCAACTCCTCCTCCAACTCACCCCAACTCGCTGCGTCGTCACCTGGACCGCCCTCATTTCTGGCTCTGTCCAAAACGGTTATTTCTCCTCTGCTCTCCTTTATTTCTCTAAAATGCGCCGTGAGAACATCAAGCCTAACGATTTCACTTTCCCTTGCGCGTTCAAAGCATCCACTGCGCTTTGCTTGCCTTTTGCAGGGAAACAGATTCATGCGATTGCGTTGAAGTTGGGCCAAATTAATGATAAATTTGTTGGATGCAGCGCGTTTGATATGTACTCAAAAACTGGGCTTAAATTTGAAGCGCAGCGACTGTTTGATGAAATGCCTCCAAGAAATGTTGCTGTGTGGAATGCATATATTTCCAATGCGGTGCTTGATGGGAGGCCAGGGAAAGCGATTGATAAGTTTATAGAGTTCCGCCGGGTGGGTGGAGAGCCCGACTTGATAACATTTTGTGCGTTCTTGAATGCCTGTGCTGACGCAAGGTGTTTGGACCTTGGGAGGCAGTTACATGGGCTTGTGATTCGCAGTGGGTTTGAAGGGGATGTGTCGGTTGCAAATGGGATTATTGATGTTTATGGGAAGTGTAAGGAAGTTGAATTGGCAGAAATGGTTTTTAATGGGATGGGGAGGAGGAATTCAGTTTCATGGTGTACAATGGTTGCTGCTTGTGAGCAGAATGATGAGAAGGAGAAGGCTTGTGTGGTGTTTTTGATGGGTAGGAAGGAAGGGATTGAGCTGACAGATTATATGGTTTCAAGTGTTATCAGTGCGTATGCAGGGATTTCAGGACTTGAATTTGGGAGGTCAGTTCATGCACTAGCTGTGAAAGCATGCGTGGAGGGCGATATTTTTGTCGGCAGTGCCCTTGTTGACATGTATGGTAAATGCGGAAGTATTGAAGATTGTGAGCAGGTCTTTCATGAGATGCCTGAAAGGAATTTGGTTTCTTGGAATGCTATGATTAGTGGGTATGCACACCAAGGGGATGTTGACATGGCCATGACACTGTTTGAAGAAATGCAGTCTGAGGCGGTAGCAAATTATGTAACACTGATCTGTGTGTTATCGGCTTGTAGTAGGGGAGGGGCTGTTAAATTGGGAAACGAGATTTTTGAGTCAATGAGGGACAGGTACAGGATTGAACCGGGAGCAGAGCATTATGCTTGTATTGTGGACATGTTAGGGCGGGCTGGAATGGTAGAGCGTGCTTATGAGTTTGTACAAAAAATGCCAATTCGTCCAACAATTTCAGTTTGGGGTGCTCTTTTAAATGCTTGTAGGGTGTACGGGGAGCCCGAGTTGGGTAAAATTGCAGCTGATAACTTATTCAAACTTGATCCCAAAGATTCAGGCAACCACGTGCTGCTTTCAAATATGTTTGCTGCTGCTGGAAGGTAAGTTAATTGTTTAAAGCAAACCTTATTGTTTTTCAGAAATGCTACAAATTCAGGCTAGCTTTTAATTAGAAGGTTTTTGTATCTGCTTCCTTGAAGTTCCTGTTATTTTCTGCTGCTGATGTCAATGTACTTCTGTAGTCGGTGTACTGTTTTAACCCCATCATCTTGTGATGCAATGACTGGTTTATTTTGAACTACAGGGCATAAAAAATGGTATGTTTTAGGGTCATCATTGAAGAATGAAAAATTTTCACCTGAATCCATCTTTCTTTCAAATGCTACACCTTATAAATTGTTATGTTCGTGGGGGAATGGTGTTCTCTGTCTCTGGCCCTCATGCTAGACAATGGGAGCAGCCTTCCCCATATGTCGAATAACCACTCACTCATCTCAAGAGTGAAATTTAAAATCTTCAATGTGAAAGATCCAAGTTTAAACACCAGATCCGTTTAGGAACATGGCAACACAGTTCATGGAATCTCTGTAGCTACAAACACGGAAGTTGTCTTTGTCTGGACCTTCAGAATCAGGACTCAGGGATGATGCTGTTCTTGCAGGTAGAAATAATGCTTCACCTGTTGTGACTGTCTTAGTTTCTCTCCATTTATTATCTGAAAAGGTCGAAACTTCCCAGTCAAGTTTGCGGTTATATCTTAGCAAAACCTTGTAGCCCCTTCACCATTACTTGTAACCCAACTACCCTGGCCGATGTTTTTGGTAGCCATTATTTTAGACTTGATTGAGAGGGTCCCTATCCTGCTTGTTTGTTGCACATCTAATGTACTAATAATTGGAGTGGCTGCTTCCCCGTAATATACTAAAGATTGTTCGTTCACCATGCTGTTCTTCCATCTGCTTTAAGTAATTGGTTTTTCAAATTTAGCCTTCTTCTTTGTCTATATTTTCCTTCTGCTTGCCAACCAACTATCTGGGACCGTAATGCAGGTGGGATGAAGCAACCCTTGTGAGAAAAGAAATGAAGGATGTTGGGATCAAGAAGGGTGCCGGTTGTAGTTGGGTTACTGCAAAGAATAAGGTCCATGTCTTCCAAGCAAAGGACACATCCCACGAAAGGAATAGTGAGATTCAGGCAATGCTAGTTAAGCTAAGGACAGAAATGCAGGCGGCTGGCTACATGCCTGACACCAACTATGCTCTCTATGATTTAGAAGAAGAAGAGAAAATGACAGAAGTTGGGTACCACAGCGAGAAGATTGCCCTTGCTTTCGGGCTTATAGCCCTCCCTCCTGGAGTACCTATAAGAATCACAAAAAATCTCAGGATATGTGGTGATTGTCATAGTGCCTTCAAGTTTATCTCAGGCATTGTTGGGAGAGAAATTATTGTCAGAGATAATAATAGATTTCATCGGTTTCGGGATAGTCAATGCTCATGCAGAGATTTTTGGTGATGATCTTTTACTCAATTTACAATATTTTTACAGGTTCGATAATTTTCAGATAAGACCTTAAAAAAACAAAAAAAAACCTTACCCATGACAAACTTGTAACTGTATTTCAAGTTTTGAAGAATATTTAGAAGTGTGGTAGTATTTTTTTTTTCAAAAAAATATTAAAATAATTTTTATTTTTATTTTTTAAATTTATTTTTAACATTAACATATTCAAATCATCCAAAAAAAATAAAAAAATTAAAAATTTTAATTTTAATTTTAATGAGAAGCAAGAAGCAAGTTGAAAATTATTTTCAAATACCCTTCGAATTCAAAGAAATGATTCATAATTTTGGTGATTGATTTTCAATTTTGTTTTTCAACCAACCATCTGCAATTTTAGAGTTTACGTTTTTCTTCTTGTTTAGATGTGAGACTTACTAGTTCATCGACTACTCTGATTCTCTTGTAATTCCTTGCTTCTCTGTTCAGAGTGAGATTCCAGCACACTGGCGTTTCAAAATTCTGGTGAATTTTTTTATGAATATATTTTTTGTCTTTTAAAAATCTTAGATTTAAGAATAATTAACTCGCTAGGGTCACCAGTAATTTTCATGATGCCACAAATTTACAACATTAGCGGTGCAGCCTATTAAGCCACGTAAGCATTAAACGAAGTCGTTTTCCTATCTTCCGCCGTACCCTCTTCTACCTCTCATATCACCAAGGAGGAACCCGGTAGAAGGAAGAACAGACAGAGAGAGGCAATAGACAAGAAAGTGAGAAACTCAAAAGCATCCACCTGACATTAATTGAAGAACAAAAGGAAGAAAAAAGAAAAAAATGGCAGTCGCTAAAGGAGCGTGCCTGAACCACATATCTCGAGAATCATCAGATGTAAGAAGGCTTGCCAATTTCTACAAAGACATATTTGGTTTTGAGGAGATAGAGAGCCCAAAGTTAGAGTTCAAGGTTTTATGGATTAAGATCTCTCCAGATCTCGCTCTCCACTTAATCGAGAGGAGCCCAGATACCAAGCTTCCTGAAGGACCCTACAGTGCATCGTCACCGGTTCTTGATCCTACCCATCTCCCTAGAGGACATCATGTCTGCTTCTCTGTCTCCAATTTTGACTCCTTTGTCCAATCTCTCAAGGTATCACAAAGCTGCTTCTTTTTTTATTTTTTATATTCTTGCTTAATATGTTTGTGTTTGTTTCAATAGCAACGACCACTATCATCAATGAGTGGCATTTACTTCCACTTGACGATTATATCACTTTTAAGAAGTGTCCGTATAAAAGATTTTTTAATAATTATGATTTTTTATTTAAGCCATAATCTAAAAATTACTTTTTGTAAATAATTTATGATAAAATAAGTTAAAATGACTTTAAATTAAAAGTATGTTTGATTAAATTTTGTAGCAAACTTTTAATGTAAATCAAAAGTTACTTCTAGTCAAAATATGCTTATGATTTTTCTTTGAATCAAAAGTTAAACTTAAAATAAACATAGTGAATTGAAGCTAAATTTTATGGTGATTGCAGGACAAGGGAATAGAAACGTTTCAGAGGTCTGCACTTAATAGGCCAATTAGGCAGGTCTTCTTCTTTGATCCAGATGGTGAGCTTTTGCAACCCCTTTTATTAGGTTTGGTGCTCAGTTCGAAGATAAATGGTGTGAAAGACTTGTGCTTCATCTTTCTGATAATGTGCAGGTAATGGATTGGAGGTTGCAAGTCGTGATGAATAGGGTTGCTCTCTACTTGTGAGTATGGTTAAATGCTGGTAGGACTACGAGGGGAAACATAAATAAAATGTAATAAAAGCCCCAAATTTACATGCAGATAGTAGTAACTCTTATGATCATGCATTATTGAAGTTCTGGATCCTTGTAAGTTTTCCTTCCTCTTAAATATGTATCGGTTAGCATTTGAATATGGTTAATGTGCAGCATGCATTTGAATAGGGTTCATATATAGCGTTGTATAGCATTATGCATGCATTAATACATGGAGCAGAAATGGAACATAGTTGCTGATACTGGATTGGATACTTTGTATCATCATTACTCGCTGATATTTCTTCAAAGAGAAATTATGGACGGTCCCAAAGCATTGAAATACCACTATTAGCTTGATCTTTAGGGGGTTACCACCGTTTTTCTTTTCCCAAGTTGTTGAATCACATGAAAGGCTTTTAGTATTATGATTTGAACAATAGGTTTGATATTATCTTTTACATGGTGTTGTGTTTTATTCTTGCTGCTGGAAGTTGGAGCCTTTTTCATCACGGCTATGCTCATTCCTTTCATCTTACAGAACTAAAAACTAAAATTGTCACCAACAAACTTCATGTAAAGCTGCTGAAATCTGATGAATAAGTGATATGGTTTCATAGTGGCATCACCCACCTTTCCACTCTATTATAATCATTTTAGTATATTACTCTGGTACTCCGTAAAAGGACCGATGCGCTCTCTGTTTGCCACTAGCCATTCCACCGGCAATAGGCAAGTTTTAGAATGTTCGGTGGACATACTGATTGAGGATTAGAATCACTTAGGGTTCCAAGTTTGTTAGTGTTATTATACTGAGCACCGTTCATCTTGTGATGCACTTGTTGCAGTGAATAGCTGGAACTTAAGCATTACTTTGAGATGAGTCATCATTGACATCTGTATCAGCAACAACCTTTCAGGAGCCCTTCTAAAAAGTAGTACCAAAATCCTTTTGTTTTGGGATGAATTAGAAGAATTTTAACGACATTCTCTGAATAAAGTTCTTGGAGTTGAAGCCTGTTAGAAATTCAGGCACAGATAGTTTAGATGCGACTTTCATTTCATAAGCTTTGGCATTACTGTCGTTTTCTGCACAATTTGTCCACCATGCTGTACTGTCCCCTCTATGATATTTGAATCCAGCAGATACACGCAATTACTAAAATTTAATCCACTAAGAGAGGGGTCAAAAAGAAAAAGAAAGGAGAAGCAACTTAATATTACGTTGAAGATGAGTCAGGGTCAGCCAAGGAGGCCTCAAGCTGGTGGGCAAGACTACAACACGGTGGGCTTGAGCAAGATCGTCCTTTGAGATATGGCGACGTTTTCAACGTTTCTGGCGAGCTTGCAACCAGGAAAGTAGCACCAGAAGATGCTAACATGATGCAGATCAGTGCGGAAAGCACCGTACTTCGACAGAACCAGAAGGGTGGTCCAGCTGCTACCATGCAATCTGCTGCAACTCGCAATGAGCAAGCTGGTTTTGTTAGTCATTGGCTGGCCAGCGATGCTGCTGCTGACCAAGGTGTTACTGTAACTGAAAATGACATTCCAGGAGCCCGCTTTGTCACAGAAAGTGTTGCTGAACAGGTTCTCTAAACAACCCTAATCTGACTGCTCGTCCTGGTGGCGTTGCCGCGTCCTTGACTGTACCTGCTAGGCTCAATGAGAATGTTAATATGTGATAAAGTGATGCTATGTGATCTATTAGCGTTTTTTGTGTCTTTGTTCAGTGTAAGATAAGCTTGGTTTCTGGCTGCGTGGTTTGTGTACTAATAACTGTAGGTGGTGAAAGTTAGTTTTAATTGCATCCGGAAGGGAGTCGTTTTTTTATAGTGAAGGCAATATACTTTTCTGTAACTAGTCGTGTCTCGTCGAGTATATAGGTTTTGGGGTCCTAGGTGGTCACTATGAACTGAGCAGGCAGCTGGCAGTTGTTTTTCTTAGTTGCTTGCTGCTCGATCTGCAACAATAAACCACCGTTTCCAGTTTTGCTCCTTTTTCGCACAGGTGTACTGGCTCTAAATGTATGGGGCACAAGCTAAATTGATTCAAGCCTGTAAGACCTTGTTGTCTAAACCTCTAAAGCGTTGTAGGCTTGTTTGCATAAACAATCAGTTTTAAGTAAATTGGGACTCAACTTACTGTCCTTGCTGAGCCCGAAGGTCTAAATGCTAAATGCATTTATCACTGGAGAAAGAAAGCACATGGCCCAATGGTTACTGTCCTTGCCGAGCCCGAAGGCGATTGTTAAAGAGTTACTGAAACCCAAACATAATAGGACTCAACTTGTTGGGTATAATAAATGTTTACCAGTATGTATTATATTTTTCGGCATTGTTACCAAAGATGAGCATTCGATAGTGTTCTTGTTTTTGAAATCAAATTGTTGAACGTACCTAGAGGCTACATGATAGCACAGAGCAGGATTTGACTTGGACAAGAGTTTACAATACAATTTTCTAAGAGTATCAATATGATATGGCAGTTTTATATAAATCGACAAAGTTTAACAACTGCAGTCCAACAAGACGAGGGAGCCAACAGGCAACAACCCTAGAAATAGGAAAAGGATACTCGAGTGAGAACACCTTAAACCACTGTTTTTAACTTCTGAAAGACAGAAGCGCCTTTATATTCTGAAAAGCTTCTGGCTTTCACAACGTTATATGTTGGCCTCACAGAAGAGAAAGGACTTTGCCTCGTGAGCCACTTTTGTTTTACGAAAGTACAATCATGTGGCAAACAGGGTTTCGTAAGCTACCATGCAGGAAATAAACTGAAACCCACCTCTATAATGCCCACTATAAGGGCAAGATTTTTTTTTTCTACAGAAAATATGTACCATACCAGTAAGCTTTCGAGGATAAATTTCGTACGCTAGGTAGAGGAGTAGTTTGGCCTTTTGGACTATAATACTCTGCTTCTGAAGACCGCGCCATCAGTATGATCTGAGCTCGTGAATAGGTTTTGACTTTTTTTTGACTTGGTATGTTAGTAATGACAAAAAAGGGAGGTAATGGTGACTTATTTCTGGGCAGAGAACACTGGTTGGTGAGTGAGCAGTAGGGCAAAGTTGAAGAAGAGACACAATTTGCCAGCAGAGGCTGGCAAATAAGGCATAGTTTTGGTGAAAGGCTATACGGAATCGGAAAGCAAATTATCTGTAATGGTGAATATTAATTAATTGTTAGAAATTTGAGTTTTATATTTGTCTTTTAATTATTTTTTTTGCCCTTTTGAGATATCATTTTCTGGTGGTGAATAGGTTTTTTTTTTTTTTAATTCATATTTTTTCAGATTCATCTTTTAGAATTTATTTAATTGGAGATTTTTCTTATTTTTAAAAAAATACTTATATAGCTTGGACATTTTTTTTTTATGTTAGGATCTAGTATAATATATACTTAGCAGTTGTGACTTCGCTTCTTATTCGAATTTAAAATGGTGATCTCAATATTATCAAAACTTGAATGTATATGTGAGGGGGAGAGAGAGAGAGAGACCATATCAATAAAAATTATTGAATGGAAAGACCAAATAAATAAATAAAAATTAAAGGGTTAATTAAGATGATTTTTTTATTTTTTACTTTTTTGTTCGAGAGGAAGAGGAGAGGCTTAATGTTTTTTTTCCTTCCGTTATGAGCTACTGAAATATGTTTAATTAGGCCTAACCTTTGGAAAGGAAATGGTAAATTAAGAATATCGTATTTGTTATAATCATTCATCTCTACATTATTGGTTCAATTTTTTTATATCTTATGAATGGAAAATATTACTGTTGTTCCTTTTTTTTTAAGTACACAGAATATTAACCGTTGGCATTCAAGAGAAATTAACTACAAAACCAACATTAATTACCGTTAAATAATAAAAAAAAGGCATTAATGTGGCAGAAAAGTAATAAGCAAAATGTAAGAAATTATGATGAATGCTTTTATTCTATAATATAGATAGATAGATGCTACAAGGCATGCAATGAATCAAGGCTGAGAGAGGGTACGTAATTAAGCAGTCAAAATTGACCGATCAGTTAAAAGAACAGATTATCTAAAATCTCTTGTGCATTTAAGATCTGGAAAATAAAGAGAGAAAGGCATTAAATTCCTTGAATGTGATTGAAGCAACTGTAAGGTAATTTTGCATGCATCGCTGAGATTGTCAATTATTTGGATGAGAGGTACTGTCATATCATATCATATCAGATCAGATCAGATCAGATCATGATGTTTGTTGGCCCAGAAAGATGTAAATGAGTAGTTGATCATGTTAAAAAAAATACAACAACACACAGAGACACACACAGACCATAAGAATTCTGAGGAAACATGCGCATGTGGTGATGTCTTTTGCAGCAATTTAATCTCAGATCATATATACTCCACAACATTTCAGTGATGGTGTTAAATAATTACCCACTGCAACGGCAACGGCAACGGCAACGAAACTACCCCCACATCACATAACATTTTCATACGTACGTACGTAGGCATGCACACAATACACAACTCAAATCTACATTACTCTACACAATATTTTAAGTCTAGAGATGTCCCTCTGTATATGTATATATATATATATATATATATACACATGTAATTATTAAATTTGACTTGACTGGAGACCTGACATAAAAATATTATACGAGTAAAGCATGGTAACTCGAGTAAATATTTTTTAAAAATAAATTAATGTAATTTTGAGTTTTCTTTTTGGACTAATCAAAGTTATAAATCAAATGAGTGTTTAATTGAGTTACTTGATTAACTTGGATAATATTTTTTTTAAAAAACCAAAACCCTATCTAAATTAGGTTTTAGATTGACCAACTACAACTAGACAAGTTTAATAATGGTGAGACTGCATAATCCTCGCTACAAAAGCCTTGAATAAAGATAGGAGTGGAAGACAAAAATAAATGTTGCTTTTCTTACTCCTCCACAACCTTGCACTGTTGCTCTCTCTCTCTCTCTCTCTCACCAAATAAAATCTCCACCGTTCAACGTTCCTCTATTTTTATCCCCATTGCCATTATAGCAGACACATTACAATCTCCCTGTCTGATCTCATCAAGAGGAAAAATGCCCACCATCTTCTGGAAGAACATTCTCAAATGCTTACCCACCATAACCCCGTCCTCACATCCATTGCCCTCAGAGTTGCAAGAGCATAGTGATCCATTACTATCATCCGCTACCGCCGCCGCCCCCACCACATCAGTAATGATCAAGAACTTCAACTCCCTCTATGACCTCTCCTCAGCATCCACCTCCAAATCCCTCAGTACTCCCTCCACCAACTCCTCCTCCTCATCTTACTCCGATCCTGACACCGACTCGACGCCTGATTTTGCCACCATTATCGCCTCACAACGTTTCTTCTCCTCCTCCCCTGGCCGCTCCAATTCCATCATTGAGTCCATGCAAGAGCTTCATACCCCAGTCAGTGGAGGTGTTGCCATTAAAAAGTATTCACTAGATCCTTACATAGATTTTAAAAACTCAATGCAAGAGATGATTGAAGCAAGAGAGATAAGGGACGTTAGGGCTAATTGGGACTACTTGCATGAGTTGATCTCTTGCTATCTTAAATTAAACCCTAAAAACACCCACAAGTTTATCATTAGTGCTTTCGCTGATATAATTGTTTGCCTATTGTCTTCGCCCTCGCCGGAACCCGACACCCACTGGAAACCTGAAGGCCTTCAACAACACAAGGTTTCACGTTTATTGGTGTGAGGTCAATTATGTACTGTGTACATCTTTTAAATTTTGTTTTGTTATTTTAAAAGAAGGGGCATATGTGATGTATGTTAGTGGTGGTACGTTTTTTCGTTGTTTTGTGGAATCACTTTGTATTTGGTGAGGAGGGATCGATGTTATCATGCATGAAGACACAGTAAAGGTCATTTGTAATGGAGGCAAAGTAAATTATAAATAATTTGGAAACCAAGGAATTCGCGTGGGATGTTAATGTCTCGATGATGTTTTAATTTTTAATCTTTGTCTTGTGTTGGGTTATATGCATGTGTTTAAGTTTTTCTTGTTAAGTGTTTCTAGGTACTTTGGATGGATGTTTGATTGGCCAGCAGGTGATTTTCCTAGCTAATTGGCTATGCACGGCTGCAGGCCCAAGTTGGTTTATTTGCCTTGATTTTTGTTGTGGCCCTGCACATCGACAATCAGGAGCTAACCTAGCTAGCTAGTTCTTAGCCAGGGGCGCGTTGCGATGGGATGGACCTTCGGGTAGCTAGGTTTGTGGCCTGTGGTGCGCATATCCCTTGCAACTGTCAACATTTATTTGGGATCTTAAATTACGGGTGAATGTGTGCAGAGGTACAGAACAGAAGACAGATCTTTAAACAAAGTATGTTATCTACGCTCGTTTCAGGATTGGTTTCTGTTTAGTCAAAGCCACTTTCAATTCTGGATATGTCGGGAAATCAGTTAATGCTTTCCCTTTCGGTGAATGATGATATTGTCATCTAACAAATTATCGATCTCTCTTATTAAAGGACTCTAAGAGGAGGTTTTAGATTTGCTTGTCTTTCTTTTTATGCATCCCAGATTGATGATATAATTACTTCTGACTTAGTATTTTGTTTTCCCTCTTGTTATAATGGAGAATCTTCCACTTGGGGCTAAAAATCACCGTTCAACACTTCAACTAGCCATTGCTTATTCACCCTCAAGTCGATTAATTAGTCCCAACCACCGCATAATTAGCTTTTGACTTCACAATTAGCACCGCAAATTAGAAAAATAACATCACCCTCACACAAATATATATATATATATATATATATATATAT
>Ga0307517_10003808_pt1 | contig 23404 bp, 10 predicted proteins | sample 23_EM_MG_FD_194515 | JGI IMG/M metagenome (GOLD analysis project Ga0307517, IMG submission 194515) | Populus trichocarpa ectomycorrhiza microbial communities from riparian zone in the Pacific Northwest, United States - 23_EM | ecosystem: Host-associated > Plants > Roots > Unclassified | place...
TGTTTGGTAGTGTAATGGAAAATAAGTTGGAAAACACTTTCCAGTGTTTGGTTATGTCATGAAAAATGAACTGGAAAATAACTTATTAATGTTTTATTTTTTTTTAAAATTTATTAAAATAATGAGGAATAAATCTTACAAATTAAAAAGTTGAATGAGAATGAAATTGAAAAAAAATATAATTTCATAAATTATCTCAAATAAAATAAATAATAATCAAAATAATAGAAATTAAATCTAAAAAATAAAAAAATTAAAAGATGAAGAAATTAAAATAATAATAATTAACATTTCATAAATTATTTCAAATAAAATAAGTAACAATCAAAAGAATGAGGACCAAATTTGATAGATAAAAAATTTCAATTAAAAAATAATAAGGGAAAAGCAAATAATAATTATAAAAATGAGGACCAAACTTAATATAAAAATTAAATTCTAAGGGATGAAATTGAAAAACAAATATTCAAAACAAAATATATATAGCAATCAGAAGTTTGATGATCAAATTTGATATAATCAGCAAATAATATGGCATTTCTAAATTTTTCACAACTTCCGGAAAGTGTTTTCCGTCCAAAATAAAAGGAAAACACTTTTCTGGAAACCAATCCAAATTTTTCTTTGACTGGAAAGTGTTTTCTGTTGACCGAAAAGTGTTTTCCGTTGACAAATTTTCCTAATGGCAAACAAACACAGAAAAATGGTTTCCCGGAAACCACTTTCCGAGAAACAAACACCCCCTTAAGTCTACTTAAGTTAACTCGTAAAACTCATGAATCAATTCATGAAACTAAGATAATTTTATAGAAAATAAACAAAAACAAATGAAAAAGTCTAATTTATAATCAACCAAATGTTGAAGATGTTGAATGATGAAAATAAAAAATAAAATCAATTTAAAAATAGATAAAAAAACTCAAGTCAATCGGGTTAAATTGTCAAACCTGTGACATATTCAAGACTAAAATAACTACAAAGAGAACAAATCATAGCAAATTATAAAGTTTAATTTTTATTTGTTGAAAATAAAAAAAAATAAAATATTATTTATGAAACAAAATGAGCAAAATAAATATAAAATATCTCAGCAAACTTGGCTAAAATGTCCGGAATGAATTGAGATTAAAAAAATAGAAATAAATTTGTTACAAGTTATTTTATTTTTTTGAAATGATACGGGTGCAAATCATTGAAGACAAAACATAACAAAGGATATAATATGCATGACCCAACAAAAGGAAAAAATACCATAGTCTAAAATCATTAGTGAGACTTTAATAAGCGAGCATGTGGTATTTCAGGTATGTTTTCAAAAATAAAATTTAATTAAATAAAAATATAGTTTAACTAGTGATCAATTTTAGTTTTATTTTCTAAAGATTATTAATTCGAGTCTCACAAGTTTCAGGGCCGTTGGAGACTTATATAGTCATTAACTTCAAGGCCTGTGAAATTAGTCGAGATGTACGCAAGTTGACCCGAACACCTGTGTCAATAAAAATATTTAAAAATAATAAATTTTTAATTTTTAACTTATCACATCAAAATTATTTAAAGAATATTAATTTAATATTTTTAAATAAAAAAATTTAAAAAACAAATTTTAATAAAAAAACAAAGGCTCACTACCAAACAAATAAAAAAAATAATATCTTCATGAAAAAGCAAAAAACCCACACCATATCCCATCAAATCCTCTCTCTCTCTCTCTCTCTGTAGCAGACGCGACACCTCATCTTTCCCCTCTTTAATTGTAGTGTTAATCAGTCGAGAAACCCCACAAAGCAAAGTAAAACAAAACCCCCCCTTGAAAAATTACTCCCTAATAATAGCAATACCCATCATGACTAGTATGCTACTATCCAGCACGTCACAAACCCAAATCTTCCACAACATCCGCGCGTTCCAGCCCATTCCTCACCTCCACCCATACCGTACGACGTGTCTTGCCCCACTGCCATGTCGTTCCCGGTCGATACGTTGCGCGGGGTCAACCGCCGTTGCAGACACTGGCAGTACTCGAGAGCTTAAGCAAGGCATAGCAGAGCTTTACGACGAGTCCTCTGCTGTATGGGAGGACATTTGGGGAGACCACATGCATCACGGATTCTACTACCCGGATGAAGTAGTTTCCGGGTCGGATTCCGATCACCGGGCTGCTCAGTTCCGAATGATACAAGAGGCACTCAGTTTTGCCGGCGTCTCTGGTTTGTTACTCTTTTTTCTTTGCTGCCTCTCTTCCATATATATATATATCTCAGCTCCCAAAAACCTCCGTCTTATAAAAAAAAAACTTACGTGGCGTCCTACTATTAGTCCTGCAGTTTATGTTTTTGTTTTTTTATATGTCATTAGCATAGTAATGAAACCAGCCCGGGTAACGGGCTGGCTAGGCTAGTCGGATTGATGTGATTAATTCAAGTTGATTTAGATTTTAAACTTTGATCTGAGTTATATCCCAGATAAATTTGCCGGCTAATCTAGATTTAATAGCTAAAGAATATATTATTATTATGCTAAAAAATGCTATGTTTTGACTTTTGTTGTGTAGGCTTGAATGGCTTTGTGAACATGTAATTTTAATAGAAGAAATCTGAGTGTCAAGTCTCGTGATGAAAACATTGTTCTTGTAATATGGATTACGACTCGTATTATGAGTGCTGCCAGAGTCTACCAAGATGAAGAGTGGTTGCTTGTCAATCTTCCCCACCACTCTCAAGGTGTGAAAACAAGCAGTGCCCTCCAAATGCATTGATAGAAATGTGAGGAATGATTTCTTCAGAACCTAGCTAGTTCCTGAACAACTTCTTCTCCACTTTTTTCTTCATCATTCACGATACACGATGAGTAACGTTTTTTATTCTTACACCTATGCCCTGTTATGAACTTCTCATCACACCAGAAACAGTCCTTTTGCTCTCCTCTCCCCCACCTCCTTGCTCCTTAGTGACCTAGTGGGTTTTGTGTTTGTTTGGTTAAAGTAGTTTTGAGTGGGAGTAGGTAAAATGTCTATTTGAGATGGTTTTAAGGTAATTGGAGTTGATGAGTTTGGAATTCTGTGAGTAGTGAAGTAAGGGTTGAACCTGGTTTGGTTTGCTTGAGTGGTAGTTTGGGTGGGGTATTTAGAATGGCCTGGATGGTTACGCCTGTAGGTGAGGGTGTTCTGTTGCAATTTGGCTAAATTATAAGCTAAATTTTTTATCTCCACCCCAAATCCTCTTATGAAAAAGACTAGAGCCGATTTCTCATTAACCTCAGCTCTATTCCATAATATGTCGAAGTTCTGGATATAAGTTTCCAGGTTCCCAACTTCCTTAATTCCATGAGTTCTTTCAATGGGTCCTTCTGACCCCTAAATCTAGAACATAGAGCATCCACATATTCACTCCACGAGATTGTCTTATCCCCTAAGCTTCTCGTAAAGTTTTGGTGCCAATACAAGGCCATCCCATCTATGTAATAGGAAGCTAATTTCAACTTGTTATCATCCTTAATTTCCTCTATCTCAAAATATTGATTGTATTTATACAACCATTTATGTACATCATCACCATCAAAGTTAGGAAAATCTCGTTAAGGTCTATGTACCTTGCAATGTAACTATCCTCCTCCACAAGTCTGACAAGTTTCGACTGTAGAATTTTCAGGAGTATTTTATTATCTCAAAACTGCAAATTTTGGTTGTGGTGTATATATATATATATTTTTTTTTTTTTTTATTTTCCTCGTTTGATCACTAGATCGGTATATTTTTCCTAGAGCTTTATGTAACAACACTCCATCTGAGGAAAAACAAAACCAGAGTATGATTAATGTATATCAGCATGTGAATGAGTGTAAGCTTCTAATTAAGTCCCAGTCCATTATTTTTATATCTAAATTGTTTTCCAGAGGACCCAGAAAAGGGGCCAAAGACTGTGGTTGATGTTGGGTGTGGGATAGGAGGCAGCTCTAGGTACATAGCAAGGAAATTTGGAGCCAAATGCCAAGGCATCACACTTAGTCCCTTCCAAGCGCAGAGGGCCAATGCTCTTGCAGAAACTGAAGGGTTAGCTGACAAGGTGTGTGTTCCAACATTTGAAATATTTTACATTAATTTACCACTCCAAGCTCTGCAGTATAAATTGTGTGTAAACTCTAGCGTCTCTTTCTTTGGCCAATCACAAATTTAGTTGATATCTAAAACATAACCATGTTTACTTTCATTTCTGTTATTTATTTATTTGTTTATATTGATGGAAGCTGGTGAGAGAATTGGATCTGCTTCTGTAGTATCAACACCCTTTTCTTGCATCTTCATTCATCATTTTGTAGATAATAGTACTACACTAGGTTTAGCAATAACAATGTCAACATTTAGCAGGTTTCCTTTCAAGTTGCAGATGCATTAGAGCAGCCATTTCCAGATGGACAGTTTGATCTGGTTTGGTCAATGGAGAGTGGAGAGCATATGCCCGACAAAAGAAAGGTTTTGCTTCTCTCTTACACCTACTAGCTTCACTTATAATTCATTTCTACGCTTTAGATTTGCTTCATTTCTTGTTATACGTGGTTATCTCAAGTTCCACTCCTTGTTCCCTCAAACTGGCAGTTTGTTGGTGAATTGGCTAGAGTCGCAGCCCCAGGAGCCACAATTGTTATTGTAACATGGTGTCACAGGGTTCTTGGCCCTTCTGAAGAATCTCTTCAGCCATGGGAGATGAAGCATCTTAAAAAGATATGTGATGCTTACTATCTTCCAGATTGGTGTTCTACTGCTGATTATGTCAACTTACTTGAGTCCCTCTCTCTTCAGGTAAATACTGCCTTAAATTTGGCTAAAGGATTGAATATTTTTCACAAAATCAACGAGCTGCAACAAAGGCTGATAATTAAACTTAGCCACTCGTTAATGTTACAATTTGTATCCCTTACAGATACATGGTAGAGGTTTCATTTCGAGTAAAACAACAATATTGGAAAGAAATGATGAACTAAAAGCTAGTCAGAATTTGGTCTTCCATTTCATGACCCATTGACCCATGCTGAGTGGGTAGACAGAGAATTTGTCATTTTCACTTGCGAATATATATATTTCTTCTGGACACATTAGGACTTTAGTCAAAATCCAATTTTCCTCTGTGCCATTGTTATCATAACCTATTTGTTACCTCTAAATTTTCTTTTCAAAATGTAAAAACTAATGTCCCAGCTGTCATTGCATTGCAGGATATTAAGACAGCAGATTGGTCTCAATATGTTGCTCCATTTTGGCCAGCAGTAATTCGCTCGGCATTGACGTGGAAGGGCCTGACATCTCTGCTGCGCAGTGGTAAGCTTCGCATTCCTTGCTAGCAATTACTGTTCATTTTCTTTTGTTCCCTACCTTTGTTTCAATGGAAATTGTTTCTTGGAAAGCTTTCATGGTTTGCTGTGTTTTTGAAAAAAAAAAAAGCTGCATCCTTGGCTATGAATCTTTATGTGCAAGAGCATATGTGATATGTCATCATGCAAGGATGTATGATAAGGTTTCTATTCGAGTAAAACTATGCAAACAAATAAATCATATAAATTTGATAGAAATCGCTGTGACAGTTTAACCACCATTTAATGCCTTTCGAGATTCTCATCGTCTATCACTTGACACATCAGTTTGTATTAAATTTTGATATGATTGTTTGCGGGTAAGCAATCTTCCTTCTTATGCATCCGAGGTGAACTACTCCTGTATGACCTTATGAGAAAGGGATCTCAGTGTACCTCTTTCCCATTTCATACCGTAAATGCATTTTGCTATGTATCTTCTCAAATTTGTATCTTTCTTACCATGAATTGATCAGGTATGAAAACCATCAGAGGAGCACTGGTGATGCCATTGATGATTGAAGGATACAAGAAGGGTCTGATTAAGTTTGCCATCATTACATGTAGAAAGCCCGAATAAATTTGAAGACTGCATTCTTCTTTAGACGCAGGAATGGCATCATTCATTACGACTGGAATATTTCTAAGGTTGGAAGAAAACAAAAAGAGAATAAGAATAGAAAACGGGGAAGGAATGCTGGCCAGAATTATAGCATTGCTAATGTTTCCTGGTTAGCTTCTCTCTAGCAGTTATGTTTGATGGTTGTGTATTAATTTATGGATTGCCAGGAGAATGCAAGTGACAGTTGCTATGGCCGGAAGGCTTCTTCTTTACTCTCTCATTGGTTATAAACCATAACTGAGGAGGCAGCATCCCAAAAAGCTTTGAAAAATCAGGCTCAAGGTCCTGATTTTAGGCTTGGGTTCGAACTTGTTATAAAATAATTTCTTAGAATAAAAAAAAGTTCCTCTAGCCTACTGAGGACTTGATTATATATTTGTTATAGAATAATTTTTTAATCCATAAAAAATTGTTTTTTTACCAACCCATTTAGTTTAGTGAGCCTATAAATAAAGAGTATAAACAATAATTGTCTACCTTCTAAACAATTTTTTTTATGTTTAATCTAGGGAGCAAAAAAACCGAAAAACCGAGAAAACCGAGAAAATAAGAAAAAAAATAACCGAAAAATCTAACCGTGAAAAAAAACCGATTAAAATTTTAAAAAAACTGACCGGTTTGGTTTTGTTTTGGTTTTATAAGCTTAAAACTGAAAAAACCGAATCGAATTTAAATCGAATAAAACCGGAAAAAAATCGAGCCAAATCAGAAAAAACCAAGCCAAATCAAAAAAATCAAGCCAATCTGGTTTGAACCGGTTTTTGTTCTAAAAAAACTGAATTGAATCGAATAGAAACTGATCGGTTTGAACTGGTTTTAGGTTTTTTTTTTTAATTTTAATTTGATTATTTTTTTTAAATAAAAATTAAAACGAAGATAATACCTTAGTCCAATCTATTTGTAAGATTTAAAAATCACAAGCAAAAAGCTATAAAAAACCGGAGGTGGAATAAAGTGTCAATTATTTAACCGTTATAAAAAAGTCTGCCAACATGCCCATCACGTTCGTCGGCCGAGCAGTGAAGCAGACTCTTCCAATCGACGACCACTTTCCCTTTTCAAACAAAACAAAACAAATGCCCTCTTTTACCCTTTAAAGTTAAACACCTGAATGCTCCCTCCCTTGCATTTCTTCCTTCTTTGAAAACCAGGACATTTGAGAAAAGGCCGCCAATCTGCTAGGCCAATTTCTCATTGATTAAGACAGATGCTTTTATTGATTTAAACCTCAGTTTAGTCTCCAATCTTTACATTCATTCTCGATTTAGTCCCAATCCATGAGAAGAAATCGGCGACGTGGGAAGGGCATAAAAAAAATAAAAAAGAATAAATCGGCGACGTGGGAAAAAGGAGGAAAGTTTGGAAAATTACAGAAACCCCCATGTAATAAACTTAATTAATCGTTTTGAAAAGAAAAGAAGAATAAATATAAATATAAATATATATATAAAAAAAGAAGAAAAGGGAAATCCAAAAGCCGCCAAATCAAAAACCCTCCCTGCTTTTTTTCTTTTCAAGTGTTGGGGTAATTATTTTAGCGTGGACGTTTGATTTGAGAGAGAGAGAGAGAGAGGGAGAGAGAGAGAGAGAAACACAACAAATGGTAGAAGAGGTTAAAAACGGGGGGTTTCAACGGAGTTATAGAGAGAAGACGAAACCCTAATCAATCTATTGCATTGAATGAGGTAGGTTTGTTTGTTTGTCTCAAATTCAATACTTAGGATTGTGCTTGCGATTACCATCTATTTTGTAGCATCTTAATTGATTGATTGATTTATTGACATTTTGTGTTTGTTTTAAACTCCTTAGGAGGTAAAATTATGAAGTGGTTGGTTGTGTTTCTTATTGTTATTATTAAGGTAATGATGGTCCTAAAGTAGTTTCGATTTGGATTTGGATTGAGATGGGTTCATTCATTGCAATATCAACCCTATTTTTGAAGATGAAGTGACCGCAGTTTCGGTTTCTTTTTTCTTCTTTAATGTTTTTATTATTATCAGTATCATTATCAGACAGATTTTGTTGTTGAAGAATATGTTGTCTCTCTTTTCTCTTTTGAAATCACATCCAATCTGTTGGTTTTAATTTACTTTTTTTTTTTTTTTATAAAATGTTTGCATCAGAAATTTCATGTTCTGAATACCTCATGCTGCTGTGTATGTCATTTACTTGTTTTGATATTCAGTTGAAGGTAATAGAGGTTTCTACTCTATTTTATGAAGTTAATAGCAGTAGGGTTTCTGAGAACTTTGAGCTGTATGTTAGATTATGCCAATTTTGGATACTAAGAGTATTCTTCCCCTGTAATCCACATTTATCAGATTGCATGTGTGCACAAGGAGATGAGGGTTATTTCTGGGAGAAGTGAGGCTGAGGGATGTTAAGGGTACTGCCGTTTCAAATATGATGGCAAAATGTGTACTGGACTAGGTCAATGATGAGAATGAAATTTTTGTCCTGTTGGAAATGGAAAAGATAGATCATAGATAATGCAGTTGAGTATTGGCAAAGTCTCAAGTCTGGTTAGGAAGGATTATGGGCACATAAGAGGCTCCTGTTATGCTGTTCATGGTGTTTTAATGATGCAAATGTGAGAATTGGTTGTGCTTGGGGAGGAGTGCCTTAAGGTAAGGATAGTCTTAGTCAGGTTCTACTGTGCTCTAAAACAATGTAAATGGTGCATTTATTGTTGCTTGTTTAGCCAATGGAAACTTTGATAGAGCACGCAAGATGGGGAAAGTTTCAAGCTTTAGCTTAGCCCCTTCCAGCATCAGAGGAAGATAAATAAACTAGCTTTAATATGTCTGGGATTGTAGATATGGTTGGATTTTTGGATGCCCATGCATGTGGATATGTTCTCTATAGGCCAGTGCTTGTGGCATTTACCTTAGCTTAGCTCTTTGATCTTGGCATTGTTTCTATTGAACTGCAACTAGCATTTGATATATTAACATGTTGTCTTTGTTATATTTGATTTGCGGTTCTCACCTGTTTTTTTTGAATTATGCATATACAAGCACACACCTTTATATATCTATGTAATTTTGTATGCATGCGTGTCTCTGGGAAATGCTGAAATGTAGTAATCTTGTTGCTTCCTGATGTGAGTTCACCTAGTGTTTCTATATAATTATCGATGGAATTTTGATGCATTGTTAATGTAGGTCATATTTGGATAATCCAGTGTGTTCTCAAGCTTCTTACTTCCTCTTAAAATGAAACCAAGAACTAATGGGACTTCTAGAGGTCAGAAGGCACAAAATTTTCAGGGTGAGAGACCAAATTGGATTCTTATTGCAGGTGGTGCCTTGTTAAGTACATTGTCAATTCGCCTTGGTTACAAGCTCAAGCAGACACTGGACTCAAAGCAGCAGGCAAATGCTAGTGATGGTCTGAAAGGTGTAGTGCTGTTTATATCATCAGCCAGTTGTCTTTAATATGAGTTTGGCCATAACTTTTGAAGTTCGAACAATACAGGGAACATGAATTCATCTGAGAGGAGATCTCCAGGTTGCAATATGCATTCAAACATGTATTCCTTTACACAAGGTGATGATGTCTGCTTCAACTGCATTTCAGGTATGACAATCTTTCTTGTTCATGCTGCAGAAGGGTTGAAGAGAGTATGTGAAACTTTAATCTAAATGTTTGCTAACCTGTTTGGTTTGTCTGTTTTTGGATATCTTGTGATATAGATTCTGGAAGTGGCTAGTTGTAGCTGCATGGTAATGTCACTTTGCATTGCATCTTCCTTTCAGTGCAGTTCCTTCAGCTTCTGAATATATGTTCATTGTTTAATTGTGGTGACTGAGGGTTGGGGGAGGGATTGTGAGAGGAGGTGGATATGTTCCTATGAGGTTTGAGGAAATGATGAAAAGTAAATTTCTTTCTTTGTGCGTACATTGTTGGCATACAAATCCTATGCGGACCTGTCCTTGATGGACAATCCTACTTTTTTATTTTTATTGTTTAAATCTTTTCCTTCCCCCCCACAAATAAAGGTTAAGCACAATCTACCTGTATCATGGTCCATGCTTCGCTTCCTATAATTTGACATTTATCCCCTCTAATTTTGCAATGCTTTATCACAACCAATCCATGTGATTTTCTTAATTATTAGTACGAGGGAAAGATGAAAGAACAGAGGAGGTAAGTCCTTATGAAATTGAAGTAGATTAGAATAGGGGATGGCAGCATTTGCAGATATGACACACCCACCCAAAAAAAATAAAAATAGCTGCGTCTTTTCCATGTCACAAATCCAGGGAAAAGAAGTGCCATAAACAGAACATTGTGGCGAAAACAGATCCATGTGCCTGATCCAGCTAGCTTGGGTTTCAAGACATAGTCGGGTTGTTATGTATTTGCTTTATCTGACAATCATAGAATGTGTTATTTGTATCATTGTATAACGGTATCCGTGTTATTAGAAGTTTTTTCTTTTTTATTTCATATGTGAATTTGGGTTTGAATCAGGGAATGAAGGCATTGCAAATCTGAAGCACCGGTCCAATGACCAGATGCTGTCTGAATCCGACGTTGCTCTACCTTTGGTGATGGTTCCTGCTGCGGAATTCACCAAAGAGAATGGTGTTATGTGGGTATCATCTCCTGATCGCCTCGAGTTGCCTCCAAAGCCATTCAGCCATTCAAACTGCTCTGACTCACCAAGTGTCTCGGAATCTGGTTCTGACATCCTCAGCAAAAGAGAAGTTATACAGAAGCTGAGGCAGCAATTGAGGAGGAGAGACGACATGATTCTTGAGATGCAGGATCAGATTCTGGAAATACAGAATTCGCTCAATGCTCAGCTGACACTTTCTTCAAATTTGCAATCACAGCTCGATGCAGCTAACAGGGATTTGTTTGATTCTGGAAGGGAAATCCAGAGGCTCAGAAAGGCAATTGCTGATCACTGTGTGAAACATGTGGACACCAATGACAGACCATCAACAATCACAGCATGGCCATCTGAGGCTAGAAATGGCCATGCAAATGGGTATCTTGATGGGGAAAGCAATTTTGAGACATCGGAAAAGGGAAGGGGAGATGGCGGGAGGATTGAGATGCTGAAGAGGGAAGTAGGTGATTTGAAGGAAGTGATAGAAGGAAAAGAGTACTTGCTGCAGAGCTACAAGGAGCAGAAGGCAGAGCTTTCCATGAAGATTATGGAATTGCAGCACAGATTGGATTCGCAGCTCCCTAATATTTTGTAGGCAGTGTTAGGATGTGTATTCTTGCTTGTTTTCCACGTTCATTTCTTTGATTCTACGTTCCAACGTTTGGGAGAAGCTTCTGTTTTGTCGTTTCTTTGTAAAATTTTGTGTGGTTTAGTTTAGAATGTTCTATGCATTTTCTGGGCTTGTTCAAAAGTGTGCATTGTTGGAGTTGAGAGATCTTTTGGCTGGCAAGTATCTAAACACCTTTATACAGAATCTGAAAACAAGTTTCCACGGGGAGATTGGACTCTTTTGTTCTCTGTTTTTCTTACCTATTTCTCCACAGTGCAAACCTGCAGGAGTGCTTGGCATCACTGGGAAACTTGAGGAGCTCATTAATACTCACTCTGCTTCAAGAAAGTTAAAGCCATGAAACTATAAAGATATGAATGGAAACCTTGAAAATACATGGCCGTCAGGGCTTGTTTTTCATGTTAATCGATTACTCGAGCGCCATTTTTATTACCCAAAGCGTAGAAAATTTTACATAAAATTGTAGGGTCAAGCCTAATTATAAAATAAGCCTTCTTTTGAAGGTGAGAAGGAAAATCGACACCAAACCCAGCTGCATGAGTAGAATTAAGAACAAATCTCCAGCTGGATTTAAAACATGTTATTGAGAGTTGTTATCCATCAAAAAAGCAAATTCAAAATCATTTTAAAGTCAGCATATAATGAATCACAGTAAAAGAAGAAGAAGAAGAAACATTAGAAGCCAGATTAACAAGAGAGTGGATTTTATTTATGTATTGCAGAATCTATAGGAACTTTGAAGTGGTTGGAAGAGATGTTTGGTAGGTTAAAGCTTAGACTTATGTTTTCCATTCTCTCTTTCAATTTCTCCTTTATTATAATAATGTTTTTATTGTTTTGCCTTTTTTTCTTAATCTATATATATTTTTTTCTAATTTCTTTTTTTTTTAATATTTGTTTATTGGAGATTGAGTTTTATGATTTGTGTGGCTTTACTTTTTATATGGTTATCTTAGTTTTATAACCCATGTCACAGGTTCGATGAGTAACCCGGTTGACTCGATTTATTTCTTTTTTTTTAATTGATATTTTTTTTTCAATTTCATCCTTCAACACTTTTCACATTGAGTTGATTATGAATCAAGATTTGTCATTACTTTTAGTTTTTTTTTCTATGAGGTTAACCCGGTCTCATGACCCGGGTCATAGATTTTACGAGTTAACTCAGGTAGACTCAAGTTGTTTTATTATGTCCTTTTTTTCAGATTAAATCTTTTCATTTTTTTCATAACGTAAAAAAAGATGCTCTAGCGATGATAAGATTTTTAAAAGAGGAAGAAAAATTTGCAACCCAAGTCATTGATTTGAATAGGTTCAATAAGCTCAATTAATTTAATAATATGATTATAAGAAAAAGAAAATGACAATAAAAAACAAAAAGCGACAATGACTGATAAAAAAAATGAATGCTTGCCAATATTATGAAAACATACCCTTTAAATATTCTTAAAAAGTCGCAACGATTTCATTTGATAACAAAACAAAATTGAATGAGAACGAGATAACCTTATAAATAGAAAAATGAAAACAAAAAAATAAAGCTAAATTACTAGCAAATCAAACGCCGAAGGACGAATTGAAAAAGAAAATTAATTTTAACAATGGATAAAAAAATCTGACTCTAGCCAGCATTCCAAACTTGTGGCCCAGTTGTGAGGTTGGAATAATTCCATATAAAAGAAATTGAATAAAATAAAGGAGGTTAACTCTCAAGTAAACTAAATGATGTAAGGAGAAACTGGAAAATAAATCCATTAAAAAAACTTAAAAAATAATTTGAGTCAACCAGGTTAACTTGACTACCTCACGACCCGGGATATGACATTAGGATAACCCTAAAGAAAAAAAACAAAAAAAATCACATAAATGAATGTCTAATAACCTAATGTTGAATATTAAAAAAAATCAATTTTAAAAAAGAAAGATCGAAGTAAAATCGGGCTAATATTCGAAACCTGTAACCCTTGTCATGTGACCATGTTACTCCATAAAAGATAAACCCAAAAAAATCATGAAGCAAAACTTCCAATCATAAAAAAAAACAAATAGCAATTAAAAAAATAAAGACTAATTGTGGTATAACTATTAAATGAAATAAAATAATAAGAGATGAAATTGAAAAATAAAATAAATCGAGAATATAATAAAAAACAAAAAATAGTAATAAAAAGAATAGGGATAAAATATGGTGTAAAAATTAAATGAAATAAATCAACGAGTGATGAAATTGAAAAATAAAATAAATGAATAAAATGATAAAAAAAAATAGCAATCAAAAGAATAGGGACCAAATATAATAAATGAAAAAAATTAGAGGATGAAATTGAAAAACAATTATAAATTATTTCAAATAAAACAAATAGTAATCAAAAGAACATAGACCAAATATGCAGGAAAGGTAAATTGAAGAGCTACTTTGAAAATTTGAAAGGATTGGCATGTAAATCGAGGAGTGAGAAAAAAAAAAGAGCTAGCGACACCAAATCGGTGGTTTGTTGACCACATGCGCTGCCTTGGCATAAAGAAGCTGCCAAGAGATTCCAATGATGCCTCAGAAGTCGGCGTTTGGCCACTGGGTAACGCTGCTTGCACCATTTGACGAGTGTAAACAACATCCACAAGCTGATTCGTGTAAGACATACGTCAATTAATTTTTTAATAATATTAATATTTATAAAATTACAAAATTACTCATTAGTCAACTTGATAATAACAAAAAAAATTACGATAAAAAGATGAAGAAGCCCTTATATGTCAGTTAAAGAAACTTGGCTTTTAATGGTATTTTAATAATTTTACTATGCTTAGAAAAAGTAAAAATACAAAACAGACCCTGAACTCCAGTAAATTAAATCTTGCTTTTAAGGGTGATTTAGTAATTCTATTATACTAAGAAAATTGGAAAAGACCTATATGTCCCAAATCAATCTAATAATGACCAATGAGTCTTGTAAAAAGATCATTCTACCCCTATTAGCTAGTGTAATGATTGTTTGTGACAAGGAAAAAAAATAGTAATTTCGCTGTAACAATTCACAATAATATATGTTTGTGTATATAATGAAACACTAACCCTCCTTAGTTTTTTTTTTATAATGTTTGTCCCCTATTTCGCGTATTAGATCGATATGTCGAGGTGTATCCCAATTTCATGTGCAACAAACTATGTTTGTTTAACTCAAATTTATAGGTTAAGTTTTAGGTTTTAGGTCCCCTCTTTATTTTATTTCTTGTTAACCTTCTTGCTATCTTTTCACAAATGGCTTAACATGAATACCTATATTGATTAGTGTTTATATTATTCATTAAAGATTTAAAGAAAATTCTTTTTGTCTTTTTGATAAGCATAAAATAAATATATTTTTATTCCTCTTATGATATGCCTTTTGTACTATGTTTTAAGCATAAATAAGCATACCAGGGATTATTTTAAAAGAATCGGTAAAGATTAAGAGCTTCATAAAATATTTGCTATTGACGCAAATGTTTTTTCCTTTTTGATAGGTACCTAGCATCTCACTAAGGGTGAGAGTTTGACATAGAAACTAATGCAATCATATTATTCTATGGTTTTACTCATATTTACCTATTATTTTGCCCATGTTTTATATATAAAATAACTTGATATTCTTTGTTTTATGTTTTGAAGATATTTTTGGATGTAAGATTAAAAAATGAGTAATTTGGAGATAAAATTTAGACCATGTTCCAATTCGTGTTGAATATTAGCAGATTTGACCTTTAATCGATGTTTTACACAGAACTTGAGCTGTAGATGTCCAAATGAAGTGATTCCAGTTGCATTAAAAAGTTACATGCATACCTTTCTATACATATATGGCAAGAAAAGAAGAAGAAGAAGAAGAAAGAGCATTGAAATCACAATCTTCAAATACAAGTCTCGTATTTTGCTAGTTTTGACCTTTGATCATTCTTACTTGAATATCTTGAGTTAGAGAAGTCCATTGATGTACAATCAATTTTGATGGATTCCTGACTCAACAACCTATCAACCTACCAAATTTCAGAAAAAAAGAAGCTCATATTAAGAGAAATATGATATTACTAAGACAACTCATAAATTCTACTAGTAGACAGGTTTTGTAAGTCCAACTTATTTCCCAAACTTCCAAACTGATATGGCAATTATTTCTTCATATGGAAAAAGATCTTTATTTGGGAAAATTAACTTCACTAAGTTCAAAGTCAAAGCTTGAAGATTTTATGCAAGATTATTTTTCCTTCTTTATAGGAAAGAGTTATTGTTCTACTTAAATATAGATTGTCTTCTTTGAAAAGGACTCCTATAATTTTTTTTGAGGATACAAGCGGAAGAGTTATTGTTCTACTTAAATATAGATTGTTTGTTTTTGAAAAGGACTCCTATAATTTTTTTTTTGAGGATACAAGCGAACTAGTAGGAATGTAGGGAGTTGGGTTTTCCTTCAGATAAAAGAAAGGAGGGAGAGGAAAAGAGGGGGGCGGCCAAAAAAAAAAAAAAGAAACTCTCATCTTTTTTCCTACACTTGAAATTATATTTTCATCTTTTCTCTTCCTTAGTTTTTGATAATCATGCAAGCCTAAGTTATTTTTCTTGGTTGAAAGGATACATAAGTCTTCAGATTTCAAAAACTATGAGATCTATTTTATGCTTATTTCATATGGTTTGGAGTTTTGAAATGTGTCATACATGAGAATTATGTTGGATATATATGTATTCATGTGTGAATAATAGTTTCTGATGAATTGAACCATTGTTTCATGATATGATGAATTTCTATATAATTTATGAATTTGGATTCCTTGAATAGATGTTGGGTTTTTGTATGGATACACATGATATGAATGGATTATGCTTGGATAAGACAATAATTGATTGTAAAACCTGTTAACGTAGGAGAGAACTTTGGAGTAGGAAAACGAGAAGGAGGATCTTGATAAAATCAGATTTTAGGTAGGTACTTTGTACCTCGCAAACAACTCTATTTAACAAGTCCTCATTTAGCTTTGTACTCAATTGTGTTGGTGTATGCAACAAAAAGAATGAAATAAGTGTTATGATGATTTATGAGTGGATCCAGTTGAGATTACTGGATTAAATGGCTTCCGAATGGGAATGCCAGAATGATTGACAACCATGAGGGTTAACTGGATTGATAAGTATCCACGTAGAATTACTAGATTGAATGACTTTCAAATGGGAATGCCAGAATGATCAACTACCACGAGGATTAATTAGGGACTGATAGGTATCTAGTTGAGATTACTAGATTTAGTGGCTTCCAAATGGAAATGCCGAAGTGATCGACCATTGATGGTCTTATGGATTTTTATTAAAGTATTAAAAATGGGATTGAAGGTGAAAGAAAGTTGCACAAAATAATGTACTTCTTGGGGAGTTTTAAAATATTTCATAATAATAGAGATTTATGTAATGAAATGTTAATATTTCTATCAAGTCTTCAATGGAACGTCAGGAGTGACCTTCAATTATTATTATTTTGTTGTAGTTAATAGGTGGGAGTTATTCCCAATTTTGTATAGATAAGCTTTTTGTCTTGTAAACTCTTATTATTATTTTGTGTTATGTAACTAAAATATGTAAGTTTAAATATTACATAAGTAATGGCATGTAAAAAAGTACTCACTTCAAATGTTATATATATGAAATTTTCAATGAGCTCAATGCATGTCATTTATTAGTATCTATTATTTACATTTGTTGTTAACGTGATATAAATGAAAAAAAAAAACATGATATAAGGATACTTGAATGAATGAGTCAGACACATTTGAGTAGAATATTGGGCCAAAATATTTGGATCAATTTTATGCTGATTAATATATGTTGTTATAAAGATATGATCAGTGAAAAAGAAAATTGATATATAATGTATTACACAAATCGGTTGACTGTTTATGATTATCAAATGATTTGGTCGTCCGATTGATAAGAAAAACAAAGAAATTAGCTACTGTTTAATTCGATCGATCATTGGTCACCGTTTAATTGACCATCAAGGACACATTGAAATTTAGTAATATTCAATAGACCAATTGACTATGTATATGTGAACCGGTTGACTATTTTAATAGTTTACTGTTCTAATTGACAGTAAACTATACTATCTCAAAAAAAATAAAATGAAAAACTTGTGGTTCCTCTTGCATTCAAGAACAAAATTGTGCATTATTTGATTAAGAAAAATAAGGAAGTTATAACAACAATAACAACAACAACAATAATGAAAATTACATCAAGCCTTCTATAATTTGATTGATTTTTTGTTTTGCCTATGTATTTTAAAAAATTACAATTTATATTTTAAACTTTCATAATTTTATAATACTTTACATCCTTCAACTTTGGCGCAAAAAGAAAAACTTCACAAAAAAAAAAGTTCAGGTTTACTATTATTTTTAATTTACGAACTAAAAAGCCTCTGTTGATTCAAAATAACAAAATTGCCCACAAATTGACTGTTGGCAATTACTTTGAGAAAATAGTAGTTAGTCAATGGTTCCATATTTATATAAAAAAATGTCATTATATTCATATTCATGTGTTTAACAATTGCTCCCACTCTTCCTAAAACACAAATATCGAATCCTAAAACACACCAATATAAATTTTCTCAACAATTCTTCATCAAGGAACTCACCCTCCATCATAAGAGTGCAATCTAACATACAAAAACACAAACACGACCCTTTTGCGGTATATACCAACACAAAATCCAACACCACATTTATAACTATAGAAAGCAAAGCAAAAAAAAATCAATCAAATTATAAAAGACTCAATGTAGTCATAGTAGTAGAAATAATAGTCCTGTGAGCAGCCTGTCGCCCACGATTCCTATATGGACAGGCCACCTATCAACATGGATAGTAGCTTTCATTGAAATCCAGTTTTAATGCATACTATCTATCATTCTTGAATGATTTGGTTATTGTTATAATTTTTAAGACAAATGAAATTAAATCTAATTTATCATCCGCTTGGACACAGTTTTGGAGTAAATTATGGCTAGTTTCCATGCATGTTTACAACGGAACAAATAAATGAACAGAAACAATGGCTTTTTTCCATTAGAATTACTAAGATTATGATTGGAAACCTTCTGCATGTTGCCAAAACTAGTTTAGCATGAAAATAGTGTCGAACCCTTTAATATTCACGAGGTTACTTCAAGGTTTCCCCACTATAAGGGAATCTCAGGCATCTCACAGGTGCTTTGAACAAGCTAGTCTAAGAAAGCCACCGGGAGAACATTAGCATTCCGAAATTACATCTTTGTATTACCCAGTTACCTTTGAGCTGGTCATTCATGCTTTCCAGAAAGATAATCAAAATCAGATGTCATTCAGCCATTCTCATGCCATGGAGATTGAAATAGACCAACAGCTTTCTTTCCTGCCGATTACTCTGCATGGTTCATCTGGTGTTCAGATCAAATTCTCCCACTTCTCTCCACTCACCATGTCCTGCTGTGTCCCCATTTTCAGTCTCCTCATCATTCAAGAAATCTTCAGAAGGCTCTTTCTCATCTCTCTGAGCATTGCCTCCCCACCCATTCATCATCTCTTCTGGGTTAACACTGTGTTCCTGCTCTCTCATGTCATGACCGAGTGCACTTGGCCTTATTGGGGCCCGGGACATCATTTCAGCACGAGCATGTGACTCTGCCCGAGCTTGCTCAGCCTGGACCATAGCTGCCATTCTCAACTGAGCCTCTCGACCGGCCTTCTCCCTGGCATCCATTTCAGCTTTCAAATCGAGCAGAAGTCGCTTCTCCTCTTGGAGAAGAGCCTGCTCAATCATCAATCTCTCTTCAGTTCGGAATTCACCCAAGGCACGCTTGCGGGTTATTATGTTGAGGGCTAAGGCCTGTTTCTCAAATGTGCCTGTGAACTCTGCCACTTTTGCAGCAATGTTATGATCCCACTGCTGCAAACGAGATGGCATCTGGCCAGTTGTGTCAGAATCAAGGATTCTATCGTCCTCCTCTGCCTCATAGTCTGCTACTACATGGTAAGGCAGTAATCTGGATATGTTTTGCAAGAGGAAAGGTGAAACGAATTAACAGGATAATTTTTAAAGGCCATGGTGGAAATTATTCATCCAACTAGCAGTGCTCAACCATACAACTTTAAATCCCAATTAAAGTCAGTGTTGTCTATAAGAAGTACCATCTGCAAGTAATGGATGGCACTCTATCTCATCACTCCCTTCATTTTTATTTTTATTTTTGTAATTGAAAAAAAAAAACACAAAATTACATCAATTTGCCAATTTGTTTTTTGAAATCATGATGTGAATCATCGCATCCAAGTGCCAACTAACATATCTTTGAGGTTAACGCTCAGCATAATAAAATGTTATGTCACAAGAAAAATTAAAAAGTGCAAGACTTGAAATTAGGCAGTTGTACATATTTCACAAGACAAAGAAAGCTATTGGCATTCTTTTTGCTTCTGTTGACACTAATAATTTAGAATAACAACAATTTCACATTCTAACAAGTAGCTCAAGTAGCCCAAAACAAATGCCGAAAGGAACTGTGTCCAACTTTAAAAATTTTAGACATTGATACTTCTTGTATACTCTGAGGTAAATACTTGAATACACATATACAAAGCAAAATTCACTTATGCTAACCATTTAGCATTGCTTACAAAAAAAATGTTCACCACTTCATAATGCCAAAAGAGCACAAAAACAATGGCTGCTATGCAAAACTTCATTGAAATATGAAGTTGTTACACTGGATTTCCAATAATTGAAGAGCGAAAAAATCACAAAAATGGAGGAAAATTGCAGGATGCAGGTGGATTCCACAAACTGCAAATAAAATAAGAAGACCAATTTTTTTTTTCATAGATAATGAAATATATCCTCTAGTTTGGCAAAAGGACATCAAATAGAAAATAATAAATGATAACATAAGTTCTATGCATGGAACATAACACATCACCAAGTAGAATTTCTCATATTGAGTTTCCATAGTTTGCACAGTATATGCAAGCATTTACATTTGATGCATCCTGTTTAAGCTTTTTTTTTGGCTGTGCATAAATGTGGGTTGGGAGGGAGTGTTAGGAAGCACATCATTGTGTACTGCCTATAAGTAGGAAAGTTACGTATAAATAAACATGAGTTGAAGTGTTGTTTTAAGAACCTCTAGCATTCAAGGAGAGAGGTTTGTAGGTATTTTTAAATGCCTAAAAGTAAAATGTAAAAGAGAACTCAATAGAAACGGATCTAGTTTCCCCTCACGAAGAACCACACAAGTATAAACCTATCCATGTGCATATATGCCTGCATGAATCTATAAGTATATACAGCGCTAACACAAGTAATATACGCAGAAAAGAATTCTCATCTATGGTATTTGACCATACTCCTGTGTTTCCAACTGAGGAGATTCATTCCACAACTTCTGAGAAATATGGCAAAAACTAACTTCAAAACAATAACATGCTAATAATAAGAGTTCATTTATGTGATCTAGAGAAACTTTTTTGGATCACTACAAGATAAAATTGGAAAATCATTTCTACTATGGAATTTCCCTTGCTTTGTTCCCGGTTCATCTCATCAAATTCATATCAAATCCTTTTTCAAAACACAAGCATGATTAAAAAAACAAAACCCAACTCCTCACTCTGAAAACAACAATTCAAGACCTTCCTAATATTTACAACTAAATTATGTATAAACAAATGCAAGCATCTTTGCCACAGCAGTCAGTATAGTTTCAACAGTTGCATTCAGTGAAAGAGAAAATAACCATCTCTTACAACAGTACAGCAAATGTTATCTGTTTTTTCCATGTTCTTTTCATTTTCTAGCTATGTTAGAGAATAATAATAAAGATCAATTGCATGTGCAAAAGAAAATAACTAGCAAGAGTTCTACATGCCATTTGGCAAATGCATAATCCAAACACCATAAGTCACAATTTACCTTATATCCATTTCTATCTCCAATTTGTTGGGAAACCGTAATAAAGAAATACATATCTTTCTAATGCCACATGTAATGAAGTGTAAATAAGCATATAGTACCCTAACCATCAGGACCAAAGCACCACATGGCAACTCCCATAAATTTGTTCCGTCTATATGCATATAAAGTCTATCAATCTCTAAGAAGCACATTGTATCTATGAACAATCGAACCAAATAAGAACTCTCATAACACCAAACAACAGTAAACTTCAAAGTAGTCTAGGAGATCTTGCTTAAATAATGCATTTTCTCTACAACATGATGCCGAATAAAATGTGATCAAACTCCAATGATATCCATAAACGGGTCCCAACATTACTGCACCGTCACAGACTACCAAAATGTTATGAATCGCAATCTCAATCTCATCACAGATAATTCAATATTCCATTCCACAAGAAGTCACCGTATCACCAAAAAGTGCATGAACAAATAAACTCTCACATTTCACAAAAACAAGACAAAAAATGAAACACCCACGTGCATAACAAACATGGAAAAACAAAATTGAATTACATAAAAAAGAGGGAGGGAGGGAATTTAAAAAACCTCTCGCAAGCATCTTCAAGAGAAGAGAATGGCCTCTTGAAATCTGGATGGCAAACACGCCAAGCATCCTGGTACGCCATTTGGAGCTCCACCTGGTTCACCTGAGGCCGAATCCCCTTTTGCTGCTGCTGCTGTAAATGCTGCGCATTTTGCCCCAAATTGGACCCTTGCTGTTGCTGCAAATTGGGAATAGGGTTAGAGTTAGGGTTTGGGTTTTGCTGGTGAAGAGTGAGTGGGCGATGATTGGATGGTGGACGCAGGTGGGCATCGATATTTGATGGGAATCGAGAAATGGCAGCTTCTTGTTGTTGTTGGGCTTGTTTCGTTAATTGCTGTAACAAGAGAAATTGTTGTTGATGTTGTTGTTGTTGTTGCTGCTGCTGCTGCTGCTGTTGCACTTCTTGTTGTTGTAAGAGCAATTGTTGCTTCTGATGCTGCTCCATGTCTGTTTCTGTTTTTTCTCTCTGTGGAGCTGGAGGAGGTCCGTTACTTTGCTTGTCCTTTTGTATTGTATGATGGTACCTATCGGCGAGTGAGCGCCGAGTCGACGGAGAGGGAGGAAACTAGGGAGTCAATTTCACTAATTGGTACAATCACTCTTAACTACCGGTTAACTAAATCCATGATCTTTAGATTTTCTGATTTTGGTCCTCTGGGTCAGCACAATGCATCCTTCCCTTAATTGATTTCTAAGTTTTTCAGAGCATCTACACCCTTGCCAGCTGAACCAAATCCTTAGCGAGCTCTGTAGCCCTCTCTAATTGTGGAAGGGTGATGGTGAGGACAGGGAAGAAGTAATTCGCCGGGAAATTTCTTGGTGTTGCTGTCGTTCTTCTCTTTCTCTCTTAGTTGCTTCTTGATTCTTTCCTTCTGCAAGGATTTCTCTCATTTTCTTATAGGGATTAACAAACTCTTCATCAATGATGATTGTGATAAGGGTTTGGAGCTCCACCCCAAGATTTCTTACTATTCCATCTCCAACTCCACCTCTAATATAATGCTAACAATGAAATTAGATTTCTAGTTGTTCCCTCCTAAACATAAAAATAAAAATAAAAATAAGACACGTATAAACAAGCAAAAAAATTATTACTAAAATTAAAAGTTAATTATTGTCTTCAAATTTAAAATAAAAAGATGCATTTTTTTCGCCCTTTCTCTTCAGCGCATGGTGATTGTAAATCAACAAGCCAATCGCATCGAAAGCTGTCACCACCACCGATTCATCACCCATGCAAACCCAGCTGCCATGAATGGAAATTGTGTTGTCTCCACTGCAAATTACATCGCTTGATGTCTTTTTTTCAAGACCGAGATGATGATGATGATGATGACAGAAGTGAGATTGCAAAGTTTTTTTTTTTTTTGTATTAAATATTATTATTTTACAAGATTCAAATTATCCTTACAATATTTGCTAATTAGTTGGTGATAACTACTCCCACCCTCTTTTTTTTTTTTTTTTTTTTATGTCCAGGTGGGAATGAATTTTTCAGTAGTTTGATGGGGAAGTATGAAATTTATGAAAAACAAGTTGCCATGTAGTATAATGACTATTAAAAATTCTAATTAATTTTAAATTTTTAAAGTAAAATATTGATTATACAAAAAAAAAAAAAAC
>Ga0307517_10003809_pt1 | contig 23402 bp, 20 predicted proteins | sample 23_EM_MG_FD_194515 | JGI IMG/M metagenome (GOLD analysis project Ga0307517, IMG submission 194515) | Populus trichocarpa ectomycorrhiza microbial communities from riparian zone in the Pacific Northwest, United States - 23_EM | ecosystem: Host-associated > Plants > Roots > Unclassified | place...
AAATTGATTAAACTGGGAAAATTGAAAAAAAAAACAATTGAAAAACCGAACCGTGAAAAAAAACCGATTAGAATTTTTAAAAAACCGACTGGTTCGGTTCTATAAACCTGAAACTGAAAAAACCAAATCGAACCGAACCCAAATAAAAAAAAACCAAGCAAAAACTGGAAAAACTGAGCCAAACCGAAAAAACCAGTTTGAACCAATTTTCGTTCTAAAATAACCGAACCGAACTGAAACCGCTCTGTTTGAACCGGTTTCGGTTTTTTTTAAAAAAACCGGTTTAATTATTTTTTTAATAAAAACCATACTGGATCGAAAATGATCACCTCTGATTAATATTTTAGGTGGTTTAGGAATAAAAATGGTTAGTTTAAAGAGAAGTAGATCTTTAGACAAGATGGATGAGAGAATTCAACAAAACTTCACTCAAAGCAATGTTAGTGTAAAGAGAACTAGATCTTTTACAAGATGGATGAGAATTCAACAAAACTCTAACCCTAATTTGCTTTGAGTGAAACCTAACTCTAATATTTTGATTGGCTAGGATGCAAAAGCGTTTTTTCACTGATATGTGCTGAATTTTTCTAAAAGATACTCTAGGATTTAGAAGTTTGAAAACTATCTATTTATAAAATCAATAGGTATTTACAATATTCTTAATGCTCAATTGTTATTCCATATTAAAAAAAAAAAAAAAACCTACTCAAATCAAATACTTGTAATATCTTTTTACTTGTCATTTTTTACAGAGATGCTGGTAGTGTCTTTTTAATACATAATTATACTTATATAAATATTTTCTTAATGAAGATCATATGCAATAAAAAATAAATTAACATAAATCACTATTTTTAATTAATATTCGAATGCCAAAACTAATGATAAATCGGGGGTTGTTTGAAGTGTCTAATGAAATAGCTTTAACTTAATTCAAATTTAACACTATTTGAATAAAAATAAATTTTATTATTGTTTTTTTTGTATTAAAAATAAACTATAAAAAAGGAATTGTTTAGAAATTTCAAAAGACAGTAGAAATGTCTATTGATTTAAAATAGTTCATAATCTACCGTTTAAATGTCTTCCACAAAATTTAGTTGTTATATTTAATTTTTTAAAATTCTCAAGTTATTGTTTTTATCACTAAACAAGTTTTTATTTTTTTAATATAGTATACATAGCATAACCATATTAATCATTTATATAAAACTACTAAACTTGCTTCAAGTTAATATAGAAAAGCCCTTGATAACGTGCTAATTAAGCTCGTCCTATGGGAAAAGCTAAGTCTCCTTCATCACGAAACTTTACCAAGAGTTTTATTAAAGCTCTTAACCATGACAAGCGCAAATAGCTACCACCTAGACGAGGCACTCGCTATGCCGGGTGTGTGTGTTTATATATATATATATATATATATAAAAAGCAATCAAGATAAATTTTTTAAAAATAAAAAAATAATACAGTTTAATTTTCAGCCAACTAAATATTTTAATTTTCAGCCAACTAAATATAAAAGGATGAAATTGGATAAAAAACCTAACCCGAGTCAACCCAAGTTAGTATAAAAAACATGAACTTAGATAATAAGGGGCGAGTTAACCCAAGTTAACCTGTCAAACTTGCAGCTTAAGTCATAAGAATAAAATAACCCAATAGAAAATAAATCAAAGAAAATAAAGATTTGGAATGGCCAAAATCCATTTTAAAAAAATATTGAACGATCAAATCTGAAGAGAAAATAAGTTAAGAATTATGTCAATCCACGTTAATTGTTTAAATCCATGACCCATGTTATTAGACTGTAAGCACAATACATGGAAAAATTGTGAAACTCAATCCCCAACCAATAAAATATTGAAGGGTTAAATCAAGAAAAAACATTATACAAAAGGATATAAAACAAAAAATAACAATTAAAATAATGTGGATAAAAATTAAAATTAAAAATAAATTAGAGGACAATATCGGAAAGAAGAATCACTTTAATAAAAATACAAAAAATAAGAACTAAATTGAAAAAAACAGTATACCATAAATTTGAGTTGAATGATGAAATTGAAAACTAATAAAACTCTTACAAAAGGGCTAAGGAAAAAAAATTAAAATTAAAAGAATAAGGACCAAATCAAAAAAATAATATATCACAAATTGAAATTGAAGGATGAAGTTGAAAATAACTAAAACTTTTACAAAAAAGCCAAGAACATAAATCAGAAATCAAAAGAATAAGAACTAAAGTTGAAATATCAACAACAAAGATGACCAACTTATAATTTTCAAGGGGGAAAGAAGAGAAAAAAGCCTCACCGGTGATAAACCTCCTCATCTCCATCAACACACATTATACCAACAGGAAAAGGACAGAGAGTCACTTCCAACGACATAACGGAAGAGCATATGTGGCCACCGGGAGACGTCGCATGTGCCACCCAAAATGCATAGATGTCTCCTACGTGCAAACGTATGTGTCATCGGTAAGCCAATAACTTTTTTCCATTTAAACAATAATTAATTCTTATTAAAAGATCAAATTGCCTTTAATTACCTTGATAATAACAAAAAAAAAATAGAGTGAAAAGAACAAAAAGCCCCAAGATGCATGGTTTAATTTTTTTTAAAAGGGTAAAATCGTTATTATATTTTATTTTAGAAAATGAAAAGACAAATAGCCAAGTATGCTAATTTTAAGAATTTTGACTTGAAGAGTAATTAGGTCATTTTACTATGCTTAAAAATATCAAAAAGATATATACATCCCTGGTCAATTCTTTAATGATAAGTGGGTCTTGTGAAAAAACCAAAATACCCCTAACACCAATTGATTCAAATTTTTAAAAAGGAAAATGATAATTAATCTGTAGCGGTAAATAATAAAATATGCCTATAGCCATAGTAAATTTGCCTTTCATTTTAGCTTTTTTGTTATCATAATAATAGAATAAAAATCATAGTTCACATCCCCGTAACTCTTTAAAGATCATAGTTATCAGCATTGAATTGATTTAGAAATGAGCTTGAATTATAAAGTCATTAGATTAACCGATGGATCATTAGATCAACACATTAAGTCAATTTAAAAGTTCAATTATCTATAATGAATTTAAATACGCCTCAATTTCAAATTTTTAACCTTAGTTTCAATATAATCTTTAATTAATCCAAAAAAATAAAAATTTAAAAATTCAAATTAACAAACATAATTTAAATATCCAAAATACAAACAGAACTTAAAGTTCAATTATCCAAGTAACGATGACTATATTGTGTTCTTGGGTATCTAAATCTAGTTAGGTTTAACTAGGTCATTTGAATCACTAAAAACCTAACCGAATCAAAGTTTTCTGATAAATCAAAGTCTTTACCAATTCAATTTGAATTTTGATCAAAATTAGGATTCGAGCTTTGGTCTATAATTACTACCAACTACAAGAGAGGAAGTCCTCATGCAGTGGGATTTCAAGTGGGAGTGGGTTGAATATGGAAACAGTAGTATACTTGTTAATTAATATCTCTCAACTCTTAAAACAATCAAAAGTCCATATCATACTTATATATGGAGCTAGCTAGTTCCCCATATAGCTCTACTCCTTCGTAATGTGCACAAGAAAAAAATCACATTAAACAAAAGCTAATTAGACATGGAAAAACTCTATAGACATATAGCTATTTATAATGTTCACTAGAATAATATAATGGAATATTTGCCCTTTACACCTAAAAATATTGAACTGGCTATTGGGGGTATTGAGGTGTTTTCTTAAGACGCATTATTCATTACTAAATTGATCAGTGACAAATAAGTATTTTTTTTTCCATTTCAAACCATAATGCAATGATTAAAATGCTCTTAAAAGCAAACATTTTAAAACTAGCATCCAAGAACTTTTTTGTTTTGTTTTTTGTTTTATTAAGTCATTTAAGTAGAATTTGGTATTTGACTAAATATATATATAAAAAAAAACAAAGGGCATAGTAAAACAATCAAAATACCCTTAAAAGCAAAAAAACTTAAGAATGATGCCTAAAGGCTTTTTATATTTTTCACAATGGTTTTTTTATTATTATCAAGTCAGGTGAGGGGAAATTTGGTATTTGACTATATTGTTGCAATTTCACGGTGACATAAAAGAATTACCCTAGCTTAAACAAACAAGATAATATAGAATAAGAAAGGGGTCGATCCCACGAAGAAGATCTAGTTCAGGTCTTTATGCTAGATTATTCAAATTTGGGGGGTTTTGAGGTTATCTAGGCTATATTATGGTTAACAGAACAAACTAATCAAGCTAAGTTAAATAAATCTGAAACTTATCAAGAGAAAAACCTTGGTCTCAAGTAAACGTCTACCTATGAAAATAAAAAATGATCATTAAAATGATACATGAATTTATATTCTAAATATGTATCTTTCCTTAACATTAGTCAGTTAACCAATTTACAGTTTAACTAACTCTAACCATTAAACAACCACGGTATCCGCACTAGTAATTTAATTCAATGGCAGCCTTAAGAACTAGATAGGTTGATAAATCTTAGAGAACATAATTGTCTGCAATATATTGTCAATTTAGTTTGATGTTTTCCCTAAGATGAACAACATAGATCCGCCATAATTATTAAACTTAGTCGCTTTACAAGTTCAAATATCATAACTCCAGTTTTGATAGTAAACTTAGCAATAGATTGGTTTAGAATAATAAATTAGAGTCCGCTCTAACAATTAAACTAAACAATCATACGAAATAAGCATAGGAAAACATTCCTACTCATCATATAAATTGAAAAGAAAAGATAAAATAGATCTCACAGTTTTTGAAATCCGAAGGTTTTTGTATCCTTTCAACTAAAAAAAATAACTTAGCCTTCCATGTCTATTATAAAACTAATGAATAGAACAGATGAGAACATAATTTCGGGTATAGAAGAAAAGGGCAGAGTTTTTCTTCTTCTTTCTAACCGCCTCCTCTCTTTCTTTCTCTCTTTATTTTTATTTGACAGGAAATCTTAATCCCCACATCCCTCCAATCCATTAGTATCCTCCTAAAACAAATAAAAATAGTCCTTTTCAAAGTGGACAATCAACATTTAAGTAAATCGGACTTGTTTCTTTACAAAACCTGTATGCTGGTAGAATTTATAGGTTGTCTTAAACAAATTCATATCTCTCTCTCATATGAGTTCTTTTGCAGCTAATATTTGGTAGGAATATAGGCCTTTGAGTCAGGAATCTAAAAAAATTGAGTTTGCATCAAATAGACTTCTCTAACACAAGATATTCAAGTCGAAATGATCGAAGGTCAAAATTGGCAGAATGTGATACTTGTCTTTGAAGGCTGCGATTTCGATCCTCTTTATTTTTCTTGCCATATATGTATAGAAAGGTATGGATTTTAACTTTCTAATGCCACTGAAATCACTTCATTTCAACCTCTACAACTTAAGTTCTGCATAAAATATCAATCAGATGTCAAATCTATCAATATTCGACATAGGTTGGAACATAGTTTGAATTTTATCTTCAATTTACTCATTTTCGAATCTCACATCCAAAAATGCCTTCAAAACATTAAAAAAAAGATTATCAAGGCATTTTATATATAAAACATGAACAAAATATTAGGTAAATATGGATAAAACAATCAAATAATATGGTTGCATCATATATATATAAAAAGTGCTTGTCACCTGCAATGTATGTGCTAGTGTGTGGGAGGTGCCTTCACTCTCCAGGCGACGCATGCAATGCCTCCTAGTGGCTAAAATCCCTCTTTTGCCATGTCCTTGGGAATATTATGGTGTCCTCTTCTTATTTGGGCGACGTGTATGGTTGTTGGTGGCATGATTTCCACTTTTATCCTTTTTTTCTCTCTCTCCTCCCTTGATATGCATTTTGGTCTTTCTTCTTTTGAATTTTGACAGTTCATAATAACAACTTTGAACCAATGGTTGAGATCATTCCAGCTTGAATCAAGGGCCAAGATTTATCTCTAAAAGAGACAAAGTGTCCCTCTTTCACCATCTATAAATAGAGGTGGATTTCATGCCTTAAAAATCAAGAAATCAAGGTCCAAAATTGGCAAAAAAAAAAAAAAAAAACAATTCCCCCTACCCCGTGATTTCTGTTTTTCGTTTTCTTCCAACTTTCAGCCATTCCCTTAGCCTCGTTTCAACCGTCATTGTCCCCACCAACCACATGCTGGACTTCCCAGCACTACAAGGAACACTACCTACAACTCTTCTTCTCTAGCCATGTGAGACTTCTTCTTCGTTTTCTTCCTAACCCCCCCTTGATGGTGGCCATTACATGCATAATTCTTTATGCAATGGCCAAATAATTAACCCTATGGTCACTGCGCTGGTCTAGTGACCATGTTGGTCGGCGCTTGACCTTGCCTATAAGGTTGGGCCGGGTCCACCCACTTAAAAAAAATGTTGTTGGGCCTTAGCCGGCCTAACTAAACTGGGCTTGGGATTAGAGCCCATGCCTGCATGACTAGGTCGGACCTGGCCCAGACACCTAAAAAAAAGGAGAGATGCCAAGTTTGTGACTTTCTCGCATGTTTTTCTACTAATTTTATATAATATTGGGTTGTATATTTACACTGAAAAATACAGATTTGGTATTAAAATACTTGGTTTTCTTTGAAACGTTTCTTAAATAAAATTAAAAATATTTAAAAAATAATTTAAAAACATTTTAAATTAATTTCCTCTTTAAAAAAATATTTTTTTTTCTTGCATACCACCAAATCCTAAAACTTTTCCAAGCATATTTTTATATATATAAAAAACAAAAATGCATATTTCTTATGTTTTAAAATGCAAAAATAAATATTGTAACTAGTTTATGATTATCCCTTAAGGTTTGGCTAAAATATCAACAACCCTTCACCAATCATTTTGTTCACTTTATATTTAAAGTATTAGGGTTTAGCTATAAACTTTAATATTTAGAGGTGTAAAACTAAACAGTAGAGCATACCCTTAGGTATTAAAGATACAAAGAAATAAATACGATGCTAAAATTTAAACTTTAGAACGGTTAGGATTTAACCAAATAAGGTAGAGACTTTTTCATGAAAGCAGATTTACCTTAAACCTTAGACAAGATCAATGGAGAAAAATATGACTTAGAATAACAATCAAACAACAATGTAGTTTACCTTAGGTAGGGTGCAATAAAGGTGATGCATCTTTCCTTTGCACAACCAATCCCTTACCCGGACTTTCACAGACCATAGGTTTTCTAGTAACCATAATACTAGATGGCGACTCATCAACTCATAATCATAACTTTATGATTATCCCTAAAAACCTTTCCTTTCAACACCTCTTAGGAGGCAGACCCGTCATCCATGATGTTGCACACCTCACGACAGTCGTAGCTAGGATCACATCATCCCCTCTCTCCTAAAAACGATTTAACCTTGAATCATCACCTACATCAAACAAAGAAAGATCAGAAACTTTGAATATAAAACTAACATTATACTAACATTATAGATCCACTTTGTAGGCATTGAGCCTTTCAAGGAATTTGAATGAACCATCTCTTCTAAGCATCAACTTTGATTTCCTAAATCCAACAAACCTCTCAAACCCTTTATCCCAGTTTGAAGACAACCTTTTTTCATCTTTCTTTTGCTTGGAATGTATACTTTCTGAACATATTGTCATACCTTCTTAAGAAATGCTTTGTTTGGAATGTATTTATACACTTAAAACTTCTTGTTATTTGTTTTATCACTAATTGAGAATCTCCTAAAATTTGGACGGTCGTGACTCCTATATAAATTAATATTTCCAAACCAAATATTAATGCCTTGTACTCTGCTTTATTTCTTGTGCATTTTATTTGTAATTGAAAAGCCATTTTAGTTATGGTTATTTTTTGGGATTGAATCCTAACATAGAGTTATGAGTGATATTAGAATCATGAAAGTACAACTTCCATGGAGTAATTCCTATTATTAGTAATCCTGTTAGCAATTTGTTCCTCTGTCTAGTACGTTAGCAATCTATAGTTAGTAGCTATATTCTACTTATTCATTTAAAGGAGTCTTCCTTTTCCTTCCAAGCTCTTCATCTAATAAAGGCATTGTTAGGAAAAAATAGATTTCATCTTCAATCTCCTCAATCTTGACAAAAGATCCTGGTTTTATAATTTTAAATGTGCTTCATTTCCCATTGTAAATTATGCCTCTAAATGATTTGAACATGTAGTGAATGGCTTTATATGCATGTAGGAATTCAAACTTATCTCTGTTTTATAATAGTAGCATCTGATACAAAGTTGATGGTATTTAACCATTTGCATGAATCCAATCTCTACCAAGTAGGACATTATAACTTGGCATTGCATCTATAAGAAAGAACATTGTTTTTGTAGTCAATGAAACAATTTTTAAATTAACACCAATCATCCATTTTATTTGTAAAATTTACCTAGAGAATCCATTAATCACAACTTTAGTTGAAGTCAAATCTTCCATTATTTTCCAAATTACCTCTAACATGCATAAAGGTAAGATGTTTATAGTAACATCATTATCGATGAACACTCTTCCAATATCTATCACTTCAATGTTCGCCCATAGATATAATGGTTTTAAGTGCACTAGTTTAATGATACTTGGTTTCCCAAATAGAACCTTGATAGCTTCTTCATAGTCTATTTTCCCTATTCTCTTCTTCAATTATACTCTGGTTACAAGCTTTAAAATCCAATTGTTATGTCTTTTTTGTCACTATCTTTTATGGAGTCGAAGAGTTATCAATGATATCACCTTTTAATTATGTAATCCTTAAATTTTAGGTTGTAAGCTGTTTAGGAATTAGAGTTATCATATTGCATTTATCCACTTTTTCCATAAATAAATCACCTTCATCATTTAAAAATAAAGCATTAAACATGTTTTTTCTTATTTCCTTTATAATCAGTCATATACCTATCATTCCTTTATAACTTTTTATGTTGCCTCTTCTTATCCAGTTTTCCTTAAATTCTAATTCTCTATCTTCCATTTTGATAATTAAGTTGTCATTTGTTTTATTAATAATGAACTCTGAAATCATTCCCTTACCTTTTCCATTGTTTATAGCCTTTTTCCTTCTAACATAATTACGTATCACATTTGCTCTCCTTCTCTATAAACACCTTTGCATAGTCCTTACTACACTCTTCAATCATTTTTTTCCTCACATCTTTCCTATGAATTTATGAATTTTGGATTTAGATTTAACCTATTCTTCACTAGCTGGTTTGGATGACAGATTTCTCTTGGGATATTTCTTATTTGGATATATGTCCATCTACTTTAACTCTACAACCAAATCTTTCTGGCATGTTCTACCCTATTGTTGGGTATCTTGTTTTTGAATTCTGCAATTGTTAAGTGATCCTCTCTCAATGATTGCTTGTAAATTCCCTTTTATGTTTAGACCTTAAAATGTTAATTCTTCATTCATCATCAAATTGCAATCACTACACATGGCTTTTGAAATTGGCTGCATGTTTTTAAATAAAACCTCAACCATTGGTAACTTAGTAACCATATTCTTTGCTAGTCTTTTTCTTGAAATGATTGCTTCTCTAGAATTTTCTTTTGAGTTGTTAATCCTATCTGGATCTCATTATCCCCTTTAAATCTATCAACTCTAGAATTTGTATTTGTTCATCAATAAGATTTATAATCCCTTTCACAGCTTTACCCCATACAAATCTTTTAAAGTTTGCATATTTGTACATAATATGACTAGCAGTCATATGCCATCTGCATAATCCTTCAATATCTTAGGATTTATCAATCACAACAAATCTTAACACTTGATTTATTACTAAGGAATCAAATAAATCATTGGTTGTGATGGTTGTGAAGGTAACTTTCTAAGAAAAAAAATAATACCATCACTATTAGCAATAGTCATCATGTTGATAGATAATGTATTTATTAAAGGGAAAGGATTTTTGTCATCTCTCATTGTTTCATTTTTGTCAAGAAACCTTATATGTTTTGATTCTATTAAATCTTGAATCACATTTCTAAAAACTATATAATTCTTAGTTGAATGGCCAACAATTCTATGCCATTTACTATAACAAAAACTATATAATTCTTAGTTGAATGGCTAACAATTCTATGCCATTTACTATAACATTTGCCTTTTAACTCTTCTACATTTTAATTATTTATGGTTCCCTTTTAATCTAACTTTTTAATTAGTCGATAACCAATCAAAATTGCATCGTCTTGATTTATATCAAACGAGTAATGTCTTTCCTCATTCGATTTTAAGAACTTTAAAGCTTTAGCATTCTTTTTATTCAAAATAGCATAAACTATAGGTTCGCCATATACAAACTATATGACATCAACATATATTGTTTCTTGATAATAAGATTCATAATGTAAAATCCCTAACCTTTTTTGTTAAACAAAAAAAAGGATTGAAATTGTATAAAAAAAAAGGAGTAGGGCCGAATTTTAGGAATAATTTAGGAGGGAAGCACCATACTTGGAAAATAGGAAATCTAAAGACAAAAAAGAGAGAAGTAAAAACAGTTGTTAAATAAAAATAACAGACACACGAACCTGAACTTATTTTCTTTGTGAAAAAAAACTTGTAGCCTCTAAAGTATCATTGTATGGAGAAAGTGGTGATATTATAGGAAATTCTTTCAAAGAATAAAAACACTCACTAAAAGAAAACCATAAATATTTCAAAACGAAATTCAAGAAAAAAACAAGAGGAAGCAAAAGGATGATGAAGGAGAAGAAGAATTGATCAATTAAGGTTGAATTGACATGAAACAACTTAGTAAGGCATTCTAAATACCTAATCTTTGTATTATTGCAAGAAAGAGTGCAAACCTCCAAATTTTTGAAACAAGGGTTTATGTTGAATTGGAAAATTTGAGAGTGTTTTAACACAAATGGTTGTGTTAGTTTGTAGAGAACTTAAGTTAGAGGGATTGTAAGATGAAAAAACATAAAGTATTAAAGAAAAATCCTAGGAGTTTTAGGGGTGGAGAATTCGGACAAGAAGAGAAATTTAAGGGGAAAGTTTTTTGTTTGGAATCTTGATGAATTAATGATGCTTATGTAATCAAAAAGGTGTAAGGACAAAGAATTTCTATTACCTTAGAGCATATAGGAAAAATGCTAATGTTAATTTTTAAGATTCATGTTCAGAGTTTCGATAACATTGGGCCTATTTTGAAAATATACCTAAATTATATTAGTATAAGGTTTAATTGTAAGGAATAGATTGATTTGTTGAAAGAAAAACCCTTCATACCATAAAGAGATAGGCTCGGCCAAGACAAGGATTTCGTAGTGTGTATTCTTTGTTGAAACTTTTTCATGATTAATGTTAAGGGAATATCTTTGATGAAGTATAAATAGTTATTTCCATGAAACTAGATTGAAGGATAAGTTTCTTGAATTCTAGGGTTTTGAGTAATGTTGGGAAAAATCATGATTCCTAATGAAATTTTATGAATAGGAAAAATATTTGAAATTAAGTGTAATTTTGTGTAAGATTTGAAAAGAAACCCTTAGGGATAAAGATGGGGTTTCGACCCCTATGAGTTTTATGGGGAAAAAAAGGATTTGTAGTAATTGTGCGTGTGTCATTGAACAATTCAACATTTGATGTGTTAGGTGCCGTGGCGATGAATGGCTAAACTCGGTGAAAAATAAATGTGTGCCTCCATAAGAGGGGTGTTGTTGGGAAAGAAAAGGTTTTGGGTTTAATCATAAAATTATGATTAAGGTTCAGGAGTTGTCACCTACTATTATGGTTACTAGGAACCTATTGTTTGCGAAAGTCTAGGTAAATGACTGGTTATGCAAGGAGAAGACGCATCACCCCTAGTGCACCCTACCTAAGGTAAGCTGCATTGTTGTTTTATTGTTTTTCTAAGTCAAGTTTCTATACATTGGTCTCGTCTAAGGTCTAAGTCATATCTCCTTTCGTGAGAAATCTCTACCTTATCGGGTGAAGTCCTAACCGTTCTAACATCCAAATTTAGCATCATATTTATTTTGCACTTTTTATATTCAGTACCCGAGGCTGTATTCTATTGTGTAGTTTTACACCCCTATATATTAAAGTCTACATCTAAACTCTAATAGAAAAATCAACAAAATGATTGGCAAATGATTTTTGACATTTTGATCAAATCTTAACGGATAATCATAAATTGGTTACAATATTCTTTTGTTTTACTTTTTTAAGACATGAGAAAGATGCAATTTTTGTTTTGTTTTTGAAAATATGCTTGGAAAAATTTTTAGGATCTGGTTGTATGCATGAAAACAAAATATTTTTTTGTTATTTTTTTTTTTTTGAAAAGGGGAAATTAATTTAAAAGTTTTGAGATTTTTTTTTGAATTTTTAAATTTTTTTAAGAAATATTTTGGATAAAACTATGTATTTTAATACGGGATCTGTATCTTATATGTAAAACATAAAACTCAATATTATACAAAATTGGTAGAAAAACAAGCGAGAAAATAAAAAATATTTTGAAATGACCTTAGGAATTTTTATTTTTTTGATATATAATATTATAATATTATATTATATATTATATTCTTGTTAAATATATGGGTTGGGACTGGCCTAGCCTTATAGGCCGGGCTGACACGAGTCCAGCCTAACCTCAAGAGTTAATTAATTTCCCCCCTCTCCTTTTGCACGTGGAATGATAATTCATTCTGCATGCAAGAGGACGATGGCAAGAGAGAACGAAGAGTAAGGAGGAGAAGGTTGCCTGGCGTAGGGGTCGTGGCCGACTGGTCGTGCCTAAAAGACTGTCGTGAGACTGATGGTGGCACCGCTGCTGAGAGGGCCAAGTTGTTTGGGTTGCTACCAAGAGAAGAAGTTGATGTTGGTGGGGATGTTATAGTTGCTAGAGAGAAGATGAGTTAGTGGTGGTTGTTCCTGTCATGGATGAGAGGTCCTACATGAATATTATGGAAGTGTTGGTTGCCTATATGACATGCAGCTAGTTGTTAGAGGAAAAGGAATAAGGTTCGTAGAGGAGAGAGAGAGAGAGAGGGGACCTCGGCGGCGCACTCATCAGGTGAGGTGGTCGGGTGGTTGCTTGTGGTAGAGATGGCGGTGGTCAAGTCAGTGGTGAGGGTGTTGGTGGCTGAAGACCACGGTGGAGAGAGAGAAATTAGAGAAAGTTCATGGTGGCAGTAAAAATAGGGGGGAGCTGATTTTTTAGCAATTTTGGACCTAATTGTTTCCCTCCTCAAGACATGAAATCCTCATCTATTTAAAGGGGTTGGAAGAGGGACATTTGGTCTTCACTAGTGCCAAATATTGGCCCTTGGTTCGACGTAGAAGGATCTCAACCATCGGTTCAAAGTAGGCATCATGGGTTGTCAGGTTTGCTGCAAAAGAGGGGTTGGTCAGGTTGGCCATTTTGAGGCAGTGTCACCACCTCTGTGGTGTCAGTTTGCCAGGACTGACCACACTAGGGTGTAGTCAGATGTCAGGTGATCATTTTGGTATACGTTTTGTCTCATTTGGTCGAGAAACAAAGCAGAAAATGCATTGGGATGGTGGCACCCTAAGCAGCCTTTTCAGCTAAAAACCTGAAGAAGAAGATGAACCGTTGCATCAAAACGACGTTGTTTTAGACAATTTCTCTTTAGTCATTTGATTTGTGATTTATTCCTAATTACATCCATAATTGGCTTCAAACTTTAAATTTTATGCAATTGTACCCATGACAAACTTCAATTTAAGCATCGGATTTCAACGTCTTTTTTAGTTTGGTCCTTGGTCTCAGGTTTCTTCAATTTAGCCCTTAATTGATTATTAAACTTTCAATTTTTTCCAATTTCACCATTGATTTCAGCCGATTGGTTCCCCAAAGTTTAACGCCTTTTGCAAAATGGTCCTTGACTGTGAATTTCTTCAATTTAACCCTTAATTGACCCTAAAACTTTGATTTTCTTGCAATTGTACCCCTAATTTTAACCAATTGACTTGGTAAAAATTAAATTTGGTCTCCTAAAATTTCAATCTTCTCAATTAAGCCCAAATTGGGCTCCCAAACTTATTTTTTCACCAATTAAGCCCTTAAGACAATTAATTTGTCCCATTTAAAGTATGATTAAGTCCTTGCACCTAATTAAATTCTTTAATTGGACCTAAATTAATTCTTAAACATAATTAAACTTTAATTTGACCCATGATTAAATCAAATTGGTCTATTAAAAATCTAATTATGTTCTTAGGCTTAATTTTAATGCAGATTCGTCCAATAATCATGTAACTTGACCTTCAATTTGCATTGTTTCTTTAGTTTTGGGTAAAATGGGGGTACAATTAGGCTCTTGATTCTATCCAAAATTACAGCTTGATTTTTACTACATGTGAAATCCTCTCAACTTGCTCTTGCCAAAATGCTAGTCTTTATTTTATTTTATTTTATTTTATTTTATTTTTTATTTTGAAAGAAAAGAGATGAATTTGGAGGAATAACCCAGAAATGGGTTATGACATTAGGTATGAAATTTTTATAAATATGAATTGATCTTGAAAGGAAATAAAAACTCAAGATTTCAATGATGAAGGTTTTGGCTAGAAAGAAAGAGAAGAGATAAATTTTCTAAAAGGAAAAACAAGCTAGCCATTTTGAGAAACAGCTAGACCGATTCAAGAAACGGTCAGATCGTTTTTCAAAACAGTGGTCCAATTTGGTTACGATTTTGTGGTTGCCTGATTTTGTATTTTAAGGGATTTGTAGTAATTGAGTGTGTGCCATTAAAGAGTTCAACATTTGATGTGTTAGGTATGAAATTTGTATGAATATGAATTGATCTTAAAAGGAAATAAAAATTCAAGATTTCAAGGATGAAGGTTTTGGCTAGAGAGAGAGAAGAGAGAAATTTTCCAAAAGCAAAAACAAGCTAGCCATTTTGACAAACGGCTAGACCGATTCAAGAAACGGTCGAATCGTTTCGTAAAATAGTGAGACCAATTTGGCTATGGTTTTGTGGTAGCCTAATTTTATGTTTTAGCTTTTTCTTGGTTTATTTTATTCTTTTGGGTTGTAAAAGGAAGATGGGTAATTATTATATGGAAAAGAAAATCGTAATATGTGTGTATTCATGAAATAAGCTTGCATGATAGCATTGCTTATATTGGAACATTAAGAGTTGGGAACCTTAAGTTTAATATGAGATAGTGTAAGAATATGTGAATTCATGAGTAAAAATTACTCAAATTGTTAAAAGAATGTTGAGAAATACATTATTAACATTTAAAAAGTAAATATAATGTAAGACTTTGGGTGATGCATGAGAGACATCAATTGCGGGAACCCGAGCAAGTAGGATATGACCAGTGAGAGGAAAAGGTAGGTGCCCGTCACCTCAACTTAATTTTTCAGCATTTAACTCAAGTTTTAATTTCTAAATTGTACTATGATGAAAAGATGTTTATGTAAAGTAATGGAATGTTAAAAGACTAGCGAAGTGATGAACTATAAAAATGGTCATGTGATTATCTTATTGTTTGAAACCAACCCTACAGTAGGGGACTTAGTTTGTGAACTTGTGTTGGAAATGGGTATGAATGAAATGTGTTCATGGGAGCCTTGCCACATGAGTGGGACTAGGTTTGTGGTCCTTGAAGGACATGTTAATAATATATTAAGCATAAAAGTCTACCGTATATGTGGGGCTAGGTTTGTGATACTTGAAGGACATGTTAAATATGTATTTGAACATGGGAACCAGCCACATATGTAGGCTTTAAATGAGTACTACAAGTCAACCATTAAGTATGGGGACTTGATCATTAGGTTAAGATACTGGCTATAGGTATGGGGGTATTTTTCAAATATGAGATAACCGGATGAGCGGAATTAAAAGAGGTATTGACATACATCTTGGGCAAGATTGTCTAAGTAAAATTCATATTGTTATTCAATTATATGAACATAAGAATCAAGTAAAAATCATGAAATGGTCTTGGAGTGAAGATCTCATTTTGTTAAAGTTAATTATTGGTTTGAAGAGTACCAAATTGAGGCCGAAAACTATATGACATATATGGACCAAGAGCCTTGGGATTTTTAAACATTGTATGATTGATCAAATGGTTTTGAAAAGGGGCATTAAAAATGCCTAAAAGGAATTTAGAGTTATGTAGTTAACTAAAAATCCAAACTTAGAGTCCATACGGTGCTATATTACTGCCATTAGTTGGTAGAGGTAATGTGTATGGTAAAGTTATGTTGTGTAGCTAAAGGGATTATAAATATCATATGTATCTATAAAGAAAAATGAGAATGTTGCATATTGAATGATTGATGTTGTAATGTGAAATTTACCTATTATCTTTATTATTGAGTAGGTTTTATTTTTGACAAGTTCATCATGTGCTTTTCAAAACTAGATGGCTTGTTATTATGTTTAGTTATAGGATTTCTTTAATGGATTCTATCTAGCTGTAGGATTCTTGTGTTTTGTGATATTCATGTAGCTCATGAGAGTTTTTAATTAAAAAAATAGTTAAATTATTATGGATTATTATTTTATTTATGGTGATGTTGTCCTTACTGATGATGGATACTTATTTTCATTATTACATAAGATTTTTATTTTTTACTCTTATAAGTTCATTTTTTATGGTAGCATTGTATTGAAATATGTATTTGTGTTAGTTAGTTTAGAATTGTTATGAAAAAAAATATGGATAAAGTTTTGGGTGGGCATAAGTCACCTAAGGTTGTGTTTTTAAAAAACAATTAACACTACTTATATAGTATATTACTGGTTATCTTGTATGATCACATAGTGAGTATGTTGGGGTTGTTACAGATTGGTATCAGAGTAATGGCTTGGTTTAGTAGACATAATGATACTAATTAAATGAAAATTTGAAATTGAAACAGGATGGTTCACACTAGACATGGAACCAGGACTAACCCATCTTCTGTGAGAGGGAGAAGTCAAAATATGAATGTGGAGGAGGAACACTTAGATGACCTTTTAGCTAACAGTGCCTCTTATATGCCTATAGTTCAGGTGCAATATGTGTATGGAGAAACATTAGAATCTCAAGGAAACCTCGTGTCGATTCAAGTAGAAGCACCACCAGTGATGATAGGTGAAGGGGGATAGAATGTTAAACCTCGACTCGTGGTTTAAACAAGGGTACATGTGACCTTTCTGGATCCTACTTGAAGTGGTGGAAGCTATTATGGCTAGGATGTATGGGCTGCTAATGCAGCATTTAGGGACATTGTCCATATTATGGTGCATTAGATAAAGTGTATAAGGGAAATTAGTCGGTGCCTTTCTTGGCAGAGGAGAATGCTAAAGTAGTTGGATATTGGCTATGTAAGGTAGGGTAGTCTCTTACTCAAATATCCCTACCAAAAAATATATAAGTGTCTTGTATGGCATAGTTTTTGTCGAACAGAGCTCATTCATAGTGGACCACGGTGAGACAAAAGAGATAGGAAAAGGTGATAACATAGGGTGATTTTAAGTTTGAGTTTAAAACAAAATATTACTCCCGACAACATCGTAAAGATAAGGAACAAAAGTTTCTTGCATTTAGACATGGTAACATGTTGGCATTGGATTATGAAAGACGGTTGCAAGACCTTTCCATACAGGCTATCACTATGGTGTTGACTGAATAGAATCAAATTGAAAGGCTTAAAGATGGACTCAGGCAGGATCCTAGAAATGGAATGATTGCCTTGCAACCTAAGATTATGAGAGAGTTAATTGAAAAACTCAATCCTTGGAGGTTATGCTGAAGGAAGAAAAACAGGGTGAAGGTTATAAGGAGCAAATAAAGTTAAGAAAACGAAAGAAATGGTGTTTTCTACCAAAAACAATTGCCCCCACCTAAGAAGGGGGGAAATAGAATATTTCCTGGGCAGATCAAAAGAAGGAAGCATTGCTACTATTGGGTTTTTAAGGGAAACAACACAATCTAGTGGTGAAGGGACATATGGGGGTCTATATACTGAAGGATTAATTCGGTTGGAGGTTCTATGGGATGAATGATGTCATCATTTCACCTATGTGGTAAATGCAATCAGAAGCATCCTAGGGATTGTTTAGTCATAGTGGGACGGTGTTATATATGTAGATAAAAGGGACACATGTGGAAAGAATGTAAGCACTTATGGGTAGGTTGTTTCCATTATGGAGAGATAGGACATTTTAAAAGGGAATGTTTTTTGAGGATGATGAGTCAGGGATCCTAGTTTTTAGCATAGGGTCATTAACAGTCAATAACTATAGACAGGCCTATGGAACTTACTTAATTTAGGGGTAGTACTACTCGGGGGCAACCCAGGGTGCAATAAGAAAAGACTTAGAGGAGGGTCAATCATCTAACTTATGAGGATGTTAGAGCTACAACTGAGGTAGTGGTAGGTATGATGAAATTAAACTCTTGCTCAATTATGATTGGTTTGATTTGGGTTCTACTTATTCTTTTGCAGCTTCTAGAATTGTGAATAAGTTGAATTTGGATATAAGCATGTTAGAAAGGGGAATAGTGGTTAGTACATCATTAGGTGAGTCTGTAGACATCAAATATGTATGTACAAGGTGCGTTGTGTCAGTTGGGGGGAAAACAATGAGAATAAATTTAATCCCATTAAAGATATATGATTTTGACATTATACTAGAAATGGATTGGTTGAGTGTATATAGATCACTGATGGATTGTTTTATGAAGGTGATGACCTTTCTCGGTGATGATTGTAAGGAAGTGACTTATAGGGGAAAATGAGAGTGAAATTTTAATGGACTAAGGAATGCGAGGTAAGTTTTCAGGAATTGAAGAAAAGGCTCATAACTGCTTCTATATTGACTCTTTCATTGGAGACCGAGGGGTTCGTAGTGTATAGTGATGCATTAACGAAGGGTTTAAGACATATATTGATGTAGCATGGGAAAGTCATAACATATGCATTAAGGCAATTGAAAACCCATGAGGTGAATTATCATGTACATGACCTAAAACTGGTGGTAGAAGGGTTTGGAGACATTATTTGTATGGCATTTTTGTACAACTTTATATTGACTGTAAGAGTTTGAAGTATCTAATATCACAGAAGGAATTGAATATGAAACAAAAGGGTTGGGTAAAATTGATAAAAGATTATGATTATGTCTTTTAGTATCATCTTGGAAAGGAAAATATGATGGCTAATGCACTAAATTAGAAGAATAGAATGAAGGGTGATAAGGAGATCATTTTGGGTAGAAAGGAATTATTAGAGGTATTAAGAGGAATATGTGCACATTTGACTTTGGGGTTTGAAGGAACATGGTAAGCATAGGTTAATGTGCAGTCAATATTGAAGGATAAAGTGTTGAAGGCTCAAGAAAAAGATCTAAAAATAGAAGAAGTAAGGAAAGAGATAAATTCAAGTGTTCAAATGCCTTTTCCAATTTTAAAGAATGGTTCATAGCAAGGTGAGCTTATGTATTTAATGATAAGTCTTTGAAGGAGGAATTGCATATTGAGGCTTATGAGTCCAAATTTACAATGCACCCCGGAAGCACCAAAATGTACAAGGACTTAAAGGAGTTTTTAATCACCAATGATGAAAAGGGAAGTAGCAAAATTTATAGCAAATTGTGGAATCTGTCAATAAATGAAGGTTAAACATCAGAAGCCTGTGATAAAATTGCAACCCTCCTAATTTGGGAATGGAAATGGGAGGATATCTCAATGGACTTTGTATATAGATGAGGTGATAAGATTATATGGAGTGCCAGTAACTATTATATACAATCGAGATCCAAGGTTCACCTCTCGGTTATGGCCAAGCATTCAACATACACCAGAGACAAAATTAGAGATAAACACTTCCTTTCACCCATAAAAAAATGGATAACTGGAAAGAACTATACATACTCTTGAGGATTTGTTGAGGGCTTGTGTCGTAGAGTTTGGATGAAAGTGGGAAGATCATTTACCCTTGGTTGAATTCACATATAATAATAACTATCAAGCTAAAGTGGAGATGGCCCCTTTTAAGGCATTATAATAAAAGAAATGTCATACTCTGGTATGTTGGGAGGAAGTAGATGATAGGAAGTTGTTGGGTTTTAATTTGGTACAGATCACTACCGACAAGGTGAATGTGATCAAATAAAGGATGAAAATGGCCCAATATAGATAAAAGAGCTATGTTGATAATAAAAATAGACCATTGGACTTTGATGTGAGGGATCGAGTGTTTCTAAAGGTTGCCTCATGGAAGAATATCATTTTGTTCAAAATAAAAGGTACGTCGGCTCCGAAATGTATTGGTCCGTTTAAAGTCATAATAAGTATTGGACCAGTAACCTATCAATTGGAATTACCTCCAATAATATCAAAACTGCATGACGTGTTTCATATGTTATTACTTTGAAAAAGCCATGGTAGACCCCCATGTGTATTGCCACAAGTCCCAATAAAGATCCAAGAGGACTTGATAATGGAAATAAAACATGTAAGGAGTATGGATACAATAGGAAAAAAAAAGTTAAAAGAATGAGAAAGTTCTTTTGGTAAGGGTGTTGTGGAGGAACTCTCAAGTAAAAGAAGAAACATAGGAGAAAGAAGTGGAGATGAAAAGGAAGCATCCAAGCTCGTTTAACAAAGGTAAGAAAGTAAATTTCAGGGATGAAATTTCTCTAAGGAGGGGAGAATGTAAAATCCCTATCGTTTTTGTTAAGAAAAAAGATTGAAATTGTATAAAAGAAGGGAGTAGAGCTAAACTTTAAGAACAATTTAGGAGGGAAGCACCACAACTTGGAAAATAGGAAATCTAAAGACTAAAAAAAAGGGAAAAATTGTTTCCCAGACAATAAAGGAAGAGGGTATGATTATTAAAGAAAAAGAACAAAGGCAAGAATTTGAACTTATTTTCTTTGTGAAAGAAAAACTTGTAGCCGTAAGAGTCCGTAAAAGTATGAATGTAAGGAAATAGTGGTGATATTGTAGGAAATTCTTTCAAATGAGAGAAACACTCACAAAAAGAAAACCTTAAAGATTTTAAGAAGGAATTCAAGAAAAAGACAAGAAAAAGTACAAGGATTGTGGAGAAAAAGAAGAATTGATGAAGATTTATCAATTAAGGTTGAATTGACACAAAACCACTTGGTAAAGCACTCTAAACACCTAATATTTGTATTACTAGATGAAAGAGTGTAAACCCTTAAATTTTTTAAACTAGGGTTTATGTTGATTTAGAAAAATTAAGGGTGTTTTTGACACAATTGGTTTTGTTAGCTTGTAGAGAACTTGAGTTAGAGGGATTGTATGATGAAAAACATAGAGAATTGAAGAAAAATCCTAGGGTTTTGGGCGTATAGAATTTAGCCAATAAGAGAAATTTAGGAGGGAAGTTTGTTTTAGGAATCTTGATGAATTAATGATGCTCATATAACCTAAAGGGTGTAGGGACAAAGAATTTCTATTACCTTAGAGCATATAGGAAAAACCCTCATGTTAATTTCTAGGGTTCATGTTGAGAATTTCAGTAAAATTGGGCCTATTATGACAATATGCATAGATTACATTAGTATAAGGTTTAATTGTAAAGAATAGATTAATTTGTTAAAAGAAAAACCCCTACACCATAAGAAGATAGGCTCGACCAAGACAAGGATTTCACGGTGTGTATTCTTTGTTGAATTTTACTCATGATGAATGTTAAGGGAACATATTTAATGAAGTATATGTAGTTATTTATGGAAACTAGATTGAATGATAAGTTTCTTGAATTCTTGAATTATAGGGTTTTGAGTAATGTTAGGAAAAATCATGATTTCTAATGAAATTTTATGAATAAGGAATAGAATTAAATGTAATTTTGTGAAAGATTTGAAAAGAAGCCCTTAGGTATGAAGATGGGGGTTTCTCGACCCTTATGAGTTTTGTGGGGGGGGAAAATTTGTAGTAATTGAGTGTCATTGAAGAATTCATTATTTGGTGAGTTAGGTATGAAATTTGTATGAATATGAATTGATCTTTGTTTTATATAAAAAATTTCGTGATATTCTTTATTTTATGTTTTCAAGTTACTTTTAGATGTAAGATTTTAAAATGATTAATTTGGAGATAAAATTCAGACCATATTCCAACCCGTGTTGTATATTGACAAATTTGACCTTTGATCGATATTTTATGCAAAGTTTGAGTTGTAGAGGTCAAAATGAAGTAATTCTAGTGGCATTAGAAAGCTAACATACATATATTTTTATACATATAAGGCAAGAAAAAAAATAAAAAAAGCATGGAAATCACAGCCTTCAAAGACAAGTCTCGCATTTTGCTAATTTTGACAAGTCTCGCATTTTGCTAATTTTGACCTTTGGTCGTTCTAACTTAAATATCTTTTGTTAGAAAAGTACATTTGATGCAAACTTTTTTTTTATTCTTGACTCATAAACCTATCAACCTACCAAATGTCAGCAGAAAACGAGCTCATATGAGAGAGATATGAGTTTTCTAAGACAGCCCATAAATTCTGCCAACAGATAGTTTTGTGAAGAAACAAGTCCAACTAATTTCCCAAACATCCACACCAACACGGCAATTAGTTCTTCATATGGAAAAGGTCTTTATTTGGGCAAATTAACTTCAGTAAGTCCAAAGTCAAAGCTTGGAGATTTTATGCAATACTATTTTTTTTTATATAGAAAAGAGTTATTGTACTACTTAAATATAGATTATCTACTTTGAAAAAGACTCCTATATTTTTTTTTTAGGATACAAATGGATTAGTAGGAATGTGGGGAGTAGGGTTTTCCATCAAATAAAAGGAAAGAGAGAAAGAAAAAGAGGGTGGCGGCTAAAAAGAAGAAAGAAACTCTCACCTTTTTTCCTACACCGGAAATTATGTTTTCATCTTTTCTCTTCCTTATTTTTTTGATAGTCATACAAAGCTAATTTATTTTTCTTAGTTGAAAGAATACAAAAGCCTTCAGATTTTAAAAACTATGAGATTTGTTTTATTTTTTCGTTTTCAGTTTATATGATGAGAATGAATGTTTCCCTATGCTTATTTACTATGATTGTTTAGTTTGATTGTTAGAGCGGACTCTAAGTAATTATTATAACCAATCTATTACTAAGTTTTCGATCAAAACCAGAGTTATTATATTTAACTTGTGAAGCAACTAGGTTTAATAAATATGGTTGATCTATATTGTTAATCTTAGGGAAAACATTCAATTAAATCGAGCATAGACTGCAGATAGTTATGTTGTCTAGATTTATCAACCTAACTAGTTCTTAAGGCTGCTATTGAATTAAATTACTAGTGTAGATGTTGTGGTTGTTTAATGGTTAGGGTTAGTCATACTGCAGATCGGTTAACTAACTAATATTAAGGA
>Ga0307517_10003810_pt1 | contig 23401 bp, 22 predicted proteins | sample 23_EM_MG_FD_194515 | JGI IMG/M metagenome (GOLD analysis project Ga0307517, IMG submission 194515) | Populus trichocarpa ectomycorrhiza microbial communities from riparian zone in the Pacific Northwest, United States - 23_EM | ecosystem: Host-associated > Plants > Roots > Unclassified | place...
ACCTTTTTTCCTTCGCCGTGTCGCTGATTGTAATCAACATGTACGTATCTGTGGGGTTAACACCGTTGGAATTCGAATTTGATGCTTCTAGTCGCTATTATTCCACCACATCTCGATGGACCTTGGATCTAACTGACCATAAATGAGGCAGGTCTTGGCACACACCTTGGAATTTATAAATTAAATAGGGTTCTTTACGTATATATAGAGCATGCGGATCCTTGATCGAGATGGCAATCTTGCCTTGAGGTGGCCGCAAAATCCAGGTTTGATCCAGGTCTTTCGAATTAGATGCTCTATATAGGCGTACTTTAACCAAGGTAGTTTCCCCCAACAATGTCTACGCTAATGTCCCACGGTTACCCCTTGGTTGCTAGAGCCCCTTTCCGCCCCGCGTGGATGAGAAAGGTAGTAGTTATTAAAGCCTCCCCAGACGGCCGCTACCTTATCCTCGGGGGCAGCATAGGAACACTGGAGGCAGGTTTTTCTTGTCTGGTTACATTGAAAATGCACTTATACCAAGCATGGGCTTCGCATCGCCAGCTTCTCGAGATCTCAGGATTGGTTACTCAAGACTGGATGTTCGACTGGCACCGTAACTATGCCAGTACCATCGGGCCGGGAGTAGTCGACATTGTATTTCACCCCCATGCGAACCGATTTGTCGTTGCCATGAAGGATAGCCGCATCCTCATTGGCGAAATCAAGGTCCTGCAGTCGAACAACAATAGGGTATGTAGCTTGTTAACTATTAACGCCAAACTGATCTGATAAACTGATCTGATAATAGGCTCAGCGACCTGCAAGGCTTGTTATTAAGAAGACTCTCTCCTTTTCCACTCTCTTTTGGGGTGGCTTGGAAGTTACCCTCGACGCCATTTGCCTGAATGCTGCAGGCACGGAGTTAGCGGTGGCAATGGGCGGCAAGATAGTTACGTACAGGCCGGTATTCTTCGGTGCGTTTCAAAATAACTTTCACGTGAAGTCATGTAGTCACGCACGGCACATTTCACTTCCATACCAGACGGTCCATTCTGCAGTGAGTATTCTGCAGCGACTTGAGTGTACTTGTGCTGAAGTCCTTCCTTTGCTCCAGATGCGTTGGGGCGCACACAGGTCATAACGCCGTTCTGCAGGCAGATAGACCTGGCTGCATTTGTCTACGATCGCCCGCAAAGGATAGACTACCTTTGGGATAGAAAAGTACTTCTTACTTATACCCGCGGCTTCCTGTAAGCCAAATTTGTGGTTCATTTCATCATCACCATGGCCTAACTCACCCTTTCTTCATTTTACTTTGTATTCATCGCTACGCAGCATGGTCTCCACCGACGATCCCTACCCAGCGGAGTCTGTGACTGTGTCGCAATCAATGGCGCACCTGATGTAGGTTGAAGAGTCTTATCTGGGACCAGGCTCCAATCTGACCTTCACTCAGCGATTCCGCCATACTTTCTCCTTCTGGAGAGACCGTTGTGTCTGTTTCGACCCACGGAAAGCTACAATGGTTCGACACAGCGGGCTTTAGGGCAGAGCAAGACCCCTACAATGCCCAGTTTTGGCACCAGAGCCACAGCAACCGCATTACTCGCTCCATATTTGGAGACGATTATACTCTCGTGACAGGCACGGAGGGCGGTAGGGTCAACATCCATGCACTTGTAAATTCAAGGCCTTGCGGTTGCACTAAGAGCGTTCAAATCTCCATCCCTGGCTTCGATGGGTTGCCAGGTGTGTTATTTCAACCTTATCCTCGATCCACGTTTTGAATATTTATTGATCTGCTTCACAGTAAGCCACCTTGTAAATTTTCTTTCTCATTTATTCCCCAACGTTCTGCTTTAATGTTGACCACGTATAGTGCATTTCCCAAATCGATGGGCACCCAGTTATCTTCGCTGTCATAAGCACGCTTCATGAATCTTGCATTGTGGAAATACTAAGCCAGCGCCATCTATACCTTGAAGGGGGTGAGGCGTGACGTTTAGATGACCAGCAATCGTTTGGTCATGATCGTGACCATGGGCTGGATTCATCTAGTACCAGAAATTGGATTTTGCCGTAAATAAACAGAAACTTGCTATACAATTGCACCCTGTCATGATCACTGTACAACTAATATTCCTTTGTGTGGCCATACCGAATATATATGGAGGTCTGTAATGTCTGGCATGGCTGGCGCCGATCGCGATGTATAGTTGTAATTGCGAATGATGACCAAAACGTATTACGCCCGCCGCCAGCGAGGGATGGTCGCTGACGTAATCCAGAAGCCTCGTGATCAACAGCAATCAACACGGGCAAAGAATCTGGGATTTAGAAACACCGGCGTCGTTCACCGGCGGTGTGGACGGCGGCAGTACCCGAAGATGACCTAATCACTGCCAAAGACCATTCGGGAGATCAACGGCAAATGACCAATCTGCAGTTTGCCGCAGCCGCCCGCCTTTCCCGCCCAGCGCTCAGTGGTTCCCGCTGTGCATAAATTTTATAGAGTTGATAGTTAGAGGTGTACTATTTCTTGGTAAATTTTCGGGACAATGAGAACATAAATTCTATGTATTAGTAGTACCAGTTGGCATTCAAAGTGTTCAGCATGGCATATGAGACGATCTTGCCGTGCTGCAACACTATTTCAGTACCTTAAAAACCTTCAAGAAGCAGCTGTGATGCATGTGATGACCGACGTTCCGTTAAGAACCTGATGGTTGGGCGATGCGATCGGTATATGTTTCTTTGTACTACAAATATTCCAATTATCAATCTAATGGCATGTTGCGAGGCCATACCATCCTAGGGCTTTATTTAATCTCTGCTCACTGTCATCTCTAATGCCAAACCCAAGTATTCCTGGAGGCTGGCGGGGACACGTGCTGCGGTGTTTGCCGCCGGTGTTGATGGCGTCGATCACCGCTGGTGTTTCCAACTCACAGATGCCCTCAACACGGGAATCTTCAATCCGGATTTCGCAAATCTGATCGCGCCCACGTGATGACTCAGGTCACCTGCGTTACGCGAGTGAGCTCACCCTAAATTGCAGCTCGGGGTTCTAATTATCGAGGAGTAGATCCTTTCTTTTTCCACCAAGTTCCAACGAGCACCACACAGTATAACTAACATAGAAAGAACCCAAATTTGAAATGTCCAACGACAGACCCCGTAAACGACAAAGATTAGCTATTGAGGTAGGAGATCGAGGCATTTAAGAAGAGTCGCTTGCCTGACTAGTCGGGGTCTTCTTTTTTTTGGCAGAATTTCGTCGATCTTGAGGCTGCAGTTGGCAGCGACAGCGAGACAAACTCAGATGAAAACGATCTTATCGATGGTAGGCTTCTCGCCCTACGTGTCTCCAGGCCCTAAACAAAGTTGACGACAGAGCTTCCGGACGACGAATTCGAAGAAGAAATTTCAAACGAATCGTATAGCCACACCACGCTACAGTGGGAGTGTGACCGAATCGACGAGGAGGTCTGGGAAAGATTCCTGACGAGGGCGAAGGAACGGAACGCACGTGTGGTCCAGAAGATACCCTCCCTTGATGAGGGTGAGAGGGTGGGACCCGGTCCAACAGACAAACTATGGGAGGTGCCTTGCAAGGCAAGTTTTCCAGTTTGCGAGCGTCGCTGCGTGCAGCGAGAATGACCTTTCATCAAGGTCGGACACGAGGAAGGCGCCGTCTTTAAGCTCATCCAAGCATCGATGCACCCCTCTACCTCTGCGGCTTCAATTCAAAGCGCCTTCGCGCGTCAAAATGTGCCAGGGCGTATCTTCATCGAATCTAAAACATTTCAAGACGTCATAGGAGCGATTTCAGGGATAAGCCAGCTCCACAGCGCAGGCGTTAAGCTCGTAGCACCAGACAACATGACAAGCGTTCTCTCGATGCAGAGCACGCCTCGCCCATGCCCTCAAGGTTGGGTGCGTATCCTCGGTAACACGAAAAAACTACGGCCGTACAAAGGGGATATTGCGCTTGTTGTGGAGACCACCAACTCTAATCTCATGCAGCTATGGCTCGTTCCTCGCGTGCAGATAGGAGCAATGGAAGAACCTCTGGACCGTCCTTTGGCGCGCCTCCTTGACGTCGAAGGAATCAAATCGTGCCCCGGATCCGAATGTGTTCGTGGGACAGAAGGAACGGTAGTATTCAATAACAAGGAATTTAGCACCCAGGGCTACCTTGTGCTACGCAAGCAGGAGATGCATGTGTGCTATGCCAGAGAGGGTATTCCAACGGTTGAGGAGCTCGAAGCTTTCTTGGGATGTGAAGCATTACTGCCGCAGACAGTAGCCAAGACTCGTCGAAGGATCGAACAAACGCAATTAGCGCTTCATGACCGGGTCAAATTCATCATTGGCACGTTCCGCGGGCTTTTGGGAATGGTGGTGAGTCTCTGTGGTGTTGAGGTGGATATATATCTACCGTCCCACGACGTTATCGAGCGCGTGGGATTGTCCGAGGTTGTCAAGCATTTTAAAGTTGGGGATAGGGTGAAGGTGAAGGCCGGGAGCGATGAAGTTGGGGCAAGCGTTGTCAAACTTGGATGGGTAACGAAAGTGGAGGCATCTGAGATAACTGTGCTTGACACAGCCGATGGAAGCGAGGTAAGCAAGAAGAATTCAGTTTCCAAATCATGTTGAACTCAGTGCGTGGTAGCTGGCAGTGACCCCGCTTCAGGTCGAATTCTATGAGGATGAATTGAACATTCATTTGAGAAGCGCACCTTCATCCGTTCATGCTGGGGGTTCCAAAGCCGTGAAGGACGATCCCAACAAACGGTTGATCGGCAAACGGGTATTGATTTCGGGTGCCAACCCATATAAAGGAGCAAAAGGAACCATCAAGGATGTACTGGTAAACGGAGAAGCGTCCGTGATGCTAGAAATCTTCAATGAGTCCTTCCCACGGAAGTTCATGCTGAAGAATTTGTACCTAGTGTAAGCTCATAGCTCTTTCCTTTGCACGAGCTAATTTAAATTTAACCCCAGGCGCGGAGCTACGTTGGTGCCGCTCGAAGGGGGGTCGACGCTCCCAATAACTCTCAAAGCTGCCACTCCGGATCTGCTGACGTATCCCCCCCCTCCCCCAACCCCTAGGCCAACCCTTGAGGAACAATCGCGCGAGGGCGATTGTTGGGATCCCGACGCTGCTCCGGAGCCTGCGGATTCAAATCCTGCTGATGAACCTATGCCTACTTGGCTGCAGCATGAGGCATTCCGGAATATCAGAGTCAAGCTTCGTTATCGCAATCAGCCCTCTATGCCATGCTTGGAATTCTGTGGCATGGAAGGTACTCTCGCAAAAGTAAGGGAAGCGAGGCGGCATCAGCTCGTTCCGTTGAGCAGCCTTCTCGCCGCTAACCCTACAGGGATTAATGATTTAGTGACGAACTTCGACACGAGTAGCGAGACATTCGGAAAGCTATTCAAGGTTAGAGAGTATGACGAAGACAAATGTGTCCTCCGCGGCTTCCGACAAAAGACTGGAAAGGGAGAAAAAAATTACTTTGAGTTCACCCGTAATCTGGCTGAGGTTTTCCCTCCACTTAAGTTTTGAAATATTCAATTAGCACTTCTATGTAGATAAACATTTCTGGCTACCGTCATTTTCGAGCACGTGCACACACAAAATGGACAGGCTAACTATTGTATAGAGAAATTACATTGGCGATGCATATGTATCCACGGCATATGTAATCATGATCAGTTGAGAGCGACAGTTGGAGCATTAGCGAAACAATTGAGGGGACTTTGGGGTGACTAGCCATGATCATGATCAATAGTTAGTACCGAATAAAAAATTCTAATTGTTTCCCCTGTATATAGCACCTGTATATACCTGCATATAAGACAAGGGGTGTCGAACCTCTGCGGGTGCATGAGTTATACCATCAGGGTGGTGACGCGCGCGGCCAATTTGAAGACGCGAGCAAGTCGTTCCCAAAAACACTACAAATAAACATTGGCGGAGCGGCAATCATAAGATCTAGAGCGAGTATATATATATACGTAGGTTCGTTCCAAGCCGCCTTCTGCTGCCGGTGCATGTTTGTTGCACAAACAAAGCCGGAGCAAAGGCTTGCTCCGAACCTAATATATACGTAGGTTTGACATTATTGCCCACATTCAACAACCGTACATCCACAAAAGAGATCTATACTACAATGGCGTCGCGACCTAATCCTGATTCCAAGACCAAACAGAATGGAGGGTCTGCCGATCTAAATGTGATTGCGTTGAGAGGGAGCGACCGGCTGGCTTTCGAATCACCCCTTGAAAGGCTAATGGGAAGACACCCGAATGTAGGTTGAATAGATTTATTTGCCGCTGTTCCTCTCCCTCACCTCCAAGCCCAGCCAGAGGATTTAACACTCTTGAATGAGTTGAAGCGCTTGCAGTTAGGAGGATCCGATGGCTCTGGCTCTGATCCAGGGGACAGTGATGGTGAAAACTCGAAAGATGTTAAACTAAACAAGGATAGCGAGGCCAAGGAAGCCGAGGAAACCATCGATCTATCTGTTAGGTTTCCTGGGCACCTTTCTGTTTCTATGTGAGATTCCTCAGCGCTCGCCGCTTGCTTAGAACCGTGATCAAATATTACAGGCCTCCACGGGGTGTACCTATTACCCCTCCTCCTCCTCGCGACCGCCTCACCAAGACAAAATTACTAGAGCTCAATTCGCATTATCAGAGGCGAACAGACTCCAGGTTTGGATTTCATCTCCGAAAGCTGCATATGGATCCTACATTGACATTCCGTTTAGAAATACACAATCAAGAGCTGCGTCGTCAGAACCAGACTCAAATGCGACACTCCAAGGCTTCCTTAAAAATCCACAGTGGGTAGATCTAGACATCGACTCGACTCGCACAAGCACCCCTCATCCCCAAAGCCTTGATCGTGTGCAAAGCGTCGAAACAAGTCTACAACACCTCATCCAAACAGTGGTACAAGATCCGCTGCCTGACAGAGAAATATTAGTTGCTGTTGATCTTATCAGGACAGCGGGAGAAGACCTCCCTATTCTTTTTGAGACTCTTCAAGCGCTGGGCCCCTTTAAGTTCCCTCTGGAAGTTATTGCAAAGCGAACCTGCAAAGTTCTCAACATTCCTCTCCCGCCGAATTCAATTCATTCGATGTGAGGATAATCTCGAACCTCGTATTCACTCTGGCGCCTCACTACCCATTCCCATAGTAAAATATCATCTCAACTGGCTGCTACCTCCCGGCCTGCTGTGGGAATCCAAGATCCAGGAGCCAGGTTAGCCCCTCCTTATTTTCTCATGAGCAAATTATCTGAGCCATTTCTTGTTATATAACCAGTGATCCCGTGAACTTGCTCCCACCCCTACCATTCTCTCAGTCCGACCTTAAGACCAAGACTGACAGAAATCAAGGAGCAGCAGCAGCCAGCGTAGAAATCGAAGCCCGACAAGTGGGTAATAAAGACAAGTCAATCATAAGCAGTGACAACGCCAGCATTGGAGGGACCGAATCAACCTGGTATGTTATTGGTGATCACGCCAATAAGCAACTATATTATAATTGACAATCTTGTTTCTCAGGCCTTCCATAGCTACTCCAAAACCAATTGCCGCTTCCTACCCTTATAGCGATGGCTTTCCTTCAACCTCGAGCAATTCAAGGTAGGCTCCATCAAAATAGAAACTCTAGATCTGTCAGCGTGTGACTTACATATACCACCCACAAAACGTCCAGACCCTCTCAACTTAACGACGCCCAGAATTCTCATCTGCCACGCACTCGCACATCCCACGATCATAAACCTCCGGTTCTCTCTCGACCCACTCTCCCCCCAAAAATTCAATCCAAACAGCACCAGCAACCCATGATGGAACGCTCAAACTCGGGCTCGAGTTCAGTGAGCAAAGGTTTGTGAACTAGTTTTCAATCTAACTCTCGTATTGACCATGATATTTCTCACTAAATAATTGGTTCCTTGGCATCTTCTCAGCACCCGGAACAATGCCACCCATCCTTGCTACACCCATCCTTGCTACCGGTGACAAGGCGATATATGGTCGAAATAGAAGAGTGTATTGGTCTATTTCGGAATCGGATGCAGACCTCAATGTTCCTTGTATCCCGCAGGCGAAGATTGCGCACATTCATATGCACAAAAACATCGTCCGGGATTACGTCCAAGTTTGGATGCTTGATCACAACGATGCATGGATGGACATCAGCGAGATATACTCTAATTGCGGTCAATCTGTTGGACAGCACACAATTCGACATCCGGAGTTTCCGGACCTTATCCTCAGCCATCGTGACGACAACACACCCGCATTTGTAAAAGCACATGGATCAAAAGCTCCTAGCTACAAAGGCAAGGAAAAGGAATAAAGATCACGAGTAGTAGCTAAGCGAACCTTAGCGAGGGGAAATGAATATATATCGGACCTAGGTTCCCGGTGATCATGATCATGACATTCGTTACTTACACAAAATTTTGATTATATATATAACTAGATCTATCATCTGTGATTGGCGGATTTATATTAATGGGGGTACCTGGCTCTCTGCCCCTGCCAGGGCTTCGTTTGAATTGTTTAACATCCGGATTAAGTCCGGCTCCTCAGGCATGAGACCTCATGATCAAGATCAGATAACGGCCTCTGGACCTATTCCTTAAAACTGCCCATAATCATTGTCGTATAACTGGTACTCCTCCCAGCCCGCCTTTAACTTGTACATTCTCAATATGGATATGTTCCCTTTCCTGCGATCGCCCAAGGTTCGCCTCCCAATCGTCAAATTGCCCGGTAGTGAGAACCCATCGCTGCATTCCCTTGTTCAGGATGTGGGTTACATTTGGCTTCCTTCCGTGCTGTTCATAATCATACTCAACTATTTCGCACTGTAGCTGGACCATCTGGATTTTAATTCTAGTCGAGGGGGAGAGTTTCTCCGTCCTCATCGCCACGACCACGATCACGGTCATTCAAATTCCCCTAGTACTCCAATCTCGGAATCTCGAGCACTAGTCAGTAGTGAAAGAAGCGAAGGAAATCGTGATCTTGGGAACGAGCCAACCCACTTCACTCCTAACGCAATGCCTTCGACTTCGACTATTAGCAGACCTCGCGGCGACAGAAGTATTAGAAATCAACCAACCTATTCCACCCCTAACGCAACGCCTTCGACTTCGACTATTAGTGGTCCTCGCGGCGACAGAAGCATTGGGAATCAACCAACCTATTCCACCCCTAACGCAACGCCTTCGACTTCGACTATTAGCGGTCCTCGCGGTGACAGAAGTATTGAAAATCAACCAACCTATTCCACTCCTAACGCAACGCCTGCGACTTCGACTATTAGTGGTCCTCGCGGCGACAGAAGCATTGGGAATCAACCAGCCAACACCACTCCTAACGCAACGCCTTCGACTTCGACTATTAGTGGTCCTCGCGGCGACAGAAGCATTGGGAATCAACCAACCAACACCACTCCTAACGCAATGCCTTCGACTATTAGTGGTCCTCGCGGCGAAAGAAGTGAAGGAAATCGTGACGTTGTGAATCAACCAATTTACTCTACTCCCAACGCAACGCCTTCGACTATTGGTGGCCCTCGCTGTGCTCCTTCAACCTCGAGATCTCAACCAGGAACCAGATCAGTTTCCTTCTCGCTAGACAGCGAAGGAATGGCTGCCCCGCAGGCCCAACACGCCGTACGGTCAGCCCCTTTTTTTTTTATTGCTCGTTTGGCGTGTAACTTATACATGAGTGCAGATATCAGTCCTACCAGCATCTTAAGAGGTGCACTGCCCCGCCCCTCACATAATTTGCCTGCTTCGCCAATATCTCCGGATACAGCCAGCTTCCGGCGTCAACAGTACGTCCCGTGGTGTACAACATGTTGGTATTAAAAAAAAAATGACCTTTGAAATGTTAGAACTCCTGCGTCTACCGCAGACAGCGCTTGGAGGGAGCAGCCGTCCAATCCATTTATTGACGTTATTGACGTTGATGCGTTGGATGATGGCGGAGAGGAACATGAAAATCCTCAACTAGAGACAACCGAGAGTGATGACGCGGAGGTCGACGAATTGTCTGAGGATGAAGATCATACCTCTACCACCATTAACATTCCTACCCCCGAGGTCCGGCACCGGCACCAGGCCACCCCCCATTCCCCCCATTCTCGTAGGAACGGCGGACCAACTCCTGCGTCTGGTCCCTCATCTGGTTCTCCTGCCACTTCTTTCCGTCGCACTTCAAGCCACGCATCCCCCTTTGCCCCTCGAACCTCCGAGTCTCAACCCTCTCATCAGGAGACAACGTTGTATGCTCCAATTACTCAGAGAATGAGTGCTGGTAGACTTCCTCCTGAAGACTCCATAAGGTCCGTTATCCTTTGCAACGCCCGTGACATTTTCCTCTTACCTGTTCCAGTTCCACTACATCCGAGAGGCGGGAGCGACGAAGGTCTTCCTCAAATTTAGTGGGCTCTTTCCGTCCAAATTCCAGCCGTCAAAGGTGATCCGGATTCATAAACCACACCTTAATTTCTCATTCAGGTTTCTTTTTTTTGTTCTCAGGCTTCTCTCTGGGCAGGTTCCTACCGTACCTACTTCCCAAGCACCTCTCAATTTACCTTCGGTCAGGCCTGTCGACCCCGGCCTCCTCAGGATTTTCCCCGGCCTCTACAATGGCTTGGGTGTAGCCCAGATATCGTCATCTTCAAACGCAAGTAAATAAAAATTTTGGTTTCTTTCCCCTTTATATCAACTTACAATCAAATTTACAAGCAACGATGACTGTCATCAACGATGTCAATGGCCAGCCACTGTATCATCGTTTCTCTAGGAAGTTTCAGAGTACGAAGGTCGAGATTGGCGACAATTACACTGTTTGGACCGTCACTGATGGACCATTCCCGATGGACACCGCAGACGTTCGAAATTTGGTCCAGGATGCCAAGATTGCGGAGATTCATTTTCACCGTAACCAACTCTCCGACGACATAAACGTCTGGTTAAAGACGGATGTACATGTCCAGTGGGAAAACATCACTAGTCGGTGGGCCACCACAACGCCAAATCCAGTTCTACACCCAAAATATGGAGAGTCTCTGGTTCTCGATACGCAAAGGGAAAACGAGTGGGCGCCCATGTATATCCGAAAGGAGACTTATACGAACCGTCAACATGCTTTGGGAGGGTTGAGAGGATTTTCTGGTGCATGATTTTTTTTTAATAAATAAACTTTGGTGGCCTTGCTTGAAAGTTACTTATCACCATGACCGTGGTTCGTTATGTCATTGTAAATAAATAAAAATTTATGAGATCTGATCGCGAATTTCTTCTTTCTTTATATTTGTACAAATATAGCATGCTGTAGCTATGATGGAAAATACCTCTAACACGTTACTTACGTAACATCGAGTCGGGGATTTGCTCATCGATTACCTCACACCCCTCTTCCTCATCCCTTTACCCATCCCTTTACCAGGTACAGATCATAAATGTGGGTGTGAGATGGGAAAAGAGAGATCGGCTCACTGCCTCTGCACGTGTAAAGCGCAATGCCAAATTCTCAGCCCAACGACAGGGAGATACTATGGGCGGTGGATACCACGAAGCACCCGCGATGCTCATGTTCGGGATGAAAGGAACAGAAGAAGACAGGATAACCTCCAACGCTTGCGCACGCTGGACCCCTTGGCCGTCACACCGCTTATTCGGGTGGTTAACCAAGACGAATTGATATCGCGTTTTCGGGATGAATTTCTCTTTCTCTCGAATTCCCCCACCACATCCCTCAAGAATCCCCTCGTATTTATCAACAACCCTCTAACCAACGGAGAATTTGTGGCTCCCAGATTTCCGGAGATTCTGGAACCGAATTCTGGAATCTATGCCTTGCGGTCAGATTTGCGCATTAACCAGGCATTTATCACGACGGAAAATCGGTGCTGTAACATATTTGCTTTTCTTCGGACGATCAGACATTCCAGGGACTCTCGGGATGCCCTCATGCAAGCCCTAGTCGATCACTTGGTGTTTCTGAATTACCAAAAAAGCTTGCAGTGGGCACAGTTTCGAGGAGGCCAGTCTACTAGTGGTTTGACGCGCACACCTAGTGGTGAAGCCAAGTCGCCTCTAATCATCAATTCAGGTGACTAACTTTTCTCCTATTTTCCACTCACGAGTAACGCCATTCATTTCAGAGCCCTATTTTTACACAGCAGTGATGACGCCAGCTGTAAGGGCGGCATCTGTGCTTTCAGTTGTTCTTCAGAACTTCTATTTTTTACCCCGAAGGGCACTTCGTTTACAACTGAGCGGTATCCGCGACATCATTCGCCACACCAGCACCAATTCTGCTTCGCTGGTCCCCTCTGACACCCAGTCCATTCCTAAGGACCCGCGAACCTGCTCTTCACACCTTCAACTCGACCCAATAGTAACACAATTCATCTGTTGCTCCAAGTGTCATTGCCTATACCCCTATGAGCCAGACAGTTCACTGAGGTCCGATCGTGAACTTTCCGCTATTCCTTTGCTTTGCAGCTATCGGGAGACCAAGGCAGATGGCGCCTGTGGTTCTGAACTATTGAAACAGAAGCGTATTGGAGGGAATGAATTTAGATCTATTCCAATCCGAAAATATATTCACCAAGATATTCGTGCATGGCTGGGGCGACTGCTTTCACGTAAAGGAATCGAGGACCACCTCGACAATCGACCTCATCTACCTACCTCCGCTGCGATTGATGACATTTTACTGTCGGATATTCTCCTCTCCCTCAAGGATTCCTCTGGAAACTCTTTTCTTTCTGTCCCTGGGGACGAATGTCGATTGGTATTCAGCCTCTCGGTGGACAGTTTTGATCCCTTTGGAAATCAAACAGCAAAACAGAGCGTATCCGACACCGGGATTTGGCTTGTACTCCTCAACCTCCCCTGGTATATGCGGTACCGTCCTGAGAATATGTATCTTGCGGGAATAATACCACACAAACCATCCACTCATAAAATTAACCATTATCTACAGCTTGTAGTTAATGACTTCCTTGAGCTTTGGGATCCGGGCATTTTTTTTTCTAGAACCTATAACTTTCGACTCGGTAGACTCGCCAAAGCCATGCTGGTTCTTGTGATCTGCGACATGCTTGCAGTTCGTCAGGTCGTTGGCTACGCCAATTCACCCACAGCTCATTATTTTTGTCTCCTCTGTGATCTTGACATTCATGACATCGCTGTTTTTGATCGCAAGGAGTGGCCCTCAAAATCCCTTGCGGATGCACGCCGATTTGCAACCCTATGGCGAGACGCCGAAACACAACAAGAACGCGATTCCATCTTTGCGGCCTTTGGATGGCGATGGTCTCCTTTATTTGACCTTCCCTACTTTGATCCGACCCTTTCCACGGTGGTGGACTCCATGCACGCCCTCGACTTGGGGCTCTTCCAAAACCATTGTCGGACGCTGTTTGGAATTGATTTGGACCATGTTGGTGGGGATGGGTCGTCGAGTTTACCCCCAGTCTCGAAAAAAGTAACTTCAACCTCAACCTCGATTGAGATTGCAAGAGTAAAGGCTTGCAACAAATTAGTTAAGGAGAACGGAGTGGGAATGCTCTATAAATTGCTGGCGTTTCAGCGTTGCGATTTATACACAATCTGCTTGTACTATGATATTCGGGTCGAAGGGGGACGCCATATTGTTGGGACAAGGTGGGTGTTAGCAAAGCAAATCTATAACTGGGTGCGTTATTTTTTGGTTCAGTCATACGTATTTCTAAGTGGAAGGTTTTTCTCACAGCGCCAATCTCTTGATAATGCCGCCATTATGGGGGACTTTCCACTTAGAAATGCGAAGTCCATTGGCCTCAACATCAAAGCTAATGATGATGTTTCGGACAAGGAGGATTCGCAAGAGAGAGAAAGCGTGGCCGAAATAGATGACAATATGGACGTTGATAATGACGAAACAGATGAAGAAACAGATGAAGGAACAGATGAAGAAATGGATCGTGGAGATAGCGGCGATAATGAAGGAGTGAGCGAGGGCGAGGAAATGATAAATGTTTCTGATGAGGGCGAAGAAACCGGAGAAGCCGACTCTCAAGGGGATGGAAATTCCAATGACTTGGCGCATCTCATTCAAGAGGCGAAGAATAGGCGGATCCTCCGTCACTTGACGGACGTGAGCGCGGATCGTGCAGTTAAACAAGGAAGGGCATTAGCTCAGGCCACGCGCCCGTTGTATTTTGCAATCGGCCGCTATCTTCAAATCATCCTTCCTACCCGTGGCAAGAAATTGGAGTTACACAACATCATTGTGGACTTGGCACGTACGGCGTTATCTTCAAGAAGACTTTGCTGACTAAAGCGTCATAGATTGCCCATGATCCGCTAATGCGTGAAAAACTCTGTTCCTTTGTCCCCGTAGATAACAACGAAGTTCAATCTGCGGTTCTCGGTCGTGACGTCATGGAGACGGTGTGGAACGATATGAAGAAGTCGCTGCTCCCCTCCTGGATTAGCCCAGTTCCTCATAACTGGGGAACGAAGACGAGGGGCAAACTCAGCGCTGACAACTGGCGCGTTGTATGCACCATTCATTTACCAATAACCTTGATATGGCTCTGGAGGAGTGAAACTGAACGAAAGAAGCAGCTTCTCGAGAATTTCATGGAGCTTGTCACGGCGGTTCGGATTGCAAACATGCGGGTATCCTCGCCCAGCCAAGCAGACGCATATGATAAACATATCTTTCGCTACGTTCGAGCCCTCCCCTCCCTTTTTCCTCACCATCCTTTACGACCCATCCATCATGCAGCCCTTCATGTTGGGGATGGTATTCGGCGATTTGGACCCATACATGCACATAACGCATCCCATTATGAACGACATATCTCTTTTCTTCATCAAATAAACATGAACAATAAAGTGGGTGAGTACGTATGCCAGTTCCTGAGTTCATTTCCTTGCTCATGTAATCGACAGGGGAGCTCGAAGCGACGCTGCTTAGAGGTGCAATCCGTAACGCCAACCTTTTAGCGGTCCTTTCAGACAACGCAGAAATTCGAGACAGCGTTTTAGAGCTCATGGAAACACTAGGAGCCATTCAAGCAGAAGATATTCGTGGTTTCAGGCTAGCTACGCTTTTGGACCCTACCACACCCGAATTTCCGTCCAATAGCAAGCGCAAACGCGGCGTTCGAGGAATCCTTGATAACGATCAATTTACCGCGTTTTTGGATTTTTATCGAGCGGGTTTCCAGGCCTTACATCACGTCGATAACGGAGTCCTATTCTTTGAGGAGATTTCCTATAACGGGGTTTGCTACGGCACTCACTCTTCCTCGCACTTTCGGAATAGCGCCATCTTGTTTCACCCTCACCTTACAGTCCGAGGCGCAGATGAAATGAAAGCCGGTATCATCGAGGCTATTTTCGAACATCGTTCAGGACCCACAGCTGGCCATGAAGGCCATATATCGGAGGAATATTTCCTTCTCGTTAGACAACACAATCCTATCAATCGTTCAGAATTCGTCGACCCCTATCAACGTTTCGGGTTTGCAGCGGGATTCTTATGCGAACAAACCCCTGCTTGTACACGGGTTATTAGCTTATCGCAGGTTGTCTCGCACTTTGTGTTGACACCTATGGAAGAGATTGAAGCAATCCATGTGTTACCCATTGATAGAGTGAGTGTTACCGTTGTTTTTATCCAGAACTCTAGACCCTCACATTTGTTGATCTTTAGCTGATGCTTCATTTTGAAACTAACGCCTAGCCTAAGCCCAGGCCTCCGGATCCACGGCTTGAGGATCGTAATTTTTCAAAAAAGAAATTTAATCTACTTACCCAGGCTGTGAACCTTAAGTGTATCAGTATCGTTGTACGTTCTGAAAATGTAACCGACGCTTTAGTTTAAAGAAATTTTAGTCGCAGCGGCCTGATTATATATGATCATGAACGATGCTCATTCTTAAGGTGACGTTCTTAAAGTGATGACTAAAGACGCTGACACAGAGTCCTGCTATCTCTGGTCGCTGACATAATCGCACGGGTGAAGGCGAGCCTGCCCTGAAGTATTCCGCAACTTGATTGTCACATCTCCAAATATCAATCTCTTTACTTCCAGGACATGCTGATTTCTTGATATCTGTTTACAGGTGATTTCGAGTCCTGTACGTCGTCGCGAGCTTGGATGCTTTAATATAAGCGAACTTTGACACCTTTGCTGTGTGTGACGTGTGTTTTGTTGGTGTTTCGTGGGTGGGATCTCCCTCGCTACGACATTGCCCTCCAGGTCCTGCCTCATGTATGTGATCATTCACTTTCGAGGGGCTTTTTTATGTTGCTGGGTTATTATAACTAAAAGCGTCTGGTCTGGTCAGCAACAAACGAAGAGTCCGAGCCGAATGTCAAGAGAATATACCCCTCACGATCGCCCAGATTCCCATATGAATGGGAGTGAAGACCCGTCGAGCCTCGGGAGATCCAACAAAGGTGCAACCATTCACGGCTTTCTGCGACGGCCATATTAGGCTGGCATTTTGACAGAGGATGATCAAACGAGGCACTAAAATCACCACGGTGACCTCGAAAACGGTCCCGGGTTGCTGGCGGCGGAGCAGGAAATCGAAGAAAGAATGCCTCTATCACCTTTATACGGTAAACAGCTGACCCAGTGATTCTTCACCATTTGGAGGATCTGGGGCCATTGTACGCTTTGGCACTGAGCTCGAGGGCATTGGACGCCTTTGTTCTGGTATTCGAGGTCGCTTATCCTTTTTCTCATGATCGAGATGGCTCGATGCTGCGACCCGTTGACCCGGTTATTGAACGCCATCGACAGTGGTTTTGCAGCTACTGCACTTTGAACAAGTGCAGATGACTGTTAGCATTTGAGGAGATCGGACAAAAAAGTATGCAGACAAACGATATAATTCATTTGCCGTTATCGATCTGATTGTCCCCCCTTTTTGATCTTACGTAGGAAAATATAAAATCTTATCCGTTTTTGATTCCAGATCATGATAATGTTCGGACGTGTGATTAACTATATATTTGAGGCAAGTACATGTCCGGATCTGGACATTCGTTTTTCGTTTTTTTACTCTAATTCTCCTTCTGCGACGATGGTACCTGACGGAGGCGAACGGTAAGAACTACACGTATTCTAACGAGGCACCATACTCACGACATTTTAGCGCGCTCAATACCTTCGAGGTCGGTACCACTTATGAGCGGACGTAAGTCTTATGAACTGTGGAGGCCCAATAACGGAGGGCAGATACCGGCGCTTAGGAGCATACCAGTTTTTTTTCTTTAACAGCTTGAGGGCTACCCCATTGATTTTCTCGCCATGGTAAGTTGCCACATTGGGATTACCATCGCCATCACTTCTTGAGCTTAACTTCAAGTTCTGATTGTCAACATCCCACATGAGGATCCTCGTCTTTTCAGCCTCCGCGCCTTACGTTGGGGACTACAGGCGCACCAGGGATTGGGTTAGAAATGCTGTCGAGAGAACTACCGTCGTCGATGGAGACGAGCTCACCTGGATCCTGATGTAAGCTGTGGCCAGACTTCCTCTCTACCTACTTAACTTGTGATTCCTAGGGGTGGGTTCCACACTAGTTTGGAGCAACAAGATCCCCGCCACTACACCGTTCGTGGCTTTCGAAACGACGGTTACGCTTACCACACCCTTCACGTATACTCGGATACTTCGAGTCAATACTATCCGAACGGGGGGGGGTTTATGCAGGGCGACCGGCGTTTGGACCTGCAGAATGAGGTTTCTACGCTTCAGTAGGTTGCACTGGCCTCTGCCATCACTCAATTAACAATTGTTTTCAGTCGTCGTCACCGTCGGCGACGCAATACCATGCCGAATCATATCCCGGTCTGAAAATCTTTGTTCACTCGCCATTCTTGTCCTTTTAGTGTCCGTATTATCATCTTGTTAGGATTAATCCAGACATGCTGCAAAATGTACATTCAAATACTCAATGCCTATCTACAATAAAATCAGGTCGCTCCTGAACGTTCCGCCAATCACCCATCCACACCCACCATCTTCCTCGCTGTTTCCCCCTTCTCTGCACAGTCCCCCACCTCCTCTTCTGCCTCCTCCTCCTCCTTGTCTCGCGCCTCTGCCTCCTCCTCTTCCTTGTCTCGCGCCTCTGCCTCCTCCACCTCCTTGTCTCGCATCTCTTCGTCCTCCTCCTTGCCTCGCGCGTCCGCTGTCTCCTTGTCCTCTCGCCTCTTCTCTGCGTGGTTCGCCGCCTTCTCCTCCTCCGCCTCCTTTTCGTCTCGCGCATACGCATCCACCACCACCTCCTCGTCTCGCCCCTCCTTCTCATCTCACCCCTCCTCCTGCTCCTCCTTCTCATCTCACCCCTCCTGCTCCTCCTTCTTGTCTTGAGGCTCCCCCTCGCCCTCGTCTCAACTCGCCTCCTCATCGTCTGGCCTCCTCCTCGTTCTTTTCCCTCTTCTCTCCTTCCCCTCCTCTCTGTCACTTCCCCATCCTGCTCCTCATCGTTTCCTCCTGTGGGTGGGGCATTTTCCCCACCTCCTCGTCGTCGTTAGGGCGGGAAGGACAAGGAAAAAAGGGTTGGAAGTGTTGATGGTCCCATCTTGGAGGAGAGGAAACCGAAGGCTCTCACCGTCGAGGATACTGGTGAATGGCCTTTCCATGCTAAAGACTCTACATTAACTTGGTTTATTTGAAGCTGAATACTACGAGAAATTGACAGTAGAACAGGTATCGGCTCTATCAGACGAGGTGTGTAAACTTCTTTCCTCCTCGTGTGTTTTATTCCATTATACAACTCACTAATTATAACTCACGTCTAGGAACGCGTCAAAGTTGCCACCTCCTTCAAAACCAAAGGCAACGCGGCTTATCAAGCACGCGACTTTACCTCGGCCGCTGACCTCTACACGCGTGCCATCCAGGTATCTCCTCCAGGTATCTCCCCGCGAACCAGTGTTTTACAGTAAGTAATCGGGCTCCATGTGAGTTTGTCGGTTCTTTTTCTATAAAAATGAGAAATTTCCCTATTCAATCCTGGAATCTTTCGCGCATCTATTCCAGTTTGGCGAAGTCCATTCACATATTTGTGTCATCTCTGAGAGAGCATAAAAATTCGGACTTCCTCCTTTTGTTCGTCGATCACTCTCCCTAGCTCTCATTTCGTCATTGTCTCCTATTCGTGCTCTCTAATTGTTGCTAACGTATTTGGAAACAGGTTATATCAACGTGACACCCCCCAAGTTCGACCTGGTTATACAAGATTGTGATGCAGCCCTTGCCCTGGATCCCAAATACATCAAAGCACTCAACCGAAGAGCTACAGCCCTTGAATGTTTGCTACGGTGGGAGGAGGCTCTCAGAGGTACGTCCATTTCAGTTGGGTGAACATTATATCGGCGTTTGTCCGCTATTGGATACTCGGCGTTTGTCTGCCATTGGATACGCTGAGAAGCAGCAATATTTCAGCTTTCTCTCTTTTTCGTCCATCCAAACAGACTAATACAACAATAATTTGCAGACTTCACGGCGGCAACCATTCTAGACCGGTTCCAAAATCAGACAATGGCAAATGCGGTGGAGAGGGTGTTGAAGGTGCTGTCAGCGCAAAGGGCAAAGGACCTACTGAGTGTAAGTTTCTTTTCAAGATCTTTTCGATTCTTTGTTTATTGAACACTAACATGGTATTTTGACATCCAGAAACGAGAACCGAGATTGCCCTCGTTCACGTTTATCTCGGCATATTTTGCCGCGTTCCGACCACGTCAGTGCTTGATCGCAACGTCCTTTATGAAATTTACTGAAGGACTTATTTTTTAATACACTCAAAATCATCTCTTCCTGCACAGGTGCCCACCTTATTCTCCCCGAAAATCTCAGCACTGGCGATGAAACATTGTCACTCGGTCTCCAAGCGCTGGATGCCGCAGACTACATTCATGCCGTGACTCTCATCAACGAGGCAATTGAGCAGGGCGTGTTATGGGACGCTGGTCGTGCCGAGGCATTGAACCTGAGAGGGACATCCAAGTGCGTATCTTTTTTTTCGTTAATTCAATATCCATATTCATTGTCGCGCTCTTTAGATTCCTGATGGGCGAGGTTGCAGGTGCCAAAGCTGACTTGGAAGAGAGTGTGAAGATTGTGCCAGAATTTACTCAAAGTTTGGTGAAGATCGCAAGTGTACACATGGAGCAAGGTAACCCCGAAGCTGCATTCGAGTGCTTCAACAAGGCGACCGAGGTGGACAGCGAGAACCCCGATATCTATTATCATCGTGGACAAGGTTCGTTATTTTTCTTCTTTTATTTTTCCCGCTGTTCTTGAAATCTGATGTTTTCACCCTAGTTCTCTTCATCATGAACCAATTCGAGGAGGCGGCATCAAATTACGTTCAATCTTTGGAGCTGGACGACCAGTTCGTATTTAGCCATATCCAGCTGGCAGTTGCCCAGTACAAGATGGGCGACCTTGCAAAGAGCATGGCAACGTTTAGGAGGACACTGCGGCAATTTCCCAATAGGAGCGAGCCGAGCAATTACTAGTGAGTATCCTGATATTAGATAGATGACTGCTTCTGACTGTTTCCATCATAGCGGCGAGTTGCTCTTAGACCAAGCACGATTTGAGGACGCTGTTGAGAAATTCGAGAAGGCTATCGAATTGGAAAAAACAATGTTCGTCACTTATCCATCCTTCTTATTTCTTCTTACTCATTTCTGTTTTGTCCTCAGATCCCCACCCAACATCCTCCCACTCGTGAACAAGGGTTTGGCGCTGTATCAATGGAAGCAAAATATTGGAGCTGCCGAGCGATGCTGTCATGAAGCTCTGCGGATTGATGACGAGTGCGAGGCGGCGGTGGCGACCCTTGCACGGTTGAGCTTGCAGCAGAGCAAGATTGACGAGGCGGTGAAGATGTTCGAGCGACAAGCGGAATTGGCGAGGAGCGAGCCTGAGCTGGTGATTGCGCTGACGTATCCATTTGTGAGTTGAAACTCTTAGAGAGAATTTTTCCTTTGTGGTTGTGTTGCTTACTTGGTTTTTTATAGGCGACGTCGTCTCAAGTCGAGTTCCTCAAGAACTACCCGGATATGGCCGCTCATCTGAACTAAATCGCGTCGGGTATAATGCCCCACTGAACATCTTGACTCCCCTTTTGTCATCATTCGAACTCGCACCATCGTTCGATTATATTTGACTCTTATTTATTCATCCATTCGTACTATTATCTCACGTAGTAAGACTCTGCCTTGACACACGCAACAAAAGTACAACCCGTACTCCATCCACCTCCACCCATCCACCTCCACCCATCCACCTCCACCCATCCATCTTCACCCATCCATCCATGCAACTCGCCTGCACGCACACTCAGTGTATCGCCACGTTCGACCTCCTTTATCCGCCGCCCGCTATAATTTCAATTATCCGATCGTCTGTTTGCTCTGCCCTTATTTATTTAATGGTAGTATTACCTGGGTATAGATTTGTGCCAGACCCTTGTCGGCCAGCACCCATCGTTCTGTGTTCATTCTGTTTGCTCGTTTCTCTTCCCGGGCCGCTCCGATGTCCTTGCTTTTTTCTTCGCGTGTATGTACTTACGAGATGCTGCATGATGTCGACGTCTTGGGCTCTCGCATGAATGACAACCACCAACCACTGCTCTCGCTCTCGCTCTCGGTGTTTTTGAACTGGTGTTTGGTATTTTCTGGAAGAGCTTTTCAAATTGTTCATAGCACGCTGACGTTGTGAACCGTTGCGCCGACAATCAGGGTACTTTGATAAGTCAAAATCTTTAACCTAGGCCTATCGCCTACCGTCGATAGTGGACCGACTCGTCTTCAAATTGCAGAACATTATAGATACCTCGGGATACTTTCTCCTCATGAACTCTTAGGCGAATAGAATACCTTCATATATAGTATCCGGATTCTCCTGAATTCTGAATCGGCTACTCAATCTTTAAGAGCCCAATGAGAGGCAATGAGAGGATCTTCTAACAATGATCAGTGTGTCATTTTTTTTCAGCGTTGACCTTGAAAAAAGGGAACAATCGATGGGATATTCAAATCGGAGGTAGTGATGGCCCATGTATGCTCGGACCGGCGATCTTACATTATGCAGAGGCTTTGAATGCGTACCAAAGCAGCCGAGAATCTATTCATTTCGCCGTTTCATAGGAACCTGGCAGGACCAAGTGGCTTGCTTGGCGTCTTGACGAGACGAGCATCGGTCGTAGCGGAATTCTCTTGTTATGGAAAATCGTCCGAGCACTGACGTCGATCCCGGCGAGTTGGCTACGTAACGCCACTGAGAAACCGAGAGATAATCAAGGCAACAAATAGGTGTAATAAATGTAATCAATTCTCCCCTATCCATATTAAAAAAATAGTAGAGCCATATGTTGGCATCTACAGGGTGATCAAGTCATCATGGTCGTTCCCGTTCTCACCCGATAGTGCGAAAGTCATGTGCCAGTCACGCCAGGATATATTTTGAAAATGATCCAGATTTAGCTGGGCGACAAATAGGACTCTTAATAGCAATCAATTCCCTGATTATTTTTTAAATTTGTCCACGATCTAACCCCCATTTATTAATCAATCATAAAAGGAATAATTTGAAAATATAATCACATTATTATCTCTGATAATTTAGAGAAAATCATATAATTTTATTCCCTATAAAAGTCTGAGGCATATCGTCACATTTATTGAGATCATTTTTTAAATTTATCCCAATTATTTTCTGTGATCATATTTCAGGACATATTTCAAATAACTCCACATTATATTCAGTTTTTCATCTCAGTGCAAATAAGCCAATGCCCCCAGTGTTTCATCTTTGGAAGTTAAAATACAGGTTCAGATGATGTTAGGCTTATAAATAAAAAAATCTACCCCATATAAATCAGAAATAGCTCCAAAATAGATTATTTGCACAATATTTTTAGTAGGTCCAAATTTTTTTAAGGCCACCTAGGCTGGACTAACTAACCAACATGATATCTTGGATTTTTTCACTGACACCCCCTTGATAAAATTCTAAATATAGCAGAATGTACATTTTTGATTAAGTTCTGCGTCTCGACTGAATCATATGAGAAATCATTCAAATTTATTCATTCTAATTATCTATTGCCATCAAGAGAACCTTAAATTCTGCACAGATTGTGGGACAATCAGAATTTGAGCAGGATTTTGCCTTTTGTTTCAGTTTTCCCACGGGGAGAACTAATTGTTTTGCCTTGCTGCAAAAGGAAACATAAATTCTGAGTAAATTCTGCCGTTTGCTTGCGCGCCAAATTTTCGGATTCTGCAGGGATTCTGCAAAAATTCCGAATGAATTCTGCATTTCCAAATGCAGAATG
>Ga0307517_10003811_pt1 | contig 23401 bp, 9 predicted proteins | sample 23_EM_MG_FD_194515 | JGI IMG/M metagenome (GOLD analysis project Ga0307517, IMG submission 194515) | Populus trichocarpa ectomycorrhiza microbial communities from riparian zone in the Pacific Northwest, United States - 23_EM | ecosystem: Host-associated > Plants > Roots > Unclassified | place...
ATCACTTCGTCCTCGTAATTGGGAGAGAAAAAAGAAACACTTTTTAGGTGATTAAAAAAAAAAAGGTTCAGAGCTTGATTGTTGAAACATAGCTGTTTTCAGAAGCAATAGTTTGTTTATAACTGTTTGGGAGTTTGGTTGCTATTTTTTTTTAAATAATTTTTTACTTGAAAATACATCAAAATAATATTTTTTTATTTTTTAAAAATTATTTTTGATATCAGCGTATTAAAATGATCTGAAAACACTAAAAAAATATTAATTTGAAGCAAATAAAAAAAATTTAATATTTTTTAAAAATACTTTTGAAACACAAAAACAAACAGAATCACACCTGACCAGCAAACAGATACCCTTCACTTGTTATTAATATCTCTTGGAGTAATTAAAAAAAAAAAAACAAAATATTTAGGATATCTTCGACCAACTTGGATACACCAAACTAAATCTTTATATCTCGAATAAAAATTTGCAAAATAAAACTTACATCTTGCTGTCCATAAGTGAGAGAAAAAAAAAAAAAGAAAATCCTCCCTGCTGCAACCGCTTTCTCATAATCGGCATTTGAAATGTGCATCAAGTCATCAACCCTACCTTCCAGTGGTCCTTCTTCTCCCACCACGATAAGCTTAGCTACGTTTCATACCAATAAAAACGAGGGAGATTAGTTGGGAAGAAAAGATGAATCAAAATGAGTTCATCAATTTGAGGAAAAATAGAAACACATTAATATATTAATTTTCAGAAAAATTGAATTTTAAAAAAATGTCACTCCATATTCAAATACAATATTTCTCCATTAAAAAACTAATTTCCTTTTGTTTTTCAGATTGTACTGCCTATGAAAAAGATATTTTAGAGATTTTTCACGGTTTTTCTTTATAAGTTTTCAATAGTTTCTCAAATGAAGAAAAAACATGAAAAACATAATATTTTTATATACAAATATTTGTTGGTAATATAAAATATTTTCATATTTAGTTAATCATAAATCTAATTTTTATAATAAATCTAATATAAATATTCTCTTTTTTCATTTAACAACATAACTTTTTCATGATAATTTTTCATTTAAATAAAGTAAAATAAATATTTTATAATTCAATTGTCATAATACAGACTACTATTATTTTTTTTATTTTTTTTTATGAAAAAATAGTTGTAGTCTTGATGTTTTTTTGTTGTTGAAAGAATTTCTCTTTGCTCTCCATGTATGAATATGTTATTCAATTTTTCATTCAAAAAAATAAAAAGCAAAAACAATTATGAATATACTTTGAATTGAGGAATTTTATTTTTGGATCTAAATTTAATAGAAAAATCACATGATCTTGATTTCCTCTCCCCTAGTTTCTTTAAAAAAAAATTTATTAACGTGGGTGTTTGGGCCAGCTTGCGCGCACCTCGACTAATCACACGGGCCCTGAAGTTAACGATTATGGAAGCCTCCAGTGGCTATCATATTAGCAACCACAGGGTTCGAACCTGAGATTATAAGAAGAGCGAACCTCCAAAATTTCTTTATTATTATTGTTGCTGATGTTATTATTATTATTTTATTATTATTATTATTTATGTCCCTTCTATTTGTTGTGGTGATAATCTTTGTTATTTTATCAAGCAATAATAATGTCTGTTAATCACGTGCTTTAATTGTTGTATTTTTTTAATACAAGCACTTAGTCAAACATTCTAGGGCAGAACAAGTTGCTAGTGGCCGGCTCACACACGCGCGCGCGCATTTTCTGACAAAGAAAGTTTTTTTAATGATTACAGTTACGCATTAATTAAAACTAATTAAGTTTTTCATCGGATGATTTTACATTTGATACATTATAAAATTAATAATTATTGTACATACTGATTCTAAAATTTAAACTCAAGAAATTTAAAAAATAAACAAACCTTCTTAATTACCATGTTAATCCCATAAAACTTCTAACAAAACTGATAAAAAAAATCCAAAAATCACAAAAGACTGAAATCTATAATATTCAGACCCAGATCGGCGGCTCGTAATCTTGCGGAATAAAATATGTCCAATATAATTATTTATGTTTCTTGTAAATCCAAGGGGAATTCATAGCATGATTTGGTTCGCACTAGATAGGTTGCTCGCGGTAAATGCATGTTGTTTTTAATTGTGAAATAATTGAAAGAAAAAAAAAAATTTCTAATGTATTTATAATATGTTCAAGAAGTGTGTGTCTATGTGTGTATTATGTTCTCATAAAAAAATGTATTTTTTTAATGTGGGATAAGAATTTTTTTTATTTAAATACTTCAATTCAAAATCTTTTGAAATAAAAATGAAGATAATATTTTTCAAACATACAATAAAAATCTTTTAAAATAATCTTTTAAATTTTATTATTTATAATATATATGGATTATTTCTTAATTTTTTCATGTATAATATTAAAATCTCAAACAATTATTTTTAATTTTTTTCAAGTTGACCCGAGTCAACTTAAATACTCTAAAACCTGATCTCTTGACAAGATAACTCCAGAACGGATTTAATAAGTATGCCTCAGAAGTACTGAGAACTGTCCAGTTTTACAAAAGTAATCATAATTCTCAATCCAATTGTTGTATTGAGCTGAAAATTTACCTAGAGTTTCCTAGAATATTGTTCTATGTTAGGATAAAATTCTAGGTCAATCAAAGTTTTGGAAGACCTTACGGTATAGGTCAGAACAAGTTATACAAGTTTTGTTATTTATTTTATTTTGACTTGTGGAGTTTCTATTTGGCAAAGATCCTTTTCCTACAAGGATGTGGTAGCTTGTTTTTGAAAATTTTGTATTTCTACAAGGATTTTTAATGGACTACAACATAATTTTCAAGTGTGATAAAGACTCCTTATTCATGGATTCCTTATTCATAGTTCATCCTAACTACACAAGTAAAGAAGGGCTGATGGTATTTCATAAGAGATTGATTAGCTTATTTTGGAGAGTTTTCTAATTCTATAAGGAAGGTTAAGGACAACAATTAGTTTCCTTTTAAAAGAATGACAAATACAAGGTTATAATTAAAATCTTCTTCTATCTAGTAAACTACTTGGACGACAACTTCTCATTTAGTTTCTAGGATTATTGGGTGGTATTGCAGGCTATAAATAAGTCTTGTATTAAATTTGCAATATTTTCTTTTCTTTTTCTCTTATCATGGTAGCATAGGAATCGGATTTATGGACTTTATTTCTTTTACATCAGTTACACACATAACTTTATTTGAACTTAATTAATATTTTATTTTTAATTAGAATTTAAAATTTGTTTGGATTAAAGTTTGGGCTTATTAGTATAAGTTTTGGATTAGTTTTATAATTGAATCGAGTACAATGACATATCCATTAGGATTATTAAACTCTTATTTGCATCGCCTCAGAAGATAGAAGCTTCTTAATACAATCAATCAAATAAAATTGGCAAGGAACCCCGATTTCACATGAAGAATTCATACTAGAAAATTTTCACATGATCAGGAGTATCTTCCATGCCTGCCATGATAGGCCTTTTTTCCTTTTCTTTTGAATCAGATGCCATTGCTTTTGACGTAAAAATTCTTTGTTTTTTGTTCAAGCTAGCTTAATTAAGCACAAAGAAAATACTCAGACTACCTATAAGAGAGGTTTATTAGCCAGCTGCTAACATGCATGCATATCGATATATCACCAAGAAGTATCAAAGGACTGAGAATCCCCGGCCAAGAATATCAAGAAAACGAAGTGCATGTTAACATCCGTTCCATGCACTTATAATATGTTTAACATTGTAATAGTGGTGGTAATTTAAAGTATTTGTCGCTTAGAAATATATTAAAATAATTTTTTTTTATTTTTTAAAAATTATTTTTGATATCAGTACATCGAACAATTTAAAAATATATATAAAAATTTATTTTAAATAAAAAAAATTCAAACTTTAAAAAAACACGGTTTGCACTGCGCTCCCAAACACACTATACCTAGAAAATTAAGGGTTCCAGCTGAAACTTTTATATGAACACATGAATCTGGTTCTGACTTAGACACCCTTCTTCCTTTCAGATGTTATAATGGCCGAAGCTGATGCATATATAGTACTGTCCACTTGAAAGCACGAGACAATTTTCCAATAATAACATCTAGAATATATATATATATATTGGTCATATTCAAGAATATAAAAGGAATCTGAACCCTCGAACTTTAATTTATATACAAAATTAATTTTATGACAAGATTTGTTCAGATATCTCGAATCATTTGTTTTTATGCAAAATTAATTGTAGAAAAAAGGTAGTGTGGTGTATCTATTTTTACCTACGCACTAAGCTTTTTAAAATCTATTATTGTATCTCTTTTCTTTTAATTAAAACTCAAATCTACTTTTTTTTTTAAAAAAAAAAACCTGTAAGATATTCAACCATTTAAATATCAAGTTTGCTCACGAGAGTGTGCTGATATATAAAAATCTATTAGTGACCAGCTGCACCTAACAATAATTTTTTTTATGATTATTTGATATATTTTCCCATCAGACATCGCCTCGCCGATAGAAGCTTCTTATTCGCCACTATATATAATACAATCAATCAATCAAATAACCTTGGAAAGGAACCCCGATTTTACGTGAAGAATTTATACTTGAAATTTTTCACATGATCAGGAGTAGTATATATCTTCCATGCCATGATTTAACCTTTTTTTTTCTTTTGAATCGGATGCCATTGCTTTTGACCTAAAAATTCTCTTTTTTTGTTCAAGCTAGCTTAAGCACAAGGAAAATACTCAGACTACCTACAAAAACCATGCCTCTCATGAATCCATTCTATCAATCAAATTAGCTCATAAGCACTAAAATCCCTCTTCAAGAAAAGAGATATTTAAACCAAATCATTTGCTAATTACTCTAATAATCATCAGGATTTTACTATCTATATTTGGTCTTTGTTCTCAGGCTCCTAGCAGCTATGCAGATCACCGTGGACATCATACTTGGAGGCAAACGAATCACTCTGGACGTGGCGAGCACAGATAACATCTCGAGCGTCAAGGCCAAAATCAAAGAAACAGAAGGGATTCCTATTGAGCAGCAATATTTATATTATGATAGCCGGTTGCTGCTCGACACGGATATCCTTGAACATTGCGGGGTCAAGAACGATGATACACTTCGTCTAGTCAACCTTGAGGGGCTCGAACAGGTGAATCACTTAGGCCTCATCCCAACAACAATCTATAACTTACTGACTACTTATACCGTGCTGTTTTGCAGGATGACGACGACGAGGACTACGACGACGATGATGACAACGACCATGGGAGACAAGATCCTTTTACAGTTAAGTCATTGCATGGATCAGAGTTATAATCCTGCCCATGAACAATATAGACCTGTTTTTTAGCTTCTATGGATGTAAGCATTGAGCTAGCAATTCGATAAACCATGACTTCTTTTACAGGGTGTGTTGCTAATGAGTGCTAGTGTCCCTCGTCGTCGTCGTCGTCGTTCTCGTCGTTCTCGTCCTCGTCGTCAAGATGATGTTATAATTGTTTATCCGCCAATGCCACGGCCACCACCGTGAGTTTTATGAATTTCCCTAGACTACAATTATTAGTATTACACTAGGTGTTTGACCCCAGCTAAATAGGTTATTTATTATTATTTTTTTATATTTTTATATTATTTTGATTAGTTGATATCAAAAATAAAAATTTAAAATAAAACAATATATAATTTCAATGTATTTTTAAATAAATAAAAAAATTTAAAAAGCAATTGATACCAAACAGGCACGAAATAAATGGTTCCGAAAAGAACAAATCCCAAAGAAATTGAAATTTTTGCATTTTCTTAATAAAACAAAATTCCCAAGGACGTATCTTTTTGTATTTTATAATTAGTAAAATAGGGATGATTGTCATGGAATAGAAATTGAGAAGAAAAGCATATTAATTATTATTTATTGAGTAATTAACTAGCTTTCTATGCTCAATTCAATTTTTTTTTATCCCTTGTAGATCACCAGAATGCAAATGTCAATAAAGAAGAGACTAGCATGCCGAAGCTTGGACAGCAATATCCTCAAGTACTGGAATGCTACAGGAATTGCCATCTGAAGCTAGTCCAGATGGTGTGTGTGTGTGTGGATTAATTAAGAGATAATGATAGATTGTGTGTTTTGTTATTCCTAATCTATGAAACAAAAAGAATCCAATAAATAAATAAATATATTATATGTATGCCATTCTAATTTGCCCAAGTTCCGGTTCTTAAATTAATTTGGTAAAATGAATGATGAGAGTTTTTTCCTTGTTTTTACCCGAGGAAGATGGAAACCGAGTTTATTAGGTTTAATTAGTTGTAAAAGCCGATCCGAGGACTAACCCAGAAAAAAAAAATGGTTTTCTAGTTAGATTTATTGGGCTGATGAAGTTTAATAACTATGATATGGAAAATTACCTCTTCCGCGATCAATTAAGTTCCTTTATATTTTAACTAATCTCTATATTGAATTTGAAATTTCATGATTCAAGAAATAATTGATTGAATCAAAAAACAAAAAAAAAACAAAAACCAAGGATATTTTTCATATGTATCCCAGGCGCTTGTTAAATTTTTTTAAAGAAAATGATGAGAATTGATTGGCTAATGGCTGGTGATTATGGAGTTGGGATTAGGGGTAAGGAACCCTGCGTTGCGAATTAAGGGGAGGGGACCCAAATAGTACGTCCGTGTTCATTGGAATTAAAGAATTGACAGTGGCAATTCTAGCAAGCATCAAGCAAGATTCAGGGTGGATCTTGCAGGCTTGGGGACGACTGTACTTTTCTTTCCAAATCAGATGCTATAAACCATGCGTTTTCTCAAAGCAGACCTGAGCCAGCCCCATGATCATCAGACGCCTTTCCTATGGAAGAACATGCTCCTCCTTTCTGAAAATCCAAGCATACAGAACTAATTTCCAAACCATTACTATCCCTTGTAAACGAGCTTTTGGTTGACTTTTGATCACCTTTTGCTCCATTATCTCTCTCTCTAAGCTATCATTTATAATTAAGACTTTGACCACCCACCAGCTTGCCACTCAACTTCGTTAGGCCTTGCCTCGTTAGCGCAGTCGTTTTTCCTCTCGCGCCTTTCACCACTTACATCCCTTGATCTTTTTAATTGACGGACGCCATTATTTTTCTTTGGAAGATAAGAGAGGTTTATTAGCCAGCTGCTAACATGCATGCATATCGATATAGCACTAAGAAGTATCAAAGGACTGAGAATCCCCGACCAAGACTATCAATAAAATGAAATGCCTGTTACCATCCGTTCCATGCACTTAGAAATGGGGTTCCATCTGAAACTTTTATATAAACAGATGAATCCGGCTCTGATGCTCGACACACTTCTTCCTTTCAGATGTTATGGCCAAAGCTGATACACATATATAGTACCGTCCACTTGAAACAATATTCTGATTTAGACACCCTTCTCACACCCTTCTCTCTTTCAGATGTTATGGACGAAATGGGGTTCTGATACACACACACACACACACACACACACACACAAGAAGTTCGGAACTCGGGAAGATAAAGAGATAGGGAGGGTAATTTGTATGCCAGGACAGCTAAACTGGTTACAGATGAATCAATTGTTAAATCTTCGGGATGATGAAATGAAGTTGCTTTGAACTGGAAGTTACTGAGACTGTAAAAGTAATTCTTGCATCATTTAGTTCTTGAAATGCTTAATGTATAATGCTTAATGTATAAGAGTGATTCTTGTATCATTTAGTTCTTGAAAAAACTATATTAACTCGTTTTGTGGTGTCATTTGATTGAATTACAATAACACTTGTGTCTTGAAACATGTTAATAATTATGTCACATTCCTATCAGATCTTTTTTGGCATTTTAAAATCAAATTTTAATCTTGATTGTAAGTTGCGTTACCACGTTATCACGAGGTGTATTTAAAAAACCATGAGGATTACCCCCTAAAAGAAATCATGATCATAGAATTGTATTTAAGGTTCTGAACAGAGTCTAGAAGAGTGAATCATATTACTATAACGGACCAGTTCCCAGTTACAGTAATTGATCGGATTCACTGTGTTTTTTTTCCTAAAAAAAATGCACATTCACTATGCATATGAAGCGATTTCATAACACTGCTAAAAAGTGGTTTGGGCCATCAAACCTTTCCATAGGGGCACAACTAAATGCAAGGCTCTTTTGAAAATTACATCTGAGATGTAATTTTCTTCTCAATTTGCTCCTTCCATAATTTCTTAACAGATCAAAGACGCTTGATTTGATCGAATAGCCTCCTCTTGTATGCATATACTATGAAACAACTGCATGATGTTGTTCGTTGTTGATTAACAGGCATCCTGCTAAAACTTGAAATACAGTATTTTCTATCTGATGAAGTTGGCAAATCATATGGATCATTTTATTGTTGGACATGCAATGTAATATTTGTAAACTAAAGCCCTTTCTCCCTTAATTTGCAGTTTACAATTATGGGCTTAAAAGATCCTCAGTGATATTTGATTGCCATTTTTTTGTTTCAATGCCTAAAATGGGCAGGGGATATTGCTCAATTTTAGAGTTCGAAAGAATCAAAATCACATGATAGGTAACAAAAATGGTCTCATTTAAGTACAAAGCTATGATAGCAATGCAAAATTATTCTGTATGTCTAATATTAATATGGGCTCCGATAAGAGTATTGATATTTCCATCCAAAATAGAGTTTAGGTCAGGCAGTTCAATGCCCGTTCTTACATCTTGTACTAGCTTGTACGGTTGAGACACATACCTCCTGGTCTCTTTTTGCCACTCATCCACAATGTCAGCTCTCCTGATGCTACTCACATCGCAGACCTTTTGCTCCTCTGCAATCACAAGAAGCTTGGCTTTCAATCTGTTGTGAGCCTTCACCTTATTTGCAAAATGGCTCCTCTCACCTGCAAATAAAAATAGCCATTTTTAATCCCTTCTTATAAGCTAATTGAAATAATTATAGAGCACACTGAAACAAATAAAGACAATTACAAATATATAGTATTGCATTGAGAAAGGTTGAACTGGCTGGTTGGCATTTGCATGTGAAAATGAACATGACAATATCACTTCACGAATTGAACCGTGCCCATCAGAGAAAGTCTGGAAGAGAAGACAGAGGTTAAGGCGGTTTAGAAGTGATTAATTCTTCAATCATGAGCTCTTACACTTTCAAAAGTGAGCTCAAGACAAAGCTTGAACAAGTTTTATCTGTGCCTCCAATACACGCGCCTCTTTTTTTCTTTCTTTCATTAATTAGCATGTCATGTGCAAATGAGCAAAATATCATAATTTCCTGTGCCTACAACCTGGTAATTAAAATCATTGTTACCACTTGTATGTGATTCATTTGCACACAGGTAACTAGGAATAAAGACCAAGATCTGAAAAATCACATAACTGGACAACGGATTTTAAAACCTTTCTTTTCATTTTTTTCCATGAAAATTTAAAGCGAGGGAAATTAAAATAACTAGAATGCATTCCTTTCAACATTTGAATTTTTCATCTCAGCTTTTACCCTAACACAGGCGGTGCCTGTTTCACTAAAAAAAACTTCGACTGCAAAGCTGCTAAAAGTTTCCACTTTGAAAGTTTTCCATATCAAACAGAGTAATTTCAAGCCCTAGACTAAAATGCAGAAGATTCTGGTACAAAATTGAGTACCTGAAGACTGAACACTTATGCCAGTAGGAATATGCTGCAGGCAAACTGTCAGTTCAGTTCGGCTCTTCCTGTCTCTTAGCAATGAGGGAGAACACGAGACAATCAATTCCTCATCATCTATTTGAAAGTCAAAACCTGTTCCAAGAAATAGAGGTACAACGTCTACACATGCTGTGGTAACCTGCATAGTTTCCAATTTTCAAACAAATAGTTACAGCATACCAGAGAAACAACAATTTGTAAAACATGGTGGTGATTAATATGCTTTAGTGGAAATAACAGTATAACATGGTACGTTATAATATGGCCATGTCCAAAAGGAAAACCAGGAGAAGCAGAATTGTATTTGTAACCTTGCACAAACTAACAAGCAAATATACTAGTAGACATGCACAGCTGAAACAATCCAACAATCAAAGAAACTAAATAGAGTTTTCAGGCCATGGGCTTAAAACAGAGAGTATAAATTTTACAAAAAACAACATTTTCAGGTGTCAGAAAAAATGGTTAATTCTTATCAGGAATTGAAAAATCAGAAGAATTATTTTCAAGGAAATACAAGTGGTCCTTTTCTTAAATTTAGGCAGATGAGAGCAGTTTGGATGGCTTACCTCATGGTGAACAGATCCATTTTGAGAATTTATCTTATGGTGAATGCCTCTCTCCCCGGAAAGATAACCATAAGCACACTCAAATTCGAATTCAATAGTCGCTGACTCGATACCTCCATGCATGGAAGTATGCTTCTCAACCAGCCTGCCTTTATAACCTAGCTTTTCAGCCCATTTGACATACATATTCAGAAGTTCTTCTTTCCATATCTGAGTGAGGAAATTTGTAATACTTTTGTTAGACAGAGAGCGCTACGATGTTCAAACCACAGACAGAACAGTAATAGCACAACCAAACCTCATGGTTAAGTCCTTTAGATCCAGCTCTAATAACTACACAAGCTCCCTGCTTGTCATATGGTCCCTTGAGGAGCCGTGACATCTCATACTGATCTAAGAGCTTCCTCACATCTAAAGATGCAGTATAAGCCTGCTTAAAAAGCTGGTAATTGATAGCTTCCATCTCCACCAACTGCGAGATCAGCTTTGCCTCTTCAGCCTAAGAAATATACACAATTACAAATATCTTGGCTGTAAAAAGTCTGAGTATTTAGTACAGAGAAAAATATAATGCTTCATGATGGCCCTATGCAGGCTTTACACTAAGCTTTTAGTCCCATGGCTAACCAAAACCTAGTCTTGTTGTATGCTTCCTGTAAACATAAATGTCAATTCTATAGATAAAACTCATAGAAAATGATCTCCACGTGTATCACCTTGTATTTCAAGTCTTTGAGAGCATCAATTGCTTTGGCACTACCAGCCAATTTGATGAGGATTTCATTGGATTTAGCAGGGTCTTCCCATAAGTTGCACTCATGTATCATTTCTTCCTGCTTGATTCGTCTTGCTTCCTCATGTTCCAGTGCTGTTGGTGCTAACATCTCAGCACGGAGAACCGTATCTTCAATATTCTTTTTCAAAGAAAACAAACCTAAAAAAACTTACCACTTAGAAGTGAAAACTACAGCTATGAGAAAGCACCAGATGAAACAGCATACACCAAGACATACATGCATTTGGAAAATAGCAACCACCATCTGATAAGGCTGATTCAAGATCATATTTCAATTTCTTCTACATTTATATAACTCTATCCTCTGGTAATTAGTACAGCTGAAAGCAGGCACAAACATTCCAAGATGTGAAAATACACCATGACATCAATGAGCTGTGCTCCAGTAATATATAATATGACAGAACAAATTAACCTGAATTTCAATTCTATGTCTTAAAATCTTCATCCTTGAATATATTACAGCTTTAGCCTACTGCATTATTCTCCTAAAATTCATTTAGACCATTCTTCAGATTGTCAAGAAAAACAAATAATTAAAGTCATTAGACAGCCTCAACAAGCATCACGAGCACCACATTTTTACTATGAAGATCGATCATGACAGAATAAAAAACCTCAACACATGTTAATGTGAACAACAACGAAACTTGTGAACAGAGATGAAACTAAGATTCAGCTTGACACCTGATGAATTATGTTAAACACAAACAAAAAGGATAAATACAAGAACATGGCCGTCAAAATTACTGGATAATCAGCTCGCTAACCTGAGATTTTAACAAATATTGTGATGCTTGAAGTTGAGTTTTTGAATTTCCAATGAGCTATTTATTAGCATTTTCAAACTACTTTTCTTGCCAAGAGATAACAACAAGTAAAGAAATCAACTTTATCCAGGAAAACTAAAACAAAGCAGTTCCAGAATGCTAAAAGCACTTACCTTCATGGCCTTGTTTTCAAAATTTCATTACAAAAGCTGAAAAAAACTGAGCTTTTTTGGAAAACCAACCACAAAATACATAAAATAAACTGAAAAATCAATCCCAAACAGTTAAATTAGACATTTTAACAAAAACCCTTTCGATTTCTCCTACATTTGACCACAGAAAATTCCAAATTTAAGCTCTAACCAATTCATTTTCATTAATGGGTTAAGACCCTCTGACAACTACGAACACCAAGAGATGTAAATATATAAACAGAGAGAGAGAACTAAAGAACAGAGAGAAACAAACTAACCCAGTTGTTTGTAGACATTGTTTTTGTCATCCATGGAATGTTTTTGTGAAGCTCTGACTCTCGAGTATAAAAGAAGCTTGGCTTGTGACTTGTCATTGATGTTTCTTGTAAAAGACTGAAACTTTGAGGGAATAGCAGTAGCTCCACTTACAAATACAGGTTCTGCTGCCATTTTCTTGGCTCGAGAAACTGGAATGAAGTGCCCAGGTATGTATCTATAGTCAATTGGGAAGGGAGATGAGATTCTGACTATGCGGGTATCCTCGTTTGTGGACTATTATACGTGTGTCCCCTCTCTCCGGGATTCACTGTCCACTGCCTTATCTCCAAATACTCTTTTCTTATCCTTTGTGTTTTGTTGTTTTAAAAATTAAATATTTGCCTCCAAATATTCATTAATCTTTCATTTCAACCATTATAGCTTAAAATATTTCAACCTCATCCCCATGGTTCAGCTAATAAAGTTTAACAGTAACCCACCTATGAATTTGTTTTTCCCCATTTTTGAGTTTCTCTTAGATTTTTATTTATGAGATTTGAGTAGAAAGATAAAATAAAATGAAAAATAGAATTTCTTGTTAGTTTTATGGGTGGGTGGTGTTATTGAAACTTTTCAGGGACTTTAGTGTTAAAATCAAGAGAAATATAGCTTTAAGTATAAAAATGGAAAATTAGTGAGGGTATGAAATGAAGTTTATAATTTCGGATACTTGGATTTGTTCACAGCAAAGACAGAATGTCGTTTTTGTGCACGAGTGACGTTTAAATTGTTAGATGGAGTAAATTAGAGTAAACCCTAGATTTAAATCCGTCTATGACTTAATTCTGTGTTTGAAAACCATTGAATCAATCTCCTGACCATTGCTGGCCACTGTCTTTTGAAAACATTATTCTCTGAGCTTTTACCATGTTGGTTTGTCTCTAAGAATTGTCAAATGTTAGGTTTGCAACTAAGAAAAAACCAGTAGATGTTCTAATAAAATAACAGTCAGCAAGAGTTGAGGGATTAAGTTTTAGGTTTTCAAAAATTGAAGGGCTAAAAACCCAAAGACAAGAATTATTTGCTCTGGCAGGTTCCTAATTTTAACTGTCAAAACTCAAAGAACAATAGTTCAGGTACTAAGGTTTGCAGGTCAGGAGTTGACCTCCCCTGCTAGCTAAAGTTTCATAACAACAGTTCAATATACAGGATTCAAGTAATCACCTGAAAGATTCAAAAAGAACTCCGTGGATAAATACTTGCACTTGCTTTTCTGAGACCGTAATTTCCTCCTACTTACAAATGCAAGAACTAAAAAGGGGCGTCCAAACTTAATACGTGAGTATAAATTAGTCTCCTCACAAGGACTCTGCAAATTGTTGTGCCTCCAGGTCCAGTTCTTGCCTCATGATGCAGTTCATCAGCCAGTCACTGCTGAAAGTCCGCATTCCTTTCTTTGCAGCTGATAATGCTTCTTCAATGTCTTCTTCACAGGCAACAAAGATTGTTTTTGATGCTTCATTTTCTTTATCTAGTCCAGAAATTACCTGTATTTGTTTCACCATGGTTAGCAGATATCAAAGGGTTCTAATCAAGAAGCAGAACCAGTCCCTATATCCGCATTATACAAAATCCACTAGAACAAAAGGTGATTCTCTGTGTTTCAGTTTTCACATTGTAACCCATCTCACCTGTACATTGATATAGATGATAAAAATTGGCCATGAAAAACAAAATTATCATTCACAAATGTGCACCACATATAGTCAAACTAGATGAGATTCTAAACTTACATTTCCACCAGCAGACTCAACAATGGCAGATAGAGTTTGAAAAGGAGGCTGGACATGCTTTGCTATGCATACGTTATACCCTTTGAGAAGAGCTTGGGGTCTTGCTCTCGCTCTGAGAACAGCATCTTTTAACTCAGCTTTGTGCTTCAGCACATATTCTTCATCGTACAGTATATAAGGCAATTCGTCTGTACATCAGACTGGTTAAAAGGAGATACGAGAATTGTCTAGACGGGTGTTAAAACACTCAAGCTTTAATCTGTTTTCAACTCACCCACAAAACTGCCTTTGCGAAAGCTTTCCTTTAACCATTTTGATGAGACTATCCAAGCTCTGCTTAAGGGAAGGGGCGATACGTCCAGGTTAGCATAAAATAATTTAAGCAATAATAATGTATGCGTGTTCAAAAATGTATGTATGTCAACAATGGGGAAAGTTTTTAAACTAGAGCATTGAGCTATTTTGACATCGCAATTGCATATACAGATTGCAGACTATCCAATTTTTAAAAAGAAAATGGTAGATCAAGAAAAGACTAACCCTGAAGACAAAGCAGTGCAGAAATTCAAAGTTGTTCTCACTTTCCCTGTGACAACATGAGTGCTTACACTTCCATCAGGAGTAACGGCACCACCAAGAGTTTCAATTACCTATACAAAAGGTACTAATTCTCAACAAACACACATAATATAACCACATTCCATACAATACAATTAACTCACGAGGAATGGGCATTTTAGCAGGGGAATGAACAATCAAATCAAGTATTCAAGCTAGAAAGAATAATTCTTGTGGCTCAAAACCTTATCTTCAGCCTCAGTGACGTATTATTCTAAATGAATAACTAGTTATGTCTGGGAGAAAAATCAGTGACCAACACAATTGATTTGTGCATGCTCAACCTTATCTGCTTTTCATAACAAAAGAGGGACAAATCCTTTAGAAGTCATTTGGCAAAGCGCCAATACAAATGATTTGTATAGGAGTTAACTGAGTGCACCACAGAAGCACTTCAAATTCCATATTCAGCAACAACTAATTATGTAGCTATTAATCAAGATAGCTACATGCATGGCACCTGTACACAATTTCTGGGAGGAATAAAACATGGAAAGCATTTCGCTGCAAAATCATAAAGTAAATGGGAAAGGATGAAAATGTCCTGATTTAGTAATATGTCAAAGCATTCACATGGATTCTAAACCTGAACCCCAGAATATCTCAATCTTCAATCACAGCACTAAAAGTGCCAAAAGAAATTCATGGTGATGTTTATATATGATATGTGGAACAGGAATCAGCATTGGATATACCTTTGTTAGATGCGTCTTCTTATCATCATCAGCAATATTCATCAACATGATTCTAAAGCATTCTCCTTTAGACTGAAATTCTTTGCTGACAAGAACCTCTGATGTTCTATTACTTGATTTGTCCTCTTTCACATTATTTTCCATGCAGTTACGAGTCAAAGGATCCATAGAAGTAGCTTTTCCGAAAGAGTTATTTTTTGAAATTCCCAAGGAGCACCCCCTAAAACATGGATCAGTTGTGAATCTTTCTGAATCTGACCCGCGGCCAGAATCTGATTCATAGTCAGTTTGATGGCTTCCCTTCACCTTTTTAGTCTTCAATGATGACAATGAAGCTTCCCAAGCCCTCCTCTTAGTACCTTGTATATAGCTATAATTGCATTTGACATCAGCATCAGCTCTAGTCTTGGCTAATTCTGCAGCAGTTGTCATCTTGCTGCATTCCCCTCTCTCAGAAGGAGCTAGGTCACCACAATCCGGGCTCTGAGGAAGGCCTGTTGAGAAAAAAAAAATTAAAAAGAAGGTAGAAGCCTATCCTAGTAACCTATGGAAATTTGCTAGAAAGGGTAGGAGTGGAAAGTTGGGATCTGAAGATGCAGAAATAGAAGAGATGTTTCACTTTAAATATTTCTAAAGCATTTATGCAGGGCTTAAGCCGAATAATGAAATATGAAAAACATCACTATGCATTAAAAGCAGCATATGTTAGAAAATAAATAAATAGAATTCGTCTTACTACTTGGATTGGCATCTGCTCCAGAAAATTCATCCTTCGCAAATCTTTCATGATGAGAATTTTCTATCCTGGAAGTTATTTGGTTTTGTGACTTCAAAGTAGTGTAATCCTCTGCAATAAAGCCAGACTCAGCAGATCTATAAACAGCTGATGAGGAATTATTACAAGGCTTTAGTGGAAAACAAAACTGCAGAGAGGCCTCAGGGGTAGCTGAATTCCCCTCGTTTAGATGAGAAACCATAAGAGTCGAACTGCCAGGAAAGCATAATGCTCTACGGATGTTGGGCTTAATAGGCAGCCTGCGAGGTCTGCCTTTTTTATCCACTTCTGCTATTGATGCAAAACCCTGCATTCGTTTTCATTATATTACAAAAGTTCAAACTTAAATCACATAGTGACTTCTGCAAGACATGGACAAAAACGCTGTTGTTTTGGATTAACTAGCTATTGGAAAACTCCATCTTGCATAATTCTGCTGTTGGAGGAAAAACAGAAGGCCTGTTCTCACTATATAAATTTTATACATTGCGGAAAGACATCTGGAATAGTAACTCAAATCAATAAGAACATATCATGCTCCAATCCGAAGACATTCTCAATTGAGCATTACCTGTTTAACCCAGAAACCTTCAGATCCCTTATCACCCCAGCAGTATATTGTATGAACACCAACATTCTGAAGTCTCTTCCTCAATTCCATGTACAAGAAGTGACCAAAACCCTGAGTAATTGAAGTAGCAGTAAAGTTCAGAGCAAAATTTCCTGAACAGACTCATATCATCAATCATTGGTTCAGAAGAGTAGCAATGTGTTTCAGCAGTAAATAAGCAGACAATAAACCTTGCGTTGGTAGACTGCACTAACAGCAGCAAGAGGAACCTCAGCGTACTGCATGTCAGCAGGGATAATTTGATACGTAATTGCAGCTATAACCTGCATTAGTAACATAAAAAAGTTGAGTTACAAGGCCATTGTTAAAAAATGCTAGCTAAATTTCTTCGTTGATGCAATCAATTCATTGTTCACAATATGCAAATGCAAATTCTTGCACTTTCATGAACTGCTTGGAAGTTAAAGAAATCACACAATCGAGACAAAAGTCAAAATAGGCAGGAAAGCAGGAAAACTAAGTTAGGACCACCTATATTCTCTAATAACAATGCACCCTAGTTGATGGATCAAGATTTTATCCCTTTTTTCTTTAACACAAAACCCATAAAAGTCATGGGACCATTTTTTTTCAGTCCATTTCCAAGACACCTTTAAGGGGCTCAGGTAGAGTACCCGAGCCCAAATAATGGGATGGACATGCCTGAGCCCAGGTGTTGGACATCCACCCAACCCCCTCTTTATGGACTCAAGCGCACCACCTGAGCCCAGCCCTAAAAGGTAGATATTGACCTCCTTTTAAGCCCAAAGACATGCCCTGGGTCCTTTTTTCTTCTTTCCTCTTTCATGTTTGTGTAAGGAATATTTATCCCTTATTAACGCTTGTATAAGAGATATTCATTTCCATTAATGCTCATTAATACTTATGTAATGAATAATTATCCATCATTGATGCTCATTAATGCTTGTGTATTATGGTGAAATCACTCTTCAATCCCTCCACCGAGGAAAAAGACAAGGATCAACGGCTATAAATACCCCCTGAACTACCAGATAAGAGATTCAAGTTTTTCTACAATAAAAGCATATAATTTCAACACAAAAACAAACTAAATTTCATAATTTAAAGTTCTTTAAGCACATTTATCACCCTTTTTATCTATAATTTTACTGACTTTACCATCGGAGAGTCCTTAAACACCCTAAAAGAGGATATTTTGCAGGCACTCAGAAACATTCATCAAGAAAGTTTTCCTTGACATTAGAGGAGAGAGCTACTTAAAGAGACACTTAACCAATCCATATTCCAACCACGAAAAAACCTTGTTCCATAAATATATCTGATGTTTATACTTCATCACTAGTCAAGATAACAAAATTGTTTTTTTAAGCTAACATGTAGATTAGAGTTTACCACCTATAGCACGTGTATAAGATGCAACACCTCAACATAGAAACCATTTGCAATGCATGAGAAGATTTCAGGGAATACTGTTTTTTTGTTTTCCTTCTGAAGTACACAACCAAATAAACACTTAGAGGGACAAAGCAGGATTACCTCACCAGGACCTTCTGTTGACTTGGATTTCAAAAGCAGTGTACAGTATTTCCTGCAAGATTAGTGTTAGTACATAAAGCATTTCAAAACAACGAAGGGCGTACAACTAAAATAGACAAGAGAAAAAGTAATCAATACCCCTTGGAGATACATTTTTCAAGAAACATTGATTGTTTTCCAGTATTAGCAGCATAATTCATTGCAGGTAGTTCTCTTGTATAAATCTTTAAAACTTCCTAAAAAATCAATTAATAAACAAAAACCCATCATATAAATATATTCACCAAACAGCCAAACACACACACACACGAATGCATCAAAAATAAATCATACCCAGTATGCAATAACATACCTCAAGATAACATTTGCTATTACTATCTTTATCCTTTGAATTCACGACGAAAAAAGCATAATCATCCTCGAATTTCACTAATGCACAAAAAAAATCATCAACAACCCAAAGAAAGCCACAAATTTGTAGTCCTAATTAATCTCTCATCTAAAATGAACAAAAGATTTACCTCTTTTTTCGATATTTGATAGCAAAAAATCATTATTAAGCTCATCCTTCACTGTTTCAAAGTTATTATTGACTCAATTTAAACACATAATAATAAACCTTATAATAATAATTAGACTAAGAAATTCAAATAAAAAAATACCTGAAATTTTAACGTTTGCATTTCGATTGATTGAGATGTGCAGACTTTTTGGTTCTGAATCGTTAATAACGAATTTGTTTGCTTCCACAGCAACTTCACAATTACCTGTAGAACACAAAAACAAAAGAATGTTGGAAAAATTAAGGCTAGAAATCGTTAATTTGAAGATTTGATTGATGGAAAATTAAGGTTTTGTGAATTGTTTCATCTTTTACCGATTTGGATTGTAGAAGATCTTTTTGGCGCCATGATTTATTTTGGAAGTGAAAAGAGGGAAGGGAGGGTATTTAAAGAGGCGGGAAGAGGGTGCTTTCGTAATTTTGTTTAAAAGCGAATGGCCTTTTTTAGTTCTTTTGGTGTGTTTTATTTTCTTGGTTAATTTAGTTTTGACATTACATTGCATATGCTTTTTAGAAATGTCTTTGGCTTAAAAATAATTTTTATATTTTTGTTTTATTTTTAACATAATATATTAAAATCATTAAAAAATATTAAAAAAAAATTAATGTGATATTTTTTCAAATAAAATACATTTTTAAAACGCACTTAAACACAAATTCAAATACAAAAATAAATATTGTCTTAGACTTTATTTTTACCCAAGCTACTATTATCATCATCATTGAAGATTTTTACTCCTATTGTTATTAAAAAAAACTAAAAGATAGATGTTTTCTACAAGAATCCATAATGTTTTTTTTATCATTGAACATTTTTCTCTTTTAAATGATTTTTTTGTTTTTGGATCTTTTTCGGGTTATTTGAAGGTATAAATGAGTTTTTTTAGATATTTTAAGAACTAGAATGATTGAAAAATAGATTTTTAAGTGTAAAACACTTGTGCTTCGACTTTCCAATGACCTTTTATTGCTAGAACCTAGGCATAACATATAACATGTTATCCGCCTCAGTAAGTGGTGCATTGTCTATTATTTTTTTTCATTCAAGAAAGGTTGGGGTGACACCCCTTAAAATATAAAAAAATAATAATGAATGCCTGAGTGCATGGGCCTAGGCTAGCAGATCCACGGACCTTTGCTTTTTTTTATTAAAGAATAGGCGTACTAGGCCACACGGGCTCACTCGCTTAGGTTTTTTTTATGGTTTTTTTTTAATTTTATCTTTCAAAATCTGATTTATTTTTAATTGATTTTCAAGATTTTTTTTTTTTGGTTTTCCATATAGTTATTGCAATCTCAATTAAATATCCTGTTATTTTATTAATGGTTGATTTTGCGAATATTTATTTTTGTTGTTGTTTTTTAATTATTTAAATTGTCTTTGTACTTATCAAATTGATTGAGTCACATCATATTATTTTTCAAATAAATCGATAGCTTATGATGCATTTGTTGTTCAGTGAACGAAATAATTATATGTTAGAGATATAAAGGCACTTATATACAAATTATTGAGGTTTTTTGTCGATCTGCGATTGAAGAGTACTATAAGAGTTTAAAATACCCTAATATTTTGGAGTTATATATATATATATATATATAACCTCACAAATACTTTGTAGTTTGCGGTTTGTGTCATATATTCAAGGGAACTAAAATACCTAGCGATTCCTCTTCGTAGTGGAACTAGAATTCTACTTGTAAACGGATTTGCTGCAAGCTTTCCCTGTATATATACATGGCTAATTGAACAAAACTTAAAGAAAATTAACCAGCATATCTCCACCCCTATCAATGGCTGACCCAAGAAATACTTTCATGCAAGAAGATGGCAAGACTCAAGATCAGTTATGTCGTTCGATGCCTAATAGCAGCAGTAATCCCTGTAGCCCTAACTCGGTCTACTTTTCTTACCTTCCAAATTATCACAGAAAGTTCTCGTCTAATTGTCTCTCTGATCAATCACCCCATGACCTCCCCAGCAAATACACCGATTCTGACCTTTACAAACTCATAACCGAAAAGATCGAAAACGATAGGCTCTACGTTCAATCTCAAATCACATACCTTGAAACCTTGCTCTCTAACGAAAACAAAAGCAAAAACCTTGATGGTACGGAAACTCTCATGGAGCGGATTGATGTCGTCGAAAACGATATAGGATACTTGGAAGCTGAGTACAGAAGTGCGCATAAGGAATTCAAGCCCAACCTCAAGAGATTGAAGCTGCTCAAGAATGTTAAGGATTTCATCGAATATCTTAGAGAGTCCAAGAGGGTATTTCACTCCAAGAAAAAAGTCCTCAAATCTCAGCTTTTGGGATTGAAAAGGCCCAGTGCTGAAGACAAGTCTCGCGTGGGGAATTCTTTATCAGGAGTTTGGAGGTTCATTGCTTGTAATCATTAATTAACCCTAATGATATCGTTATTGTGGAAAGACTAGGCTGTGCGCTAATTATATGCAAACTCGATCGCATGTATTAATGGATCATGTCTTGCACTAGTAGATTAGTTTTGAAAAAGGTAGAAGATAGTAATTTTTTTTCATTCTTAAATTAATTCTCCTTTTCTTTCTACTCTATTTCTTCTTCTCTCTTCTCGTCTCTAATTTGCCTAGGTTAATTTCCTACATCCAAGTTGACAAAGCTTGAAGCAAACCTTATTCGATTGGGATTTTTAATGATAGATAAATGAGCAGTGCTGTGGTTAAAGAAGAAGGATAAACACCTACAAAACAATTTTCCTTTTTTGTTTAGAGGACCCTTCAATGGATGCACTGTACGTGATTTAAGTTTATGAAGAAGATGAAGATGTCAATGTCAGAATGTTCTGAAGATACTAGTTTTTAGAGGACCCATCACATATTTAAGTGTTGTCTGTATTTGAAGCTAGTTTATTGTTGCAGTTTCAATTAAAAAAAATTAAATATTTAATATTATTATTAAACTCGGAAATTAATTTTAAAACCTATGACCCATCTCCTTTCTAAAATAGGTTTAAAAAACCTATTGCCCACCTCCTGTTTCTAAAACAGGTTTAAGTTGAAAATGAACTGAAACAAGGACTTGAACTTATACATGCTCATAAGAGAATTACAGGCTTCCACAACTGTATCAGACTTAAACAGCCGAAATATTCATACCTGCTGCAAATGAAGAACATCAGCTAATTAAGGGCATCCTCTTCGAGCGAGGAACAGTCAGAAGTTGTCTGTCCAAAGTAAGCAATTTGGTCTTGTGTGGCATGTTTTGTACCTTTTGTAAATAAACCCAAAAAAAAAAACATAACAACAAGAAATAAGAAACAAAACCATGATTTAACAAGCAACAGAGGATAGTAGAGTTCCTCCTTTGTAGTGCATTTGACTATTTATATATGGACAAATACACATTACTAATAGTAATTTGGTTGTTTTTTTTCTATTATATTTTTTTTATCTTATTTATAACACAACCATTTTATTTTTCTATAAATAACCATCCAACTTTTAAAAATCATCTTCTAAATAATTACTTTTTAATTAATACACTCGATTATTATAGAAAAATAATAAAAATAGAGTTCCCATGCTGGATTTGCCAATATAAACCGCCCCTTCATAGGTGATGTAAAAGAAAACATTGTTTGCTGTACTTATATCTTCTTTACCACGTTGCTTACAGCTTCATGATCCAATTCATTAAACAGTTCAAATGAAAATCCCAGAGTTAAATTGCATATAAATTAATTCTTTTTCCTGAGGAAGATAATAAGATTGCAAATAACGAAACATGAGGACATTACTGGTGAAATCGAACAAGTTTGCTCAAATCTTACCCGAATACAGGATAAATACTCCATTCATGCAAATGTGCAGATACATACTAACTTTCAAAAGCCATGCATCCGATGCCTTATGAATAAAATCAGTAGCATTTTCAGCCCCGGTAAGAAATTTGACAGAATCTGAAAAAAAGCATTTAATCAAAGTAAAAATCTCAACTCTGTAACTTTGAATTTCATTTACTTCACTAAAACATGTCAGTTAACATACCGAGCTTAATCTCCACTCAACTGTGTCGTGCCAAAGTCGATTGAATTTTCATTGGTTAATATCTGAGGGAGATAAACAGCTCAGGAACCTAAGGCAAACATGAACCCACCACCCTCAGAAGGAAAAAAAAAGAGGGTTACAATTAATAGCCAGTATATGCAGACAGATAAGGGCAACAACTTAATATCGTAGAGAAGAAAATTGTAAAAAGCCCATACAAGAACAACACGGAGAACAAGTGATCATTATTGACACGAGACAACGGATCAAAGCATACATTAAGATAACGTGGTGCCTGCTATGCTAACATGTCATTTCGGCGCATGCATATTATTCAAGTTATTTAAAAGTTAATGTATCATTAATTAGTTACAAGGAAAAAGAAATTAAATTATTTAAGTTTATCAAACTAAATTATGTCAATAAATTTAAAATATTAGGTAAG
>Ga0307517_10003812_pt1 | contig 23400 bp, 14 predicted proteins | sample 23_EM_MG_FD_194515 | JGI IMG/M metagenome (GOLD analysis project Ga0307517, IMG submission 194515) | Populus trichocarpa ectomycorrhiza microbial communities from riparian zone in the Pacific Northwest, United States - 23_EM | ecosystem: Host-associated > Plants > Roots > Unclassified | place...
ACAAGTTTAAAAATTATTAAAAAAATACCATAATTTTTAATATAATCACGGTTGAGAATAGTAGTTGTTTTAAGATTTAATGATTAAAAGATAAAATTTAGGTATTGATTGAAATTATGTTGTAAAGTATTTTTTGCTTGAAAATGTATCAAAATAATATATATATTTTTATTTTTTATATTAGCATATCAAAACAATTAAAAAAAACTAAAATATATTATTTTAAAACAAATTTAAAAAGTATGACATAACCGCACTTTTAAACCATGCCTTAAGATTTAATGACAAATAAAAAAGAAGGAGATAAGTTGATCTCCACGAGAGAGAAGAAAACAAAGAAAAAAAAAAAGGTCATTGAGAACATAATGAAGCTCTATTTTTAACACACTCGGTACTATTAGAAAAAATCTTGACCAGATAATTTCAATTACACCTTGAAAGACTATCAAATAGGATCGTAATTGATTAAAGGTTTTATTTGGAGTTAATTACGGTATTGTTTAATGGTTTTCACAGTTAAAATTATCTCATCAAGATCTTTTTAACAATACAAGAAGTGTAAAAAATGGATACCCGGTATGTCTTTGATCTTTCTTTTTTATTTTTATTTTAACTTTATTTTTTTTCACCTACCACATTAACCTATTTCTTTTCTATTTATTGGTTACAAGATCTTAATTTTTTTTTTTTATCTTTGAATCTTCATAAAATTTTGAGAGATTAATTAATTTGTAAAAGAGATAAATTTTAAAACAGAAATGATATTCAGAAACGCCACTGTATTCAATTTTTTTTATATCATTTTCCCAAAATCTTTTACTTTTTCAAAAAAAACAAAAAAGAAGATGGTGGGTGTAACCGGGAAAGGGAAGAGAGAGAAACAACCAAGGAAGCCCTAAAAGTGAAGCCGGCAACAACCGGTGTGGCTAGGGAACAGGTAACGAGAATAAGAAAACTACAAAAGCTTTAATTCAAGGGAGTCAACACATTGGTTGGTTTTTTCCTTTCCTTTCCTAGTCAGTATACAGGTTACAGGCAGAGGTTAGTTAAGCCAGCGTTGGCTTTTGGTGCTCAGAGATTTGTCCCGTCCAGAACCTGCCTCGTACTCTATTCTCTCAAAACGAAGCAAGGCCTGTGGTCCCATGCATGTTATGGCATCTTTGAGTGAAACTGTCAAATGAGGAACAATACTGTGTGGAACCAGCCCCTAAAAATCAACAGGAATGGCACAACCACAGAAATCTGCGTGCTTTGCTCTCTTTTGCTTAAAATACAGCACCACCATAATTGCGCATACCTTTCCAAAGAAATCGACTGATAAATATCATCGATGGAAGGGTCGCGATCACAATCCAAAACAGACCACCGGAGTTTACACCTACGATTGAAAAGAGGCGACTCTGTCTCCTCTTTTACAGCGGTGACCAAATGATCACAAAAACTGAATGAAGTCAATGGTGCTCAAAAACTGGAATTTAAAATGAACACGAAGAGTCCCAGAAATCCAATATACCTCTGAGCCTGCACTATATTGTTGTTTCAGAGAGCACTGATCCAAGACATTTACACGGAAAAGTTACAGAAAAAAACAGTAACACATGTTGGAAGAGGCATCTGACGAGAATATTAGCTTTCTGCATTGTATAAGGGGACGAGAACAGAATTTGCCACAGCTCGCTATAAGATTGTTCTTTTCCTGGTCTGTTTCAGAAACTCGGCTTTATCAACAATGCCCCCGATACTTCAAAGATGGTTCAGCGACCCTTGCTCAGTGGATGCTGCGGGTCCCCGTCGGCAATGGTGTAGGGAATCCTGAAAAGAAATAAAGAATATCTTTAACTGCATTTGTTCCATTCTGTTGCTAAAACTGGTAGTCTTCTCAGCTGTATTGATAAATCCACCCTCTAAAAACGTACACGCCAAGATCATCCCTGCATCGAATTATCATGGAAAGGGGTGTAGTAAATAAATAGAATGGGAATATTTCATGCACAAATAAAACAATCAGTCATCTGGGCTTGGCAAAAAGGAGTCCGTGAAAACGAGGTGGTGACAAGTGGGAAATTTTGGGGTTACTCGTCCTACTACTTATTTAGAATTTGTCACTAATTTTGTGCTTTCATTTGTAATGTTGTGTTTCTCAGCTATGGCTAATAATTTTCATGAGATTCTTCACGTTCTTGATTTGATGTTCTTCTAATTTGATAGTCAAAACCCAAGACAGAATAAATAAACAAACTCAGGTAGACAACCTAAGAGAACAGCTTCATGAATTGTTCTTCTATTAGTGCAAGGCACCACGTGTTGTCTATTTTGTGCACAGGTTCATTTAATTCTTCTATACCTACTTTCCCAAGGGAAAACAGCACATCTAAGGTCCCTAGCTCTTGTAGTTGCCAGCTGGACCAAACGAACAGAGTCGGGGAATTTCATTTATTGGCAGATCATCTGTGCTTCCATGCAATATTAATAGTTACGGGAGCCTTGTCTTTGTGGAGGGAAGGTAAGTCTACTAGTTGTTAGCTACAGCATCAGAAAACAATAGTGCGGATCCATACCCACTGCAAACTCTAGATGGGAAGTAGTGGTGCCTTCTCATCATGTTCAACACGATGACTAGCCTGGATGGAAAATAGCAAAACAAGATGTTACATTCATCAATCGAAATCTCAGAAAGACTATTTTAACAGAATTGAACATGAAACTTCTCACATCGTCATTTGCTCCAGCTGCCATATTTATGAAGGATGAATCCTTAGATCTGGCATGTCAAACAGAATTTCAGTAAAAATATCAACTAAAAAATCAGAAAGGGTTGAAAGCAGCTCAAAACTTTATTGGTTAAGAACATAAAGAAACGTCTCACAAGGAAGAGAGGTTAAGCAGATGATATGAATGCTAGTGTCCTTCTCAGTGGAAAAATTCTAAGTGACATGGAATGGCAAAAGCTGTGATATGGGATCCACAAGCAAGATTAACAAGAAAATGAGCAGGAATTAGGTTGACTAATAGAAAAGACATGGTTCTGTGGTCATGGAAACTGATGGAAAACTTTCTTTACCATAGCAAAGGCATAACACCTTCATGCCTTGCAAATTGGAAATTGACTTTCAAACATCCACTGCGCATTAATAATCTACCGTTGTATTCTTTGTCCTGAGCATTTCCTTCATTGTTATATCAAACAGTCCACATGCTTGTGCTCAAATAGATGAGATAGTTTCAACTAAGTGGAACATGACAACCTAACCAGAAGGCAAGATGGATTTTTTATAGAGTCCAATTCAAAGCAATCAAAATACAATGTCTAAATTCAGGCATTCTATCTCCCGGATAATATTCTGATCCTAAGGAGCCCAATGCCTCAAGGTCACAAAAAATGAGCTTGAAAAATATGGATTTGGAGTGCCTCTACTAAAAAGACAAATGTGTCTATGCTCTCCTGGAATTCCCCACCATTCCAGAACAGAAGACTGGAGCCTGTCCATTTCTTGACTAGCTGAGCAAGAAAATAAAATAGGAATGACCCTGGCTGCATTCATAGATTACTGGTGCTGCATCGTGTAGGAAGACTATTTTTTGTTTTTTTGGGAGAAAAAGTAATAATACTGGGAGTTCAGAGAAGTGTTGTCCCTAACAATTATAGAATAATTCACAAATGGTAAATGAAAAAAGTGCAAAAAGAGAAAGAACCAACCTCTGGTTGTTCTGACCATCAACCGTTTCCAAACTACCATTTTGTGGTTCATCCTTAACCTTCGAAAGTGGTGAAAAGAACTGAAAAAGACATGATAAACAGTATCATGTAAGCCAAGTATCCAGACAGGGAAATATTCCCTCTCCCTCTCCCTCACCCCATTCTCTTCCTCTCCTTCCTGTCTCGTCCCCCAAGCTGCCTGTCCAGTGAGCAAAATAAATGAAATATATGCCAGATCTAATATTTACCTGGTGCATGGAGATAAACACGATAGAGATTCCTAAGATAAAATTCATAGTCAGGGTATGACCAAAAAGTACAGCAGATGCTATTCCAGTAAAAATTGTTGCTACTGTTGACGAGTACTTTTTCAAAATTGTATCTGCATGAATCAGAGGAAATTTTGATTTAGAAAATACAGAACATATATGCGATTGACACCAGTACTTGAGATAAGTGATTTGAGTCTAGAAAGTACTCTCTTAGTTACTTTCATAAATTCTTCTAGTCTCTCGTTTCAATTTCCACTATTTGTGAACAAGAAATGTTAGGATGTAATGAGAGCCTATTCATATATTAATACTTGAACATCATCTTTGTGTTTGATTAGTGACAGAAACTGGCATGACTCCAAGTACGAGCATTAAAATATATGTGAATTTTCCAAGTGCTATCAATAGTCTAAATCTTCTAAGTAAATTCTTCGTTGCTGATTCTCCACAATTTTCTAAATGTCAAGACATCTTACATCCAACTACTTTTGTCAATCAAAACTTTTAATAACATGAAGTAGCGCACTCAATGACATCTAAAGGATTGGGAGTTTTTGAATGAAAATTAAGTGTGAAGTATGAAGCCTACTTATCCTTAATCATCAGAAAACAGCCGCCTTAGATTTTAACCAGACAAAAGGAAAAGAAGAATAGTATAATACCATTAGCTCTGTTCTTAAGCCTTTCCAAAGATTATCTAATTGAAATGAATGAACTAGATGTGTATACAGACAACTTTTCTCTTTTAGTAAAGCATAGGTGGTGCTTTTCAATAGTGAAAATTATAGACATCCAGGAAACAGCTGAAAGATAGTGATGCGTAAGAATGAAGAATATTAAAGAACAAAATGGAAAATCACCTGCATATTTGAAGAAGAAAGAAGATAAAATCCCTTGTGCTGCATTATTACATATCAACAGCATGGTAGCTTTTGAATGCCCATGTAGTATATCCAAGCTACTTGGACCTACACTTGTAAAGATATGGAAATTTAAGCAAAAAATCAAATTTACATATACTTTTACAACCATGAAGTAGCATTTCTGATTCATTAATCCTCAATGCTTGCGCTATACTATTAACCACTCAAATCCAATACATAAAAAAACCCAACAGAGCTAATGGAATACCCTGTTAGAACGCATTCAAGAACAATATGCAGCATGCCCATACCTTTAAATAGGGCAGTCACAAGAATGGCTAGGAAGTTGAATATGGCACCATACCCGTACAGGAAAAGGTTCTGAAAACCATGGAGCACAAACTTTCTTGTAAGAACATGTATAAAATAATCTTTCAAAGAAGGCATAATAAGCATTAAGTTTCTAAAATAGTAAGTTTCTGTATAGGAGCATCTGGTGGTGGAATTAGCCAAGAGGTCCTGCAACGGACCCCACTATTCACTCTCAGGTTTGCCTGAGAAGGGAGCAATCCATGAGGAGACCATTGTATACTAAATTTAAGTTGAAGGTCAATAAACAACATAGCCAAAAAGCAACAAAGCATCATATTCTATAGCACTAGAAACCACCTGAAGGTATATGCTAGTCTCAAATTGACTCTTCAAAGCATACTCATTGTAGACTGATGCGAATGATGGAACAGTAACCTGCATTAATTCCAGAAGTTAGCTCCTACGATATTACATTGTCTAGAACAACCTGATATGTTATTGTCAAAACCAAGATGAGACCAATGCCATAAAACCAAACTGCAACAGGAACTGGCTAAGCTGCTGGTCTGGGATAAAGGTGGACCAAGTATATGCAAACACACTGAATGACATCACATAGGAAATTTTATAGCTAGTCCTCCTACTTAAAAATGTACCACTCCAGTATATCCAAGATATTATGGGGGAAGGCAATGGCATTTAGAAGGCAGTGCATGGGAATGTGTAGTCGGGGCCAGCAGGTGTTGACCTTTATTTCCTTGTTGGGGCTATCTTATCAGCCAATGGAAGGACGAGCCTATGTGTTTATGAGAACCTGCTTGGTCAAGGAACCAAGGTAGGAGAGAAGAGGGCCAATCTCCAGCTTCTGTCATTAGAGCTATATTTCTGAAAGCCATACTCTTATAACCATAGCATTTCATGACATATTTTCAGTCCTACAAATTAAATTTCTCTTAATCCTTTATTTTTTTTTAAAAAAATAAACAGAATTCCATAGATGTTCACCAAGAAAAACTTTTTCCAGCACATGTATGTGAGTCTACAGGATACACATATTTTACAGCCTCCTCGATAAAGTAAATTTCCTGCCATGGCCCTGGATATATGTATGCATATATGTGTGCATGAGTGTGTCTGGTGCATGTTGTTCGTTTATCTCTATTTTGTTTGTTCTTTCATGACAAATTTTCCTTCCCTGTTAAAGATGAAAGAATGCATATCCAATGCAAGCTTGCATCCGGGCAAGTGCATGTTGTGCATTTAATTCATTGTGCCTTGACATTCCATCAATTCCACCATTGAAAACACTTTCGACCATCAAGAAAGAAGATAGTTGCATAATATCTAATGACTGACAGGAACAAAATCTATGCATATTAACGCAGGACAAGTATACAGGATACATACAAAAATTAGTGTGTACAAGTATGCCCCCGTTGCAACTGAAAGACCCATTGCAGTGGAGCCTGCAGGCAGAGATTGTAACTGATTCAAACTAATCCCAATGAGCAATAGAGCAAGAGCTTCCCACTGCCAAAAAAAAGACGAATCAATATTTCAGGTATAGGTAAAAAAAAACATACTAGTTTGGCACACGCTTTCTGGGCATCCAACTATCCAACCAACTATTCTTCTTCAAATTCAAAATTGAAGTTGACATGCATCAATGAGAAACAACTTTCATACTCACCTGAATGATTGAAAATCGCCGTTTCATGATCACCTTCAACAACACAGCAATCACCAAAACCTGACATGTTTATAATCCACAATGGAAGACTTAATGTTAAATAATGCTCAAGAAAAAAGCAGCAAAAAAGACAGTGAGTTGATCATATGATCCTTCCATGAAAAGACGGGAACAAAGTCAGGCTATAGATAGAGGCAGTTTTTACCTCCATTTTCAACTTTCAAATCCTATTTTACAGACAGATGTATCACAGTCAAATGAACTGACACTGAAGAAGTCTACATATTCATTGGAATATTAAAGAATAGATAGAGTCTTAAATGTGCAAACAAGAATTCTACACTATAAGTGAGCAGGAAAATAATTGATCATGAACCTGAAAGATAGTTGAAAGCACATTATTAATTATGTATGTACTTCATTAAGCATAAACTACAGATATTTTATAAAAAAAAATATCACAATTTGAAATGTCCTTTATACACATCATGCAATAAGCTACCTTCAGGTTGCTCAGCATCTTCACCGTTGCAGGATTAAAGTAAAGCTGCACAACAATAAGTAGGGAAATTAGAAATTAGAACTGCCACAACAATTTAATCCCAAAAAAATATTAGCAACAAATTATAGCTTCAAAAAGTTGCACTTCTACTGGGAAAAAAAACAAAGCACATCTCTCTTCCCAGAGTCAAGAGAAAGATAATCACGATATATTATGTAAAGAATATTTTGCAGTTGGTTCAACAAGAAAAATTATACCTGCATAGTAAACTTCAAATAATTGTTAATAGCATATAGGAAAGCTGGAACAGCAAGAAGCACGTTGTTTCGAGCAGCCTGTGGGGAGAAGAAAATAAATACAGCATCTTAAAGTTCAGAAAGTCTAATCCTGCCCAAGCAATATAGCACTCAGAAAGTCATGAATGGAAGATATAAATATGAAAAATGTGCACAGAAAAGAGACATATGAAACCAGTAAACTTCAGGGGATTTAAGTCAAAAAATCAATAGCAAAATGGCAGACAATGACCAGACAAGGAAAAGGTACATGAGATACAAATGGCAATAGAAGAGCCTCAACGTTCTGTTATAAACCGCAAAACCAAGAAAATAGTCTTTGAACCACATTATTGCTTTCAGATTCAACATGTTGAAGAATCTTAAACTCTCCAGAAAGGTATGGAGAAATGCAACTAAAAAACACCCTCTCTGTGAACTTACAAATGATCTCGAGTTTTCTTTTAAGAATAACCACATATACCCCCAGAGCATACAAGGTTCTCAACCAGAACACGCATGATTACATTCAGTTTTGTCTCATTTCCTTTAGCTCCATAGACAAAGATTTTTATAGCACGAATCATGAAAGTTGACACTTTTCTTCTCCTTCAAAGTAGTAGAAAAAAGGGTCAAATTAATATTACTTATTAGCAAAAATGATGTGCTTTTGAAATCAGAACAAACCATATTGATCACAAAAAGCATTATTTTTGGCCATTCAGCAAGTCTACAGTACACTATTTGTGAACGGGTTAAAATCAATAGAAGAGGCAACATGCAATGCACCACTTTTGAAACTGATGTGTGATCCAGAGCATCCATAAGGCCAAAGGAATCTTTGGAATGTTGAAAAAAAAAAATGTAACAGCTTTAACAAGTTTCCAAGAACTAATGATGAGTTATTTTATATGTACAAGAATAATAATGATAAAGTCAATGTAATTCCATATCAGAAAGTAAACTAGACAGGGAAAAGCTATCAATATCACTCACAATATACATCAATCCAAATTGCAATCCTGATAAATACTAAAGTACGTCACTTACCTGGACAAAGGTAGAGAAAGAAAGAAGAGATTTCTCCCCAACCTTTTTATGTCGAGCCTGAGGAAACAAAAATCAAGAAAAATAAAAATAAAGAGAAGACCTAATGAACATTTACAAAAAAAGAAAATAACATAGAAGACAAATCTGCAACCACAATTCACAAGAAAGTCTAGGACACATCCATTGACATGTTTCTCACTACAATGATGGTTCCAACTGTCAGGGTAAATCAACCTAGCTGAACGCAATGTTGAGTACACCAGGAAACATTAACTAAGACTACAAGAAAAACCAGGCTTAAAGAGCTGACACATTGGAGGAATGGGAAGAGCCACATTATCAATGATTTTTTTAAGGTAAAACAGTAATTAAGGATAGGACTGATATAGGAAAAGGTACCTTATAAATAATGCTAGAGAAGCAGTTTTATTCAAAAGTATCCTAGTTTTTTGTACTGACACTCTGATTGCAATTTGAAAACAACAACTTCCAAAGGTGCCTGAATGTTTTTGGGATTATGTCAATAATGGAAAACGTAGCATTTCTAATGTATGATATCATATGATCTAAACAACATAGATTCATTCATGCTGACAAAATTTCCTTATCTCATCATATTTTTCTTATCCTCATAAGGTGTAATGCCGCTTCAAGTTCCATTCTTAGATGTAAAAAGAAAACTCTCACAAAAATGGTTGATTGCTAGACAGTTAGCAGATGAGCTAGATTACAAGTAGCTAGGCATAAACTTCCTTTAGTATATACTTCATTCTTTACCGTGGTGTCCGTCTTTTGACACCTTTTTCAATACATTTTCCTCTTATCACAGCAAATTTATGAAACCTTCAATATACAAAAAAATCTGTACAGAGTTTTAGTACAAGATTATGGAATCATGCAATATACGGGGTTAAGTACTTTCTTTCAAGTAATTGTGACCTACTTGAGAAACCTTCAATATACAAAAATCATTTCCACTACATTGAACTACCTTAGTAGCAAAAAGCTAGCTTAGCTAGTAAACAGTAAACTCATTCAGTATCATGCTAAAGAGACCTAAGATCAATCCCCTCTTACACCCAGAGACAGAGAGGATAATGGTTACCTGCATTTTGCACCAAAGTTCAGTGGACTTCACAGTGAATTAAAAGAAAAGCTAGATTGAACTATATTATAGCGAGTAAAGGTAACATTTGAGCAAGATATAAATTATTCCTCCCCAGTCTAGGATATATCAACAACAGTAAATTTCACCACTTTATTCATTTTCACCATCATTTGCAAATAACTTCTAAGCAGTCTTCTCTCCTCACACTATTTTTTCTAAGCAGTCTTCGATGTCTTTTAATCACTCTTTCCTGTTCGACCCCATACATCCGAAATAACAATTTATGGCAACAATCTCTGTTATGCTGTAAAATTTATTTAAAAAGAAAAGGGAGGGGGTGCCAAAACCCACAAAAAAAAAAAGAACTCAGTGGCATTGACAGAACGAATGAAGAAAAAGATAATACCTGGATCAAGAGCATGAAGATTGCAAAAAAAACTTTTGCAGTCTCGGTGAGGAAATTAACACTTATAGGACTATAATCGAAATTCCCATTATGCTTTGAAATATACACCAATATAGGCTGCAACATAACAATAACAAAAACAAAAAATCTTAAGCATCAATTCAATAAGTTGATTTTTAAAAGAAAGAAAGAAAGAAAGAAAAGCAAATCACCTGGAGACCGACAAAGATGCAATCACCACCGACCAAAAGAAGATTAAGAACGCGTGCTTTAGACGACACATCGCTTCTATGTCTATCGTATGCTCTCGCTACTGCTTTACTGTTATTATTATTTGCTGAGATTTTCGAGTGGCATTCACTGCACTCTATCATGTCTTCTCCTGTCATAACAAAATAATCAAAAATTACATTTTCACTCAAAAAATTTGAAAAAAAAAACCCCGAAGCATACCTTGAGTGAGTTGGATCTTGCTGAAGTGAAAACGGCGAATGTGAAGGAGAGAGGAAGAGAAATCTGCCTTCGGTAGATCAAAATTCAGAAACCAAAATTTACAAATTTACCATGAAAAGCAAAATAAAGAGTTTAAGTTTTGTCTCTCTGTTTGGTTTGATGATAGCCGAAAGAGAGAGAGACGGAAGTGGAATTATTATTATTGATGCTGTCTTATTTATGTTACGCAATTATATAAAATAGTGAAAAGAAGATAATGGTGAAATGTAACGTCACTCGCCGCTTCTCCGCTCTCAAGACTCTCTACTGTCTACGGCTCCCGGTTCCTTCTTCTTCTTCCCTTAGTTAGTATTATTTTATTTACTGTTTTTATTAAAGGTTATTTTCTTTCCAAGAAAAAAGCTTGTTGATTTTTTATTTTTTTTATTAATAATACTTTGGATTCGGAGCATGATTAATAAGTTGGAAACAAATATCTTAAATTGCATTCATAAAAAAAGCATTTGAAATTAGAATAGTTTAAACCTAGTTTTGTATAGTGTTTACAGCCATGCATGCAGGAAAAATATTAATTTTTTTAGTGTTATTTTATAATTTTAATATATTAATGTTAAAAATTAAAAAATATTTTTTTTTAATATATTCTTAATTAAAAAACATTTTTGAAAACAAAACTTAGTAAATAGATTATGTATCGTAAATTGATAAACAAGTTGATATTTTTTTATTTTTTTATTTTTTTTTTGAGAACCAGCCTATACCCGTCCAATTCTCAGCTTTAATCAAAAACAAGATATCCAAGAAAAAATCTCCCTTGAAGGGAATCAACTATTATTTTTCATATGCGGTGAAAGGTATCTCATTCCATTGGAATTTAGAGATTCAGCTCACTATTCATGCCGTAGGAGCTTGAAAAGCAAGCGACTTGAATCCTATCGGTGGCTGTGTGGATACCGTGCATTAAATCCTTCCTAATGACGCTGGCACATGATCTAATTGCCTCCATATCCATATTAATTAAGCTTCATTTACTGAATAAAGTTGACGTTCGAGGAGTTTAATAATTCTACAAGGCAATTGCGTGGGCATTAAGGTATATAAATGCTAATGGGTCCCGTGTCTGCGTTGATAATCAATGAAACACAAAGATCCCTGAATTCTTGAGAGATTGTATTTGTATGTTCTTGGACTCCTATTGCAGGGCATTTTCAGACGCACAGGAAACTCAAGAAAGTGATGTTTTTTTTTTCACAAGCAAGACTTTGATGGATCCAGAGTGTTAACTGCAGTTTCTTTATATCTCTAATCAACAAGATGCGACGAGCATTTGACCAGAGAAGAGAGACAAGATCTCATTGATGCCATTGTTACTGTAGGTGGTTGGGTGATTAGCTAGTCTCACCTCACCTAAAGCACATACATATTCAAAGTGCATAAGATCAATTAACGTTAGGACAGTCAGCTGCGAGCAGTTTTAATCCGACCATCAAATTTCAATATTTTGATAAAAACAGTGCATAGAAGAGAAACTCACGGCCATGATTTCATGATCACCTCACATAAGCTACCTAGTGGTTTAAAAGGGAAAGAACACTCAAGTCTTTTTTCTTTTTGGTTTGACAATTAAAAAAAAGAGAGAGAGAGATCTGCACACTTTTGACAAGACACTTCAACAAACGATTGGTGGGGCTAAAGATTTTACCAGAATTAAATTGCCAAAGCTTGTGGTATGCCTTAGCATCATCGAGACTGGTTGAACAACATGGAAACAATGAAAAAAACAACACAAGATGCACAAAGAAACCGCAGAGCAGACACAAGGGTTAAAACAGAGGATGTCTCGTGAAAGAAAAGTACCCTTTTTGTCAGGTAGCAAATTTATGTAAACACAGTAAGAAAAATGGTGTGCGTTACTTCAGTATCTGCTCTCTAGGACAATACATATCTAAAGTTAACAACTTTCGTCAAATCTATCTGGTTAATACAACCGCAGATTTTAACAGCTACAGCTGCTAATGTTGCCGCACCCTTCCCTTTATCTCCCCAAGGACACGTAACAAGAATGGAACTTGTTAGAAATAAATTTCAAGTGGAGCTTGAGAAAAATATAAATAAAAGTGAAACAAGTTTCCATCTTGCTGATTTCTATAAATTGCAACATCTCTTCTTCTAGATTTTGAAGGAAAAAAAATACAGGAATGTATATCTGCAATTATAATTGAAAAAATAAGAGATGGGCCTAAACGCAGCACACAATGTCCTTGCATGCTCATACAGATGCAGCTTTGAGGGAAAGAAAATCAGAAATTTTGTTGGTGTAGAAATCTGGTTGGATGGAGTTGCCTGGACTTTGAAGCATTGACAATGAGGTCACACCTTTTTGGAAGAAAATCCTCGATTAGAGTGCATATAATGTACAGGCAAAAGTTAGGAGAGGAAAATCTGCATTAATTAGTTACCAGAGAGAACGAGAAGAGTTTTGCAACCACCATTTTGTCCAAACAGAATATCAGTATCCAATCTGTCCCCAACCATGCATATCTGTGACTTGAGAATCCCGAATCTGTTTTTGATCAAATACATGAAAATAACATGCAAAGGTGAGGAAAACTTGTCCACAATAGTGTGTTTATATGGAAGTTAGAAGTCTTATTTTTTTCTCTGCTACTGATAAAGAAAAGCAACCACTTGTTAGAATGGAATTTCCTATACTTGTGCAAGACCAACCTTATAGCAACACAACAGAAATAGCATGCACGAGAAGGTACTCCATACATGTATGATTGGTACTCGAAGCTCATTTGGTGAAACGATGGGGTGGTTTGAGGTAAATCCTGGATTACAAACTTGCTGACCAAACAATACTTGCTTAACCATGAATAATATGAATTCAAATACATGGTGGTTGGTGGACATGGAATCCTATTATTTGACAAATTGATGTAGAGAATGCTTAGGCAGTGTTTGAGCTGTCTGCAAATCATGCATTTCTCATCCTGAATTTGCTCAATTCAAAGAGATTGAATTCAAAGAGATTGGAGAATAAAAGAAAAATTAAAGTATTGTAAGCCGTACTTGTTGGCTAAGTAATCCATCATAAAAGTTGAGGGCTTTCCCACAACTAGTGGCTCACGCTGAGTTGAACCAACGAAAGCACCGACCATAGAACCACCGCCTGAAATTATATATTAAGCACACGTTATAATGGATTCTGGAAAAACATGCGAGGAACATAAATAAACATAACATGGTGACAGGTTTGATCTGAACAAGTTAGTCTTACCCAAAAGGAGGATGCAAGGAATTATCATAATGTAAACCTCCAAAATAGATTAGTGCAACAGTTGTTGCTTGGACCAGTGCCTTGCATGTAATTTAAACCATAATCCTAAAGTGGGAACAGGTATCTGGAAGTCTAATCCCAACTGTTTCTCGCTATTCCTATACTAGCTCATATTTCTACATGTGTTACAATAGAGCTGTTATCACATAACACTCACTTATTAACCACATTTGCATACATTTGAACCTTCAAGCTGTCAATACAAAAGGACAGCTTTCACCTATTTTTTAGTCCATGTACTCAAAGTCCTCGATAATCATGTTGTCATATCTTATTGATGCTGAAATTGCATAGATGGAACTGATTTGAACTTCATGTCATCAGAACACACAATTTAATGTTTGGAAGGATGACAGACAACTCCATTAGTTTACTCATTGCTGATATGTAGCTCTTCAAAAGGCCAAGGGTGTACAAGTCTTCTGATGCCACAGTTTTCATTTGAAATTGGCATCAAGCTGAATATTGGAGATCATTACATATTTCATTTTCTATACATCATGCATCACAACCTATATAACCTTAACACGATTAGAAAACAATGACACATAAATTGTGATGTGATGAAGGGGAGATGAGAACCTGCCCACTCCTGAGCATCTGTAAGATGGGTGACTGCATCACGATTTGTAGCAATGAAGAGGCATCCAGGATTTTCCCTTATACAGAGTGTTCCATACTGGACTTTGTAGTAGTTGAAATAGCGATCAAATCCAACAACAACTGCCCCAACCTAGAAGCAATGAAGAAACATCTTTAGCAAGCCTAAATTTTGGGAAAGGACGCTACTTTTGCTCCTCAATTGCAACTGTAACGAAACAAAACCTACGGATGTCCAACTCAAGTTGCCTGTCAAGGAATGCTCTATTGAAAGGAAAAGAAAAAAGAAAAGAAATTTACATCCTTATCGTGCTCCATTAGAAACCCAGGCTTCAGCTCTATCTTTTTCCCACCATCTTCCTGTATAAGTGAACAGTACAAATTAGAAATAACATATTAATCCAAAACGCTACTGCTAAACAGTCAGTAAGCTAGAAAAATGGCATTAGCAGAAATACAAATTATTGCAAGTTGAATATTTCAAAGCTGAATATTGAATCACGTTGCACAATATTGAATCACTCGTGGCAATTTCTGGTATCATACTATCATCTAAAAGCTGAATATTTCAAAGCATGTATAAAAGATGAGGTGAGATATAATGCAAATTGGAACTCATACATACTGGCCCACCAAGATACTGAAATCCAGCAAGCTCAAGCTCCTTCAAGATGCCATCCTCACCAACCACGTAAACCTAAAAATCATGCCCGGATATCAGTCCACTATCAACCACTACATCTCATAATCCTCACAACTGTAACCACCCAATTATAACAAAACCTCATTCTAAGAAATTCATAAAAAAAAAAACCTTTTTATCTTTTGGGAAATCAATTGACTTCAAATAGGCCGCAGCTGCAAAGGATGATGCGAAAATTTCTTCCTGAAACAATGGGATGGATATAAAGAAGTTGCTGAAACAAAACAAAAGAATAGAAAAGAAAGGGTTGTGACTTACTAACCTCACTGACATCAAGACCAAGTGTCTCGAACTTTTTACCATATTGTTTCCTAGACTTTGTTGAGTTGTTTGTAACAAAAACTAGTCTCTTCCCCTGAAACCAACAAAGAAAACCCACAATCTTACAAAAGAAAATAAACACTAACAGCACAAGAAAAGAAGAAGGAAAATGCACTATCACATAAACTAAATACAAACCCTTGAACGGAGCATATCAAGAGTTTGAGGGACGCCGTCGATCAATTTATCTCCTTTCCATATAACTCCTGCAAATCATTTTCCCCTTCATTAGTACATGAAAAGAGAAAAGAACAACTTTTTTCATTCAAGAAATGAATTGAAAAGAAACTTAAAAGAGAGCGAGAGACACTGACCATCACAATCAAAGATGAAAGTCTCAACAGAGTCAATGAGCTCGTCTGCGTTTTTTAAAGGCTGAGCTGCTGCTGATGCTTTGGTCGTGAAATTCTCCATTCTTGTATTGCACTTTCTACTCAAGTTCAAATTTTTGTTCCATGTGGTACAGTTTGTGAAATTATGAGAGGGTCCTTTCAGACCCAAGAATTTAGGGATTGTTGGGTTTACTTTGCACAAGATTCGAGATGGAGATGTTGAAGAGGAAGAAGAAACAGCAGACACTGAAACAACTGTCCTGCTTAGCATCTCTGTCTCTGTGTTGTGTTACTTTTCTTTTCTTTTTTGTTCAGGGAAAAAAATTATTAAATCGTTCGAGCTCCAGCTTTCTGAAAGGGTGGTTAGTTTGTGGCCGTTATGGTTTTGGAGGGTTGTGTGGGTCCGTATGTGCTTTTGGGCCTTGGAGGTTAGGATGACCTGAGGATTTGGGTGGATGGACTTTGTTCATCATCCAATTTGTGGTCAAATGTCTCTATCTATTATTTTTTTTAGGTTATCATGAAAGTTTTATTTAGGTAACACTAGTTTGAATGTCCTGATGTGGGGATCAATAATTTTTTAAATGTAAAAAAATCCAAGGTCTATGAAGATTTTTTATCATTGTTATTAAACTATTTGTTTTGAAATTTTTTTCTTTTTTTAAGATAGAATTTTTTTTATTAACATGCCTTTTATTTATCTTGATGAACAAAATATTTTTAACTCGTTGTTTATAGTAAAAAAAATTATATGATTGCTACATCGAGTTAATAAAAAATATCAAATAACATATTTAAATTTTATGCTGATTAAAAAATAAAAAAGATCATAAATATGATAAAATCGTATTTATAATCTATTTAAAAAATTTAAGAATTAAAAAATTATTTTAATTTAATTTTCATGAAAAATTTATTATTAATATTATTATTTTCATGTCATATACATAATAATTGAAACCAAAATTATTAAAATTGAAATAAAAATTTATAATTGTGTTTAAAAATCATGTAAAAAATAAAAAAGTAAATGAATATAATCGATTTTTTTGGACTAGCAAGAAAAAAACCAGGGGAAAATAAAGGAAAAAAGATAGAAAAGTGCATGTCATCCATGTTTGTTTATTTTGTTTTTATCACCTCTCTCTCATATTCTCAAACCTGCAACACCTAAATTTATATAAGTGTGCCAAAAAGCAAGCTACAACACCTAAATTTTTGTATTTTAAATCCTATTGAAGATATGGATTTAAATTCCAAATAAAAATTAAATTCTAAAAAATATATAAAAGCAAATACCCTCTAATTTACTACAGTAATTTTCATTTGAATTGATATTAAAATTAATATTTTAAAAATACCCTTATCAACACACCCTATTTTTTACAAAATCCTTCACCGTCTCTTTCCTTCTCTTCCTCTAACCCTCGCCGTCTCATCTACCCGTGTTACATGTTATTAGCTTCCTAGTCCCACAAGCAATCTTGCTCTTCAAATCCATCTTCAAGACTGGATGCTTTCAATTTCAAGATTGAACTTCGATTGAAACAAGGCACGAGCAGAAAAACCTGTGCGGATCGTGAGTGGACGGGAGATAAATTAGAGGCTACAATACCATGCATTAATAACACCTATTTAAGATTGTAATAGCAGTGATGGTTTAAAATATTTTTTGTTTAGAAAGATATCAAAATAAAAAATATATATATATTTTTAAAAAATTATTTTTAACATTAGTACGATTTGAAAATATAAAAAAAAAAATTAAATAAAAAAATTTAAAATTTTTAGACATGTGGTGACACTATATTTCTAAACACACACCTTAAACCTGCCATGCATTAAGCTTGTTGTACTGTTTTTTTGTTGGTGTGATATTAGATTCCTTTTTCATGAATTAAATTCAGATATTTGCTTGTGAATTGATTTTAATTTTTAGAGTGTTTCGGTAATTTCAAATTTGGATGGTAAATAAATTTATTTCTCATATACTATTTCTACTTAAATTTAAATGAAGGATGCATATAGGTTGGGTTGTGTAAACCCTAGCGAGAGAGAGACTTGCTTCGATTTCTATACACCGAACCCGACTCGAGAATACATGACCGTCAAAAAATTTAAAAAATACATTTTTAACACACGTGTATATAGGGAGAGATTTTCTTTTTCTTTTTCCTTTTTTTTTTCCGACTTTCCGACAAGGGGAGGGGAAACTACTGTTCAACTTCACCGTCGTATAGAGAAAAAGGATACTATCGATTTTAACATACCGCGCTCCATTCTTTTTCTGTAAAGCCGAACAACCAGTGCTATGAGAAACGCAGCTCAGACTTCAAGTTTGCAAGAAACCTTGATTCTTTTGCAGCACACGGGAATGGAAGAAATGGCCTCTGGAACTTCTCAAAGCCTGGCCTGTTTCCAGAGAAGGATCATCACAGAAAAGTTGAAAGCTTGGTAAGGCTTGAGCTTTCCTGCCCTCAAACCCAACAGCGAATGACAGTATCAAGATGGAGTCATCACTAACCTAGTACCTTAGTTCTCAAAATTCTAATTGGCGCTGCTAATCGTAACTGTTGCAGCAGTTTGTTCTTACATTTCATCTTCATGATAGCTTTTTATACAATAAATGTAAGACATCAAGGAAATACTAATAGTTAGGAACCTAGAGCAGAACTTGCAATATATACACCTCTTGCGTAAATGACCAATCATTGTCTGCCCCTAATCTCATCATATAACCAAGAATAATACAAGCAATCAGTGTTGTACGCGACACGAATGATAATATTAATGTTAGATCTTGTAGAACTAAAGGATATCGCTTTCAAGGGATTCAAGTTTCTCGCAGAAGTGCTCCAATCCTTCAGGACTGAACCAATTGTCTTTCATCTGCAGTTTAAAGCAAATAACACCCAATCAAGAAAACACACGATACTTGCTTCATTTAATAAACGTGCCAGCAACAGGAAAAACCTACAAAATAAGGGTAACCCTCCATGTGAAAGTTCTCGGGAGCATCTTGCACAAACAAATTTATAAAGTTGAGGACATAGTTGCCACATTCTACACCATTTCTCTGTTGTGGCACCTGGAAAATTCCAAAAACATACGTGAGTGAATTTCCAAGCAGCTATAAATAGGAAGTTTTCAAGGACCAATGCCAAGTTCACCTTGGGCACCAATAATGGAATCTGAGAAATCATATGCTTGTTTTCAGGCCTGCCCTCTGATTCGTAGATGTCCCATACAAACCTGGAAATGGAGCGCTAACAAATATTTGACTACTATACTCTGGAAAGGAAAAAATTGTTTTCACAAAAGCATAACACATACTTTCTTATGTCTGGTTCAAGCCGCTTAGGACTTGCCATCTCAAGTGAATCCAGTAGCAACATGCATGGTGTTATGTTTTCTGATAGCAAACTCTCACCAAAGTGGCAAAAGATCAAGAGGCTCCAGTGACACCTAAAGAGAACGATTTCAAGCAGTAAAATCGTACGCACTAACACAAAGCAAGATATCAAGTTGACCAGCTAACAGAAATACCTACCAGCGAACAATAGGAACAAGAACATATTTCTTTGAAAAGATGTGTTTCCTCTTGATCCATTCCAGGACTTTCACTCCAGAGGATGCTTCTGTATACATGGTAAACCATAAGCTGTCAAGGTATGCGAAGGACATCTTCTTGTCTTCTGAGAAGCTCTTCCACAAATTTCTACACATTCCAGAGAGATAGCACAGTCAATAAATTTGTAAATCAGTCTACCTTACCAGAATAGGAAAGACCAACTTACTCCATGTAGCAGTTGAAAGAAACACTATCTAGCTCTTTTTTCAGTTTTGAGACTGCATTATTGCGCTTGAATCTTTTCTTTGATCGCTCACGGCAAGGAATTGTCTGTAAAAAGCATGGGGATGTTAATTTAAAGCTTTCAATTTCTTCAGCTTGTTTTTTGGTCATCCTTGTTCTTCGAGCATGCATACGAGCTTGGATATGCTTCCAACATGTGCGATGTTTTGAAGGTTGATCTGTGCAACCCTCTGTAAAAGCACGACAAGTCAAATTTCACAATTAATCACTCACGCAAAACTTGAGCAAATGGATTGGTAAAAGGCAGAGAATCTAGAATTTCTAAATCCTGTATACAAATTATCATGTTAGTTAGAAAACAATAAGACTAGCCTGTTAAAACTCTTTCAATCTTTTGACATAGTTATGGCCAGCCTTCCAGTGTTCTCAAAAAAAAAAAAAAATTATCGAGAAAAAGGACTTTGTTAAGAAAGCTAAACAAATACCTCGATGGTTTAAGACTAACTATCGTGAGCATGAGAATTTCCAAAGGCTAGCCATGAGCAAAGAACATTATAGTTCATATCCAGTAGAATCAACAAATCATTTGTGGGTTTCTTCTAGTTCTGAGGTTCATAAGCAATTCCACAGTGAAAAACCCATGGTGCAACTTCAACTAATAATCCATGTGCAACTTCAATTAATTTATCTTTTTTTCAAGTCCTGAAGTTCTAGTCCAGTTAAAGCTTCAAGTTTTACTTGTGTTTTAGTGTTGTGGGTGGCTGAGAAGAACACGGATTGCAAACCCATGCTAATCCAGACAACAAAACACTAACTTTTCATACAATTCATGACAAACAACAGACATCAACAACAAAAATGAAAAATAAAAATTAATAAACATGACTTGGTAGAGCAAAAAAGGAGAGAAACTTTTTGATGGGTAGAAAATTTTTACCAGACTCAAGATCTATTGTAACAACTCCACCACCATGAGGTCTTGTCTTCCTTCCCGTTCTTCGTGTCCTTCCCATTTTAGCTTTTCTATGCTCCAGACCAGCCTCGAGGCCTCTCAGTCATCAGAAGTCCCCCCTTGCTGGTTGTTGGCTTTTTGTTGAAGAGAAGATAATACTTTTTTGCAATTTTTTTTTAAAAAAATTATTTATTGCAAGAGAAGTGGGTTTTTTAAAAGATAAACTTCGGTTTGCCCTATCAAGTTTGTTGTTTCTGTCAAATTACACACTTAACTTTGACAGCTACATACATGTGCTTCCAAATTTCGTTGTCCGAGAGAAAAAAAAAATTCATCGACTGACCTATTTCAATCTTATAAAATTATCAAACCACTAATTTTATTCTTATTTAAAATCCAACTTGTTCATAAATGAGTAATTTTTGATAATAATGAATGAGTAATTTTTTATACAGGATTGAAAAAAGAGAGTTACATGAGAGTTAATTCTTGTAAATCAGTAATAGTTAATTAATAATTGAAGTAAAGGGTGTCAATTCTGTTTTGATAAATATTTTATTTTTTTAATTTGAATAAAATATTTTAGTTCTGGAGTGTTCTAGCATGCTGTTTTGAGGTTGTATTGTTTATGTGTGTGTGTAATTCAACAAATATACGTCAAATTCAAGATAAATTAATTATAAATTATACAATACAAACATAGTGTCAAACAAATATAATTTTAAATTTTAAAATATTCCTAAATAGTCAAGATTAAATAAAACTTTAACTTAAAGTAATTCAACTTAAACAAAATACCAAAATATTATGAAATAAAATGTTTTAACACAAAAAAAACATAAATCAAACATCATATTCATCATTAAAATAGAAATAAGGATTTTGATCTTGTGGTGGTATGCAGGGAAAGTCACCAACTAAATATTTTAATAGTTGATCATTTCCATCAACCTCATTCTCGTTATCAAAACATATATTTTCATCCTCTAAAGTTAAAGGAGACAAAGGTGCTTTAATAGTCTCTCAACTTATATTCTCTCTGTAAAAAATGCTAGATTCTTCACAAATCCATTCATTCAAAAAGTCAATGTTATGAAGACTAATGGAATCTAAAATATAACTTGTTTTGTTTAAATTCCTACAAAGTACAAACATGAAAAAAACAACATGAATATAAACTATATATATTAGTGATAAATCTAATTTTAAAAAATTAATATAATTGTTAATGAAAATAGTAATAATCATTCTCAATATCATCATTAATATCATTGTTATTGAAAATAGTAATGAAAAAGAGTTTTTTACAGTTTATACCTGGATGGTTTAATTAATCAAATTGAACCGGGTTCAATTTGATTCAAATGCTTTTCAAGCGCGGAACGAAACATGTGAAATAAAACCGGAATATTTCGGTCGAAATTTATCCGAAAAATACGGAACAGACCGATATTTGAAATGAGATGAAAATTATTATATTTTTTGAATTGGTATAAAATGTTCCGGCCATTCAGAAAGAAACGAAACGAAATTGACAACCTTATTTGAAGTTAATAATTTATTGATTAAAAATAACACCGCACTTCGAGCATGTTTGGAAATACGGATCAATTCGCATTTCTAAAAAATTCAAATTGTTTTTTTGCTAAAAATTAATTTTTTTATGTTTTGGATTGTTTTGATGCGCTGATCTCAAAAATAATTTTTAAAAAATAAAAAAATATCATTTTAATGCATTTCGGCATGAAAAACATTTTGAAAAGTAACCACAACCGCACTTCTAAATAGCCTGAATTGCATAGGTTAATTTTTTTCCAGAAAATATAATTGAATTTATCCTGAAAAATAATAATCATGTAAAGCCAGTTAAATATGATAGAAAAGCAATGTTGTTCGTCCTCGTAATCTAACCAGACCAGTTTTCCAGATAATATAAAATGTTTACGGATTTCACTTGTGTGTTCAAAAAACATAACACCAACAAGTGGTTAAGATTTTTTCACGGAATTCGTTCTTATTGTCTCGTAATTAGAAAAATGCAGGGGCATGGTATGTGCACTGTTGCTTTTTTATTATTTTTAAGTACAGATAAAGTAAAATATTTCCATAAAAAAATAACTAAATAAAATACAGGATAAGTTGTATTTTGGATCCTTGAGCTCAAAAAATATTTTGTTTGGACTTGTAAGTTTGAGGTTTATTTTATTTTTAATTTCAAGAAGTAACAAAAACTAATACTTCTTTAAAAAACATGTTTATACTTAGAGTTAGCGTCCATCAAGACCATAGTTGTTAGACCCGGTTTGGTGATCGGTCCGGTCCAAGATCCGAGTTCTGGATTTTGACCGGGTCTTTCGAGTCAATTTAAAAAAAAAAAAAAAATCAAAACGACATCGTTTTAGTAAAATAAAATAAAAATCAACGGGTTGCAACATGATCTTGCTAGGTCAACTGGACCACACCAGGTTTTTTCTTCCCCTGTTTTTTCTTCAACCCGACCCGGTTCTAGCCCCGGATCGGCCGGGTCCCGGATCGACCCACCCAGGAGCGGAAGCAGGGGGGGCAAGCAGGGGCCCGGCCCCCCTACAATATATATATATTGTTAGGTAATTAGATAATTAAATATGAGGGAGGGTTATATTTTTTTATTTTAAAGAGGTGGGAATCTTAATTAAATGTGATTTTATTTTTTATTTCCTTTTAATTT